>Ga0224495_10002463_pt1 | contig 12037 bp, 13 predicted proteins | sample SF_Jul11_sed_USG_FD_168128 | JGI IMG/M metagenome (GOLD analysis project Ga0224495, IMG submission 168128) | Sediment microbial communities from San Francisco Bay, California, United States - SF_Jul11_sed_USGS_4_1 | ecosystem: Environmental > Aquatic > Marine > Sediment | place: USA: California... | reverse complement strand
AAACCGCACGTTGAACTGGTATCTCTTCCTTCCCAGCTGTATCTAGAATTTCCTGTATCAACTTGTGAGAGTAATGCATTGCATTATCTTTGATAACTATTACAGGTCCCTTCCCCAAGGCAACACCAGCTTCTCCCTTTGTCCCCGGATAATCATCCGCAAGTCCAATATCAAGGATGAGAACCCCCTCGACATCGAGATCTCTCGCAATTGCTGCAGCTCCCCTGGCTCCAAGTTCCTCCATAACAGTTGATACAAAGGTGATTTTTGGGCGTTTAGCCATTGGAATCTTAGATAATTCCTGTGCTAGCAATATCATGATGACAAGACCAATCCTATCATCCATTGATTTACCACATAGGTTGTGTCCAACGCTCTCAACCGGGGCAGCATAGATAATCGGGTCTCCAATATGAATACCATATTCTTCGACCTCATCTCGAGAGTTGAAACCGATGTCAAGGAACACTTCTTCATACGTAGGGATTCGATTCTTACCCTCTTCACCAGCGATATGTCCAGTCTTGACCGCAAAACATCCCGGAATCAGACCTCTCTCTGTCATGATTAAGACCCATTGTCCGGGAAGCAATCGAAGATCGGGCATATGACCCTGTGTATTCCACTTTGCATGAATAAACCCTCTATCATCAATCCCACTCACAAGAAACCCAACTTCATCTGCATGAGCAACGATTGTATAGTGCTTCTTGCTTCCCTCCAGTGTAGCAATGAGATTGCCAATCTTATCTATGTCTACATGTTCACAGTAGTTGCCAAGCTCCCTCTTCATTATCTCCTGAACCAAATCCTCCCGTCCCACCGGTCCAGGAGTTGCAGAGAGCGTTTTCAAGAGGTCAAGGATATGCTCCGACATTCTATCCACCGTTTTCCCAAGGCATTACTCACACTTAAGCATCATCTTATTATTCGATGACAATTTACTGTCATGTAATGTCTTCTTTCTCTTTCATTTTACATATCCCCCAGCGAATATCCCCCTATTACCTGAGAATATATGCAATTGTATATACCAGTACGTATGGCTTTCGAGGACACTCTGATTGGACTTGCAATCGGTCTGATTGTAGCGGTTTGTATCTTCTTTATCATGAAGATGCAGCTACGACATCGAATCTCGCTTGTGACTAAGGAGTTTGAAAAGACCTGGGCTGAACAGGAATCTTCTGTTCGTAGGGATGCTGCGGATAGAAGTCGCTATGTCCTGAAGGGGAAGATAGCAGAGCATATGGTTCCACTTCTTTCAGATATATTCAAGTATGATCCATCCGATGCTCGTTTTATTGGTGCTCCCATCGACTATCTCATCTTTGATGGCTACACTGCTGTCAAAGACAATAACTCTGATGACCCTATCACAGTCATTCTTGCTGATATTAAGACAGGGAATGCAACTCTGAACAAGACTGAGAGGAAGATTAAGGAAGCAGTTGAATCTGGACGCGTCCGATGGGAAACAATTCAACTTGATTTCTAGGCGTGTATATTTGAGAGTATCTTGATGATTTCCGCCATATAGTCAAGCCCTTCCGTTTGACCAACCTGCGTTGAAAAGTCAGTTAATATAGGCTCAATAAGGAGGAACGGCACTTCACACAAGAACGAGGTATCCATATGACTGATTCAGAAACGCACAAGTTCGATGCGAAATTCGAACTTACCTATAGTCAATATATCAAGGACACGATGGAAGGAGAAGTTGCTCTCCAAAAAGAGCTGGAAACAACCTTAGGCAAAGAAAAGGCGCACAAATTACTCCGTGACTGGACAAAGAAACGAACAGTTAGAAGCATGGAGCGTTTTATAAAAAATAAAGGAATTCAGATTGAGACCTTTGAGGACTTTAAGAAGGTTCAGGATGAGATGTGGAATGGGCCTCATGTGAAACATACCCACACCAGCCAGACTACTGATGATAAGCCCGACAGAGTGACATACAGGGTGACCGAATGCATCTGGGCAAAGACAATGCAGGAGTTAGGCGCAGCTGAGCTAGGCCAATTAACCATGTGCGACAACGATTTTGTTTCTGCAAGTATCTATCATCCAAAAATTGAGTTAGTTCGCACCAAGACCCTGATGAATGGCGATGACTGTTGCGATTTCACATATGTTTGGAAAGAATAGAGAGTATTACTCACAGAAGCAATCTTTCATGATAGCTCTAATTACTGCATCATTCACTATTTGTTCATCTGGTATTCCAGTGAGCTTCACATCGCATATTTTGATAGTGGGCAGCATCTGAATATCATCAATACTGCATCCACAGGTGTCCTCCGAATCTATATCTACTGAGCGGATGGCACTTCTTGGAACTCCGAAGCTAGACAGGGCTTCTTGTAGGATTTCGATAACCGCATCACAAAAAATGCAGATCTCTCCTTTGTACATGATAATACACCCACACTTTCCACAAGGCGTTGTTGTGGATTGTGTTTCTGACATTTGCTCTACCTCGGCTTTCATTTGCTCATCTCATAGACATCAGTGAACCATGCACAAGTCAATTTTTAGGTTAATATTACATCCAGCACAGCCAGAAATCTTATTTTATAATATATTACAATAGGTTATAACTATAAGCCGTTCGTAATGGCTTACACTCTTCAACAGATAAATGCTTACGTTAATCTAACTGCTTATTATGTAGATTGAAGCTTCTTTCCTTTATTTGCAGAAGACAGGCACGCCCTTTGATACTCTGCTATCCGGTGAATATGAGGTGAACTAATATCAGGCTATCACGAAATTTTATAATCTTTCTAGTTCTCCTTCTCTCTGCTACTCTACTCCCTACCGAGGTAATGGCAGCGCAGAATGAGAATTACGTTCCTGTGGCTGAAAAAGTCGTATTCCCTTCTGTCACACGAACATGGGATCTGCTATCTCTCATCTATGAAGATCAGTTTCATGATCCTGCAAAACTTGACGAAGAGATTGAAAATATCCTTAGTCTTGTTCCTGAACTTGTCGACATAGAGATAATTGGTGAGAGCTTTGAAGGCAGAAATATCACCAGCCTTCGAATCACAAATGAGTTGAATACGGTCCAAAAGGCAAAGACACTGATTGTCGCTCAGCATCATGGACGTGAACAGATTACAGTGGAGCTTGCGCTTCGATTTATTCTATGGCTACTCAATGGCTATGGTACTGACACAGTTCTAACAGAGTATGTAGATACACAGGAAATCTATGTCATTCCCACTTTGAACCCAGACGCACTCGAGATTGTCATCAACGAAGGTAATCATTGGCTCAGAAAGAATCTGAGACCATACGACAACGACGGTGATGGGTTATTTGGAGAGGATGATGCAGAGGATACGGACGGTGACGGATGGATTTCTAATTTCCTTGTTTACGAAAAAGCCTATCCGACAGAAGTTCCCCATATTTATGACTACGACTGGGAGTACTGGGAGGGTATTGATAATGACAATGATACCTTATACAATGAGGATGAAGTTGGACTTGTGGATCTGAACCGTAACTATCCTGTCCTTTGGGACATTGGAAATACAGATGTTACAACACAGGAGTATCGCGGATCTGCTCCCTTCTCAGAGCCTGAAACTCAGGCATTCAGGGATTTCGCACAGCAACACAAGTTCGCCATGGCATACTCCCTCCACTCAGGCACAAATGCTACCTTCTTTGTACAAGACACATCCTTTGATTGGGTAGAGCCACTTCTCTACTACCAGATTGCGAGTGATTACCGTGATATTCTCCCATCAGGGTTCAATCAAGGAATCGGCTATCCAGCTAGTGAATATCGTCAAATCGAATCAGCAACAGCAGGAGGTTGGGGAGAGTGGATGTATTATGAGCAGGGCTGCACCGTTCCAATAACTTTTGAGGTCTATACCAATGAATCTGTAAATGTTGAAGAAGCCTATGTTATCATAGAGAACAACAACACACACATGATTCGCGAATGGGAAGGCATCTATGGCTACTTCAATCCCACTCCTGAGTATATCCAGACTCTCTGGCTCGAACTCGCTCCAGCCTTTGAGTACTTTCTGGAGATGACACCTCGTGTTGATATTGAGATTACAGGTATCTCGGGAGGTGTCAATACTGGCGATAGTGTGACACTAACTGCTTCGATGCAATGTCTGAGTCCACGGTTAGGAAGTAAGGAATCAATGAAGGTCCTTGACAACAACAGTGTCGTTCTTGATACTGCTATTGCTATTGGGGCTGACCAAACCCTTACTGATTATCCTTCATTCATTCTTTCTGATGACTTAGGAGGTTCTCAATACACCATCCTGATAGGAAACAACTACACTGGATACACCCAATTCCAACTCACTGCGGGAACCACCATAGGTCTTGATCTCGTCTTAATTGGTATCAGTGTCGGTGTGGTGTTGGTCGCTGTTGTAGTCTTTGTGTACATGAAAAAACGGTAAAGCTCTCCATCTACCATTGAGAAGGGATCTTTGGGTCCCTTCTTTCATTCTATTTGTATCACATATGTTGAAGAATATCATTAATCCAGATTTGGAAGAGCCTCGGAAAAACATGGAAACCGCGACGAATAAACATGTGATTCTGTAGTGCTCAGATAAAATACTTGATAACAATGTCGGGTTGCGAAAGTCTGGGAGACTGAACGTTCAATGTATTTCAAGAAACTAATTGGTAGAATCTGCTATCTTTCACCCGTAAGCAATGATTCAGCAGAGAGCTGGGCAAGATGGGATAACGATCTAGAGGTTGGAATTCCATTGGGGAGTGAACCCTACACGCCAACAACAATTGAAACGACAGAGGAGAACATCGCCTCAATTATTAAAGAAAAGATGCACGGGTTTGACATTCTTGAAATCGAGTCAGATTATCTCATAGGCCGATGCTTTCTAGGCTCTTTGGATGAGGTCAACCGAAGTTGTAGACTAGGTATTGTAATCGGAGAAAAGACCCATTGGGATCGAGGCTTCGGAACCGAGGCTCTTCATCTACTTCTTGAGTATGCATTTAACATTTTGAACATGAATAGTGTCAATCTTGGTACATACTCATTCAACAAGAGAGCTCTCGCCTGTTACAAGAAAGTCGGATTCAAGGAAATCGGGCGACGCCGAGAGTCACGTATAATCGGGGCGAAGAGATACGATACAATAATGATGGATAATCTTGCCCGGGAGCATGAAACAGTATACCTTGCTGATGTTCTCCCAGTAGAATAGCTCTACTACTTTGCAATCGGTTTTGCCCTCACTGTTTCTCCCTAGTAGATATATGATGGATTGTCACGGATTCTCTCTCTAGGGTGAAGTCTTTGGAACGACAAACTTACCACAAATACATGTACACTATAGCAGCTGTCTGGAACTGGGTACTGTCGATTAGTTTTCTTGTTTTGCCAAGAATTGATCTTGCGTACTTCTCATTGGCAGGTCCCATGAATCCTCCACCAACTCTACTATGGTTCGACTCCTTCTTTGGTCTTGTCTTTGCCTTTGGTCTTGGATTTTACTTCATCAGTAAAAGCCAAACTGATAACCATGGACTTGTCAAGATCGCCATCTTTGAGAAGACATGGGTCTTTGTAATGGGTCTGTACTATTTCATTATTGCACAAGCATCAATATGGGTCCTAGTTGTTGTATCTGGTGATCTTCTCTTTGGTTTTCTATTCTTTGAAGATTTGAATGTCTCAATGAAACTACTTACTAAAGAAGAAAAGAATCCAGTATCACAGCTCGGAACACCCGAGATAATGGATTATCAGGTTTCTAGAGATAGCCATACTTGATCAATACATCAGGATGATACCGTGCCAAATCAGGATTTGTACCTCACAAAGGCAGAGTTGACAGGTCTAGATGAGATTCGAGTTGCCCTTAAGGAGGTTGAAAAACTGAGACAGAATGGGATTGATGCTAGAGTTGAAATCCTTGATTGTGATGACGACTCAAACCTTCGAGCAACTCTTAGGTCTTTTAGAGAGTTACAGGAATTCATCACTCAACGTTACAGCCGAATGCTGACTGATGGTATCACTTCTGCGATCCCTCTTGATGATTTTGAGCAATTGGTTTCTGAAACGAGAATTCGCCTTCTTGATGACACACAGAAGATTCGTGGATGTGTAAGGATTGGATAGCGAATAATCCGGGGATTACTGGAGAATAGCTATCCGCCCGAATTTGCTTACATTAAGCTGCATCTCGCCTTTGAATGTAGAAACATATGCTGTTTCAACTCGAATTCGTTCGTTCTGCTTGACCTGTCGAATCATCTCATTCCATAGTACGAGTTTCATTGATCCCGAATCATCGGTCACTACAGCCTCTGCCACAGTATGATACTTGTTCTCCTTCTTTGAAAACACCTCTCGGGATTCAGATATGCTATCAACAGTACCTTCGATGATGTATCTCTGGTTATCATCAGCTACATCTGCAATTCTGGTTGTTTCAATCTTATACTCTGAATCTAAGACTAGCTCGTATGCCCGTAAATCAAAAGTAGGAACCCATCGGAAGATTCCATATTGCTTGAAACCTAAGTGCTCATAGTATGCCTTTGTTCTAGTATTCCATTCAGGGGTATCCAGAGTCCATCTCTTTGCCTGTGGATATCTCTCCATTATCAGCCGAAAGGACTCTCTTCCGATTCCTTTTCGATGATAGTCTGGATCAATGAAGACATTGAAAATCTCATGATGCGTATCACTGATTCTGTAGGCTGTGGTGCCCCCCACAATCTTTCCATCATACATGATCTTCAGATAATCACTTGATGAATTTTCTATCATCCGTCTTTGATGGTCGGGAGAATCGTATCCTGGCGGTCCTCCCTCTCCAGGAGCACCGACCTCAACATCTGAATCAAAGGCTCTCTTCGAGATGTCCGCTAATCTTTCAGCATCAATCGGTTTTGCAAGCTCAATAGACACTTCGGTCACTTTTAACACCTCATAATAAGTCGGTGTGGATGACCACCATTCTTAATGATAACTCACTCTCTCGGAGTTTTTGAGAGTTTTTCTAGGGATTCAACGCCACTCTGTTTGCTCTTAGAATCAACTTCTGAATGATTCTAGGGAAACAAAGAGTAGATCATTTTGAAGCGAACTTGGCTGCACCTTGCTGAACAAGGCTGCTGAGCCCAGCTTTTAACCATGATAGCATGTCTCTCAGCTTTTCTCCCAACCAGGTGACTCCATTCCTTATTCGTGCTCCTAGCTGCTTGAATACGTCCGGAACATATTCAGGCTTGAGCCATGCAAAGAATAAGACGAAGAAAATGATGACCACTGCTCCGGCCGCGATTGCTGGACCTGTGCCGAGCGATGTTCCAGGTACATCGACACCATTGGTTGGCTCTGTGGTTGATGTTGTACTGGAAGGCGGGGTATTTGTTGCAATGGCAGATGTAACAATCAACCATCTAGTGAGTGAATATCCCTTATTGCAGATTCCAGTAATTGTAAGATTATCATCTACAGCAGCTGGAACATTGAACATGTCGTACATCCCCCAATTATAGGATTGATTCGCATAGGACCTGTTCAGAATGGAGATACCATTCTTATGAATCTCAATATCTTCAATATAGTGAGTCTTTGTGTTTGCAACATAGTGTGAGATGTTCACCGTTAGAATCTGTGAATCATAGTCATAAACAAGTTGTATATCTTCTGCTACTGTCGCAGCAGCGGATGGAATATTGGCAAAACCTGTTAGCATTGTTAGCGCGATGATGGCTGCTATATACACAGTCCGTTTTTTTAAACACATGACGGTTCACGCTATGATAGACAATAATATGATATAATAAACATATGTTGGTCAGTTGATTAGGACATGCATGCCTCGTTCTTTGTAATCAGGGAGGCTCTTGAACACCCTTTCGAAAAAGAAAGATAATACTTCTTCTTTTACTTCAGCTGTACATATGCACTGCTCTTGGTTGCTCCGATACCCGGGTTTCCGTGTATTACTGTTTGCTAGAAACTGAGAATTAGACAGAGTTTTAATTTCCTTTGCACTCTTCAATCAGATATAGTGCAAAGAATGAATACATTTACTCAGCACATACTTGGCAAAACAGGGTCCAAACTTTCAGGATTAACTCATAGGACGCTACAGGTAAATGTGGGAAATCGATGCAATCATCTTTGTACCCATTGTCATGTACAAGCCACACCCACAAGCATGGATATTATGAAGTGGGAGCTAATGGAAGAAGTCCTTAAGATCGCTGAGTGTGTTAATCCAGAACTCATAGATATCACAGGTGGGGCACCTGAATTGAACCCCTCCCTTCCTCGATTTCTTAAAGCATTGGTTGATAAATCTTACAAAGTTCAAGTTCGTACAAACCTCACAGTGTTATTAGATCCTGAGTTAAGAGGGCTGATGGAACTGTATAGAGACCTTCGGATTCGACTAGTAGGATCTTTGCCATGTTACATAGAAGCTGATGTGGACCAGGTACGAGGAGACGGCGTATTCAAGAAGAGTCTTCACATCTTAGGAATACTCAACTCGCTTGAGTACGGAGTAAATCCTGAGTTAGAATTAGATCTGGTCTTTAATCCGGAAGGCGCTTTTCTGCCTCCTAACCAATCCGAGTTAGAAGACACTTACAAAGAAATACTGTCATCAGAATGGGGAATTCGTTTTAACCGTCTGCTAACCATCACGAATATGCCGATTGGACGATTTAAGCAATTGTTGGAAGCTAATCAGCAAGTTGTACACTATCAGCAACTACTCGAAAACACTTTCAATCCTGATACCTTGGAGAAGTTGATGTGCCGCCATCAGATATGTATTGGATGGGATGGATTGATCTATGATTGCGATTTTAATTTCGCCCTTAAACTTCCTGTTATCACTACGCCAAAATATATCCATCAATTTGATTCCGTTTCTCACATAAACCGCGAGATAGTCACTGGATCTCACTGTTTTGGTTGCACCGCTGGATATGGATCTTCATGTGCAGGCGCCCTCGAGTAATGTTATAGAGAGAATAAGGTGTGAATATGGAAAATACTAGGAATCCATTTCGTTCTGGGATATTCATCATGGTGAAGTATCCTGAGCTAGGAATGGTCAAGGAGCGCCTCGCACAATCTGTTGGAGAAGAAGCTGCAATTGACCTATATCGCGCATTTATTCAAGACACACTCCAAACTGTGCAATCTCTTGATATTCCCTATCACATTGCAGTGTATCCGCCGGCATCTCAGGAGCGGTTTGCACAATGGCTTGGACCATCGCATCAGTTTTTTGGTCAAGAGGGTGTAGATCTTGGGCAACGTCTCCAAAATGGCTTTGCAACGATGTATAAAAAGGAGTATCAACAGGTAATTGCTCTTGCAAGTGACAGCCCGGATCTTCCCATTGAGATTCTACAGAAAGCAGTATCTAGCCTCCAAACACATAAGGTGGTAATCGGACCAGCATCTGATGGAGGCTATTATTTAATCGGATTTTCGCATGATCTCTTCATTTCCAAGGTTTTTGAAGACATACCTTGGAGCACAGCGACGGTGTTTCGAGAAACCCTATCACGAATTGAATCAGTAACCAGTCAGGTCCATGTTTTACCGGAATGGGCGGATATCGACACCAAGAGTGATCTACAGAAATTCTATGAAACATGTCAGTTGCAGCCATCAAAGATTCTACATACTATGAAATATCTTCGCAGTCATTCCAAGCTTTTGCAGATTCTTTTCTCGTAATTGGTAGCAAGACTCTATGGGATTGATTATTTTAGGGGATGATACCTTGGAGGCTGAAAGGGAGTAGTACTAGGCCTAGTGTAACTGTGATCCAGAGAAATCTAAAACTGATTTTCGGCCAAGGTTTATTCTTTAGGTTGTATCCGACCTTGAATTGCTCGTAACCAAACAGGACCGCTAGAATGATCAGGTTGATGTCAAACACGTATGTAACTAGGTCATAGCGTTCAATTGGAAGATTGATTAAGAAACCAAGACTTTCCCCTAGACCTGTACCAATTGTGTCAAGTTGAGATTCAAATGGTAACCGGCCAAAGAAAAACACCAATCCCATATGTGCAATAAGCATCCAACAGACAATTAATGAATGCATTATCACCCAATTCTGAGTACGTTGTGCTATTCGGTTATTAAGAAGGGGGGAATTGTTTCTATGTTCAATCAATACAACGATAATCCATACTGATAGGATTGACAGCGCCACTAAGGTCATCAAAGTTGTATTAAACGCTCCACTCGCGGTGAGTGGCATCAATAGTGCTTGAATGACTGCAACAGTTCTGCTAACCACGGTTTTTTGGTAGAACGACGCACCTATTGTAATAATTATCAATGAATAAACCCAATTATGGGACCATCGGGGATCCTCGATGAAGGATTCAATAGTGTAAGGTAATATCCAAAAGACTAGATACATTATTCCCATTAACAAGAGTCCTAATCCCGGACCAATCTGATATTTATTCGATGCAGTTATGCTTGTATCAGGCGTAGTATCGTTTGTCAAAATATTATCCCCTTTCTTTTATGGACAAAATCAACCTGACAGCAACGAATAGTAGCGATAATAATATGTTTATTCATTTTCGAGATAAAACACCGTCTGAATTATATAATGTGGTGCACGTTATGGTAGGTTCACCCTTGATCTCTGTCATTACCCCCATACATACTACAAATCACAAAATACCACAAATCAGGAAGGCATTATCCTCGGCAACCGGACCTACACAACTTATTGTAGTGATAAACAATCCGAAACTTGCCAATCATATTGTACCCCAAGGCTCCAATGAATTAGTAGTAGTTGCTCCTCGAAAAGGTCGTGGGTTTGCATTTCTTCAGGGAATCGCTAACATCACAGGTACAACCACTATGTTATTGCACTCTGATACAATTCCTCCCATTGGATGGGATCAAGCAATTCTTACGGCATTGGAGGACCCACAGGTGGTTGGCGGAGGGTTTTCCATGACCTATGACACGCCTAAACCGTACTTGGATTTGGGTACTTGGATGATTAATCAATGGATTCGAATATCAGGAGAACTCTATGGTGACCGTGCCATGTTTGTTCGTTCTCATATTCTAAAACGTTGTTTGTCAGTGCTTGAAGTTCCGCTCTTCGAAGATGTGCGATTAGCACAATGTATGCGCAAATATGGCAAAGTAGTTTTACTCAAAGAAAAGGTTGTAACGAGTGCTGAAAATTATCGAAAACATGGATTAATGGGGTATACTGGGAAATTTTTGCTTTGTCGAATTTGGTATGCCTTGGGAGGATCCCCTTTCCAAATTTATAATGCCTATTATTCATCTAGGAAATTGGAACGTTAGAATTATCCGATGAACCTAAGTCCTTCTAATATACACTAGATTGTTATCCAGAATCCCATGAGAGAACAGAGGAGGAACGCTTTTACTTCAACGGTACCTAGGCGCTGCTCTTGGTCGCTCCGATACCGGGGTTTTCGTGTTTGCTTTTTAGGAGATCATCCCAAACACGATATCTGTTGCGAGCATCTCTATGTCGTTCATTATTTCAAAATCATTCGATATCTCCCAAAAACAATTTCTAAGGACTCCAGCTGCTATTCTAAGCGTGATATTCATCCAGATCTCAAGTCCTTCGATACCAAGAGCATCTAATCCCTCTAAAAGATCGGATGAAAATTGAGTATCAGTAGTTCTAAAATCATCAACATGTGCTGATTGATTATCTCCTCGCAGCGAGAGTTCTCCATCAAATATCATACCTACAAAGAAATCTATTCGAAGCGTCCAAGTATTGTTTGCGAAGGGTTCGAGCTCGGTCCATTGGATGCAAAAGTCTTCAATACCTCTATCAAGCAATAATTCAGTGAGTACTCCAGTTCCATAACTATAAGCTTCTCCATACTGCTCATTCCAATCAATATGTATTCCAAATACATCTGTTCGAGTACCAGGAGCGTCCCAATGATATTGATATGTAGACTCATGCTCCGTGGAGTTCGATCTAAAATTCAGTGC
>Ga0224495_10002462_pt1 | contig 12040 bp, 13 predicted proteins | sample SF_Jul11_sed_USG_FD_168128 | JGI IMG/M metagenome (GOLD analysis project Ga0224495, IMG submission 168128) | Sediment microbial communities from San Francisco Bay, California, United States - SF_Jul11_sed_USGS_4_1 | ecosystem: Environmental > Aquatic > Marine > Sediment | place: USA: California... | reverse complement strand
CCTCACGTACAAATAGGGTCAAATCGTTATCGAATGAAGATACATTTAGTATGGCCTATTTCTTGCTGCCATGAAGACTATGAAAAAATCTCGATTGACGACGCTATGTGTATTGCTGCTGGTAGGGTTACCCGTGTTGAAGGAGGCCTACGCTCGCGATTTGACCTTCGGTATATACGCGAATGAAAAGGCGACAGATCTAGTGAAATCTTTCCGCCCGATACTGGACGCAATAGAAAAGGAAGTAAGCGCGAGCACTGGAAATAAAATAAGCATTCAAATGAAAGTAGCTAGCAGCTATCCGCAAGGCGTAGAGGATTTGTTGCAAGAAAATGTAGATTTTGCGCGATTTGGTCCTGCATCGTATATTGAAGCGAAGGCCCGCCAGCCTGAAATTAGTATTATCGCCGTAGAGACTTTAAACGGCCAAAAAAGTTTTCGAGGTATTATTTGTGTAAAGGAAGACAGCGCTATAAAAAGCATTAGCGAACTGAAAGGCAAGCGTTTCGCATTCGGCGCACAGGAATCAACCATTGGTCGATATTTAGCGCAGGATTTATTGTATACGAACGGTATTATAGCAACTGATCTCGCGGCTTATGAATTTCTGGGAAGACACGATAAGGTGGCGGCGGCAGTGGCGGCAGGGTTATTCGACGCCGGCGCGATAAAAGAGGATACCTATATTAAAATGCGCAAGCAAGGGCAAGCGTTACGCGAGATTGCAAGCATGGAAAACGCGACAAAACCCTGGATTGCGCGTAAAGGTCTAACCAAAGCGACCATAGCTGCGATTCGCAAGGCATTGTTGACATTGCAGGACATCCCGTCGCTGGATGAGGCGGACGGCTTCGCATTGGGAGAAGATAAAGATTACGCATTGATACGCAACGCGATGAAAAGCAGTGTGGCATTTACCGGAGTCAAAAAAGACTAAAGTAGGCTTTTGAAATCACTGTTTAGCAGTGTAATCGCGTCCTTATAGGGTACCGGGCGACTAAAATAAAACCCTTGGGCCGAATTGCAATTATGTTCTCGTAGCCAATTAAGTTCTTCTTTTCGTTCCACTCCTTCAGCGACCACCCCAATTCCCAGTTGCTTGCACAATCCAAGAATAGACGCGACCACAGCGCTGTTGCGCGAGTGTGTATCGATGTTGGATATGAATGATCGGTCTATTTTGACGCCTGATATCGGTAAATTAGTCAGGTAGCTCAATGAAGAATAACCTGTCCCGAAATCATCTAGCGTGAGGCGTACACCGATGTGTTTTAGTGCGTCAAACGAGCGCTGCGAACGTGAATCATTCACCAACATAGTACTTTCGGTAATTTCAATATCCAAAAGCGCGCTGACCGCCTGCATCGAATCGATGTTTGATAACAACCGGTTGTCGCGAAAACTGCGACTAGAGAGATTTGCAGACACTTTGACAGGGCGTGCCGCAATTTCAGAAAATTTTCGTATTTGGCCTATTAACGACTCTATGACCCACTGGTCAATGTTCACGATTTGCCCGTTTTGTTCCGCCATCGGGATAAAATCCCCAGGGGATATAAGGCCGCGTTGTGGATGCTGCCAACGCACGAGGGCTTCGAAACTGGCGATAATCCCCGTCGCAAGGTCCACTATGGGCTGAAAAAACAACACCAATTCGTCTTCGAGTATCGCGCGCTGAATCTCATTTTTTAGCACTAGGTGCCGAGATGACTGACTTTGGAACAGTGTATTGTAAAAATGATAGGCGTCGCCGCCGTGTTCCTTGGCGTGGTACATTGCGGTGTCGGACATTTTCATCAATGCGTTGAAATTGTCGGCGTCCTCCGGAAATAGTGCGATACCTATGCTAAGACGTGGTAAATATTGTTCTGTTTCTAGATTGATCGCCGACCCCGCCTCCTTCAGTAACTTCGCGGCTACTGTCGCCGCATCCGTGGGAGATTTTATATTCGGAAGGAGCACGCCAAATTCATCACCGCCCAATCGTGCGACAGTATCTTCAGCGCGCAGGCATTTTGTAAATCGGCTGGCCATGATTTTGAGTACTTCGTCGCCTTTTTGATGACCGAAGCGATCATTTATTGGTTTGAATTTATCCATATCTATATATAATATCGCAAGAGAGGTTTGTTCACGTTTAGCGCGCGAAATCGCCCGCTGCGCAAAATCCGCGTATAGCGCATGATTAGGTACATCAGTAAGGCGGTCATGCGTCGCATGATGTTCCATTTCATTATATAGCCTGTTTAACTCAGCGGTTCGTCGCTCTACTTCCACCTCCAGTCGTTCCCGATAACGGAGCTCATGTTCATGTTGAACCGTCAATGTCGCAGCCAGTGTATTGAGCGATCTTGAGACCACCCTCATTTCACGCGAACTCGTTAATTCCGGCGTGGGGTCTAACGCAGCGTTTGCAATTGTGGTGATGCGCCTATTGACGATTTTCAGAGGGCGCGCGACTAGCAGATAGAGTGGTATGCACAGTATCAACACCAGTACCACCATTGCGATACCGGTATAACGGCGTGTTTCATCTAGATGTCGATTAATTTCATTATATTGAGACTGTAGGTCCCAAGTAATTAGCGTGGTGCCGAATTTTTCGCCGCTCACAATAATATCTTTTTGACTAGAGATAGTGTTCGTAGCGCCTAAGTCTGCTTTTTTTCGCGTACCCCTGGCGCTATATAGTATATTACCCTTGGCGTCATTGACATCTATGTGATGAATATTCGGATAGTGAGCCACTACATCGTCTAGAATAACGCGTAAGGCAGGAATATCCTGGGTAATAATCGCGTCCACCGTAGCACTGCTCAGCAGCGAAAATAGTTTTTCTTGTCCGTCGTGGATTTCCTGTTCGAGATATGCGAAGGATTTGCTTCTCAATGCCCAAAGTGAAATGGACAGTACAAAAATAGTGACCAGAGCGAAAATCAATATAATCTGCGTCCAAATTGGCCACGCGGCGGTCGTCAATTTAAGGCGCATTTCGCTGCCAAACCCTATGAATCCAAGAGTAGAGGTTAAATCGACTGAAAAAATAAATACTTTAGTCCTATTTTTTAACGGGAAAGCAATTAAAGTACTGAATAGAGTAGTAAAAACCTTTCCCGTGGTATACGGTTTTTCACATGACGAGGGTCGTGGCAAGTAGGCAGGATGGGTAACTCTTATTATAGCTGCCTAAAATATCAAATCGCTTTGGGCGTGTGGGGCATAAAATACTTCTATCGCTATTCCTTATTCCTAACTAAACAGACTATAAGTTCGCTTCCATTATATCTATCGCCGATGCTATTATGTACCGAAGCGATTCACTTTATGATCGCAAAACATAAGCGCAATAGTAGGTAATTGGCGCTGATTATATTTTTCTATAAGTTCATTTCCATTGATCGCTACACTTATTAACCCGGCACTGAAATAGTTCTACAAAAAAATGTATCCGCACCCATCGCTACGGTGAGTTAAGGAGACGGGACACCAGATATTCCAATGCTGGGTTAATAATAATAGGTGGAGGATCTCGTAATGATACGAAAGATTAAGACCCCTCGCTATGCTCTACGCCTAGTCACCTTGATTGTACTCGCGGTAGTCGTATTTTTTGGCGGATTGCGCCTGTTTGTACCTGAAGGCTCAAAACTTACCGGCACCTATGATGCGAAGTCATTGTTGTATATCGCCGCCGCACCGGTCGCTTATCGCGGCGAACAATCGTGTGGAACAGTGAATTGCCACGAATCAGTATATTGGAAATGGAAGGAAGGCGCACATGGTTCAAATGGCGTACAGTCAAAATGCGAGGTGTGCCACGGTCCGCAGGGGGATCACCCGGCAATAGTAAAAAAACTTCCCAAAGTTCGCGGTGATGGCGACATCGTCGGGTTGTGTCTAAATTGCCATCAAAGGTTGAGTGCGCGCAGTTCAACGGGGCAGCCGCAGATTACACCCCAGGAGCACCCCTATCCTCACCAGGGCAAACTGCTTTGTACGCAGTGTCATGATCCCCATTCACCGCGTTTAGGTAAACCGACTAAATCGACAGATAAGACTGACGACCGTGCCGCTCGCCAAGCGCGCGTACCACAAATCGCTGGTATTGAGGCGTTGGCGGCACAATGTGTTGCCTGTCACGGCGCCTCAGGTCGCGGCGGTTTCGCGCCAGCGCTGGCGGAACAGCCCCGGAAAAAGCTGATGGATGCGCTTCTTAAATTCAAGTCTGGAAAGCTCACCAGTGCAATGATGAACCCGATTGCCGCCAAATTGGACGACAATGATATTGTGTTGCTTGCGAACTACTTTGGAAAGAAGTGATTCTAGATGATGCGCGATGTATCGCGACACACGAACAAACAGTCATTTGGAGAAGGTTATGAACTCAGCATTCAGCCGTTGTGAAAAAAAAGAGGGTACCTCGCAACATGAATTGGGTTTGGACGAGCAGTCCAGGCGTAGATTTATCGCGCAGGTATTAGGGAGTTCAATGTTGTTGGTGACACTGCCGTCATTGTCTTCAACGTTATTTGGCCGAGGTTTAAAAGACGCAGAGATTCAAGCGACGAAACTCGCCTATTTGGAAAAATACAGCCCGCCGGGATATGATCCGTTCGCCCACCAATGGGCTTACGGTATCGACGCATACAAATGTATTGGCTGCAATCAGTGTATGACGGCGTGCAAGATTGAAAATGGTTTACCAGGGCACCCGTCGATCAACAACCGCTGGATCGAGCGTTACACCAAGCTTGCGGGGGAGTCGCATGTGCGTGTAGATTCGGTAACGGACCCGGGAAATATCGCAGTATCCGATCCAAATAACTTTGTGTATAGATTTGATGATCGCTACGCGGATGCAAATGTGGAGTATAGCTTTTTCGTTCCGAAAATGTGCAATCATTGTCATGATCCGGTGTGTACGCAGGTATGCCCTAAGAGCGCGACATTTAAGACGCCGGACGGCGCCGTGTTAGTGGATGAAGATCGATGTATCGGTTGCTTATATTGCAAGCAGGCCTGCCCTTATGGCGCAAGATATTTGCGCCCTATCCCCGCGCGGCCCGACGGGGTGACCCGCGTCGCGGGTAAATGTACATGGTGTTGGCATAGATTGACTAAGGGGCAGATACCCGCGTGTGTAGGAATTTGCCCGCGTGAGGCGCTGATCTTTGGTGATCTAAATGACGCTACAAGCGATATCAGTCGGTGGATAAAGGCGCACGGTAGAGAACTATTGGTATTGAAACCGGATATGGGCACACATCCGAGCGTGAAATACATCGGCATTAATGAGGAGGTGCGATAATGGAAGCGGTGCATGTCACGTCCTTTGTCGGTTATGTGTATCCGAATGAAACGGTCATCGCTTGGACTATCCTCATTGCGGTTTACCCCTATCTAACGGGCTTGGTTGCAGGAGCATCCAGTGTCTCAGTGCTCTATACGGGTTCAGGATTAAAAGAATTTAAACCTGTATCGCGCCTAGCGTTACTCGCCGCGTTAGGATTTATGTTGACGGTGCCCATCGTATTGCTAAGTCATTTAGGGCATCCGGAGCGAGCGCTCGGTGCGATGATCACACCCAATTTTACCTCGGCGTTTTCTATGTTCGGCTACTTCGCAATGCTTTATACGTTCATCCTGTTTCTAGAAATATGGTTTGAATTCAGGGCCTATAATGTCATGCAGGCAAGGGCTTCTACGGGCTTAAAAAGGCTTTTTTACCGCACTATAACGTTGTTTGATGACGATACTTCCGCGGCATCCTTGGCATTTGATCACCGCTGGTTGAAACGTATTGTCATTTTTAGCATTCTGGGTGCGCATGGCCTGCACGGCTATGTCGGTTTTGTGTTTTCTTCGTTGAAATCTCGCGAATGGTGGTCGTCGGAGTTGACCATTGTTATTTTTGTGATTTCGGCGATAGTCTCAGGACTTGCGGCGGTGATGCTGATGTATATCGTGGTAAGTGCATATAAAAAACGCCCGGCAGATCAGGCATGTTTAAGAGGGCTGGCCTTCTATTTGATGATATTTGCCATCTTTACGTTGTTTCTAGAGGGCGTGGAATTTGTGAGTTTGCTCTATAAAGGAAAGGAAGGTATAGAGTTAATTATAGAATATGTGATGGGCCCGATGTTTTTCCGCTTTTTTGTCGCGCAGTTCTTGGTGGGTGCCGTAGTGCCTATAATGATTTTGTTAGGGATATGGTGGTATAAACCCGCGGGCAAGAAGTTGATTATCGCCGCGGCCTTGGCATCGACGCTTTCGCTAATGCAGGTGTTTATGATGCGTTACAACGTGGTCATTGGCGGTCAGGAAATTTCTAAAACGATGCGTGGTTATTTGCAATATCAAGTACCCCTTTTTGGCGTCGAAGGTGCGTTGGCAGCTGTTGCGGCAGTTATCTTTGCTTTGGGCTTGACCTATATTTTTGTAAAAATATTGAGCATGGGGTTTGAGGACGAAAATATCGGCGTCTCAGCGAGGCATACAACGCCGTGACGATGGCTGGCGGGGTTGGATGAAGCCTAGTGCTTGGTTTTTTCTCCGGGGGCAGGTTGAGTGCCTTCCTCGGTCTTGTGCATGGTGGTGCGCAATGGAATCTCTTTCAGGAAAAAAACTAACACCACTGCAAAAGACATCGCCAAACAGCCGCTGAAAAAGACATTGGACAAACCTGCATTGAGCGCCTCACGCATCGCGGCGATAATTTGTGTGACTAAGACTTGCGCGTGCGCGTCCAGGTGTAGTGTCAGTTCGGTGAGTTTACCGGGGTTGAGCAACAGTTGTGGATCTTCGAGGTGACCGCTAAGTGCCGCAGGCAGGCTTGCCAAGGTCTTCGCGTCGGCAAATTGGGCCAGCTTGCCCGCCAATGCCACGTGCATATAATGGCTCATCACCGTGCCCATTAACGCTACGCCGATGGTCCCCCCGAGTTGGCGGAATAATTGACCGGTGGCCGTCGCGACACCGAGGTGGCCGTGGTCAACGGCATTCTGCAGGGTGAGATTGAATACCGGCATACCTATGCCCAGGCCCAATCCTACGATGATGATATAGGCCAAAATGATGCCTTTATCACTGTCCCCACTCAGTGTAGAAAGCAAATACATGCCCACGGCCGTTACCGCCAGACCGAAAAAAGCGAGATTTTTATACTTCCCGGAGCGCGATATCGCTTGCCCGCCAAAAATGCTTGCGAAGACTAAGCTCAGCGTCATAGGCATCATCATGGAGCCCGCCAACGTGGCGCTAACGCCTACGACCCCTTGTAAAAAAAGCGGCATGTATAGCAACGATCCGAACATGCTCGCGCCCATCACGAAAACGATCAAGTTGGAAACGGTAAATATACTATTGGCGAACAGGCTCAATGGCAAGATCGGATGCTGCACACGGCGCTCAACGAGTATGAACACAACCAGCGACATGAATGAGCAACCGAACAGGCTGATAATTTGCAACGATCCCCACGCATATTGCTGCCCCGCCCAACTAAACGCCAGTAATAAACTGACCACCATTGCCGTCAAAAATATTGAACCCCAGTAGTCTATGCGCTGCTTGTGCTTTTTCTGTACGCTTGGAAATAACAACACGATCATCACGAATGCTATAACGCCTACGGGTATAAAAATCCAAAACACCCAGTGCCAATGCCAGTGATCGACAATATAACCGCCCAATGTGGGTCCGAATACACTTGCAAGACCGAACGCGCCGCCGAGCATGCCTTGCCAACGGCCGCGTTCGCGGGGCGGGAACAGGTCGCCTACCGCAGCGAAGGCCGTAGCCATGATTGCGCCGCCGCCTAACCCTTGGATCATGCGATAGACGATCAATTCGACGATATCGGTCGCGATACCGCACAGGATAGATCCCAATATAAAGCTGCCTATCCCGAATAGAATAAACGGCTTGCGCCCGTAAATATCCGATAGACGACCGACGATCACCGCAGGGATTGATGCGGCGAGCAAGTAAGCGGTAAACACCCAGCTGAAATATTCGAGGCCGCCGAGTGCGGTGATGATGTGGGGCAGCGCGGTACCGATTATCGTTTGATTGAGTGCGGCGAATAACATGGCCGCCATAATCGCGACCATGATACTGATTTTTTTGCGATGTTCGAGTTCGTGCACGAAGGTCTCCAAGCGGGTGGAAACGGAAATCAATTGGTGTTTGGAGTCATCACGACTCTAAAATAAGGCGGCTACTATAACCTTTTTTTTGCCAACGCGGTAACTCGCCTACGGGCCGTGTAAAATTTTTAACGGTGTGTCGCAAGCACCGCCCGATAATATCGGCGCTACCCGCGTCGATCACATTAATCCGTATGTGATACTCGATTGCGGTACGGTCTCATTATCGGGATAAAGATTAGAAATCGAAATATTAATCGACGCGCTTAGGATAGATAGCCTTTAATTTCATATTACCAATGCATTTCTTAGTAGCATATCGGTTCTCAATGTGTTGCAGCATCTGGTCCACGTATACGTCGTACTCAGCGGCGCGCGCGGCGAAATCGGATTTAGGTTAGACTAACGGTTTTCAACCCAGGGGTGCTAGGACTATGCCTGTTGCGATCGTTTTGCATTTACTCGCCGCGGTGGTATGGGTGGGGGGGATGTTTTTTGCGTATGTCGTGCTTAGGCCGGTTGCGGCCACTTTTTTAGAGCCGCCGCAACGCCTGCCATTGTGGGCGCAAGCGTTCGCACGATTTTTTGTTTGGGTGTGGGCGGCCGTTGTGCTGTTGCCGGTCACCGGCTACGCGATGTTATTTATGCACTATGGCGGCATGTTCGCGGCGCCGTTATTCATCAATATCATGCAAGCCTTGGCGTGGGTGATGATCGCGGTGTATCTGTTTGTGTATTTTATCCCCTACCCCCAATTGCGCAAAACCGTCGCCGCGCGCGATTTCCCGGCGGCGGCCAAGGCGCTCGCGCAGATACGGAAATTGATCGCGTTTAATTTGGGCGTGGGGGTGGTGACGATCTGCGTGGCGGCAGGCGGGCGGTTTTTATGATGCTTTATAATTGCAACATGGTCTGGCGCAGTGGATACCCGGTGTAGGGCGTAGATATAACACGCGTTGCTTTGCCATAAGCATTGTAAGGAGTAGTGGCGGTGCGCGGATAGATGTCTTTTTCTCTTCAACAATTGTAAATTTTCATGGATTTTCCGCACGCGATCGCTACACTTGTAGGCAATATGTCTAACGCCTAATCCCGATGGGGGGAATCCCCTGGATATTCATCGCGTTGTATGCTTGCCGGAAGTGCCCCTCCGCGCGTTGTTTGCAAAATCTTTGCGACGGACCCCCCTTTTCGCCTTGCTGGGGGGGAAGTCCTGGGCTATAATCCTGCCCCGTTTTTCGGACTAATTTATGGCCCATCCAGCAAAACCCGGACTCTTGCTGATCAGCGCGGGCTCTTTGCTCACGTCTATGATCATCTCTGGATTTTTGCTTGGTTATCTGCTGGATCGTTGGTTGAATACCTTGCCGATTTTCATGCTTTTAATGGGGTTATTGGGGATCGTCGGTGGCGCGATGAAGGTATTGAGGCTGCTGAATCACCCAGGTTTGAATAAACCATGAATGTACCCGTGAATAGTGATGTGGCCGCCCATGCGCGGCGTTTGTTGAATCTCCAAGCCGCAGCGGCGGTGGTGGTGGTCATCGGCGCCGGGGTGATCGGCGGTGCGGCGGCGGCGGTGGCCGCTGCCTACGGCGCTTTGATTAGTATCGCCTCCACCCTGTTGTTGAGTTGGGGTGTGAAGCGCGCCCAGGCCGTTGCGGCGACCAGTCCGCAACGCAGCCAAACGATGTTGTACCTGGGCGCGGTGCAGCGCTTTGCGTTGGTGCTGGTAATGCTGGTGCTAGGATTTTGGGGGTTGCACGCGCAGCCCCTGCCGATGATCGTCGGGTTTGCCGTCGCGCAACTGATGTTTGCGGTGCAAGGGCAACGACTGCGTCGGCCATGATTTTAAAATCTTTGGGAGTGTAGGCATGAGTACAGAAGCGAGCGGCGGAAGCTCCGTCCAGTATATACAGCATCACTTGACCAATCTCAGTGTCGGCGAAGGCTTTTGGAGCTGGCACGTCGATACGATGGTCATCAGTTTTGCGTTGGCCATCTTGATTGTTACCGTCGGTTGGATGGTCGGGCGCCGCCTGAATCCAAACGTCCCCGGCGGGTTCCAAAACCTCATGGAAGTCATCATCGAATTTGTCTCCACGCAGGTGAAAGACACGTTCCCCGGCCACAACCCCCTCATCGCGCCGATCGCGTTGACGGTGTTCTTGTGGGTGTGGTTGATGAATTTTATGGATTTAATCCCTGTCGATTTGTTGCCAGAAATCGGCAAATATTTCGGTCTTCCCTATCTGAAGGTCGTGCCCACCACCGATTTGAACGCCACGTTAGGTATGGCGATGACGATCTTCGTGCTGGTGTTTTTCTATCACATCAAGATCAAGGGCGTGTTCGGTTATATCAAAAGCGTGTTGACGCATCCGTTCGGCAAGTGGTTGTTCCCGGTCAATATCGCAATGACCGCCGTGGAAGAGGTCGCCAAACCGTTGAGCTTGTCGCTGCGGTTGTTCGGCAACATGTTCGCCGGTGAATTGGTGTTCCTGCTGATCGCATTGATAGGCGGTGGCGCGACCATCGGCTTAGGCATGTTGATCTGGTTGCCGCTGCAGGTCGTGCTGGATCTAGGCTGGTTGATCTTCCATATCTTGGTGATCACGCTGCAGGCGTTTATTTTTATGGTGTTGAGCATCGTTTATTTAGGCATGGCCCATGTCAGCGGTGACGATCACTAAGCGCGTAGTTTTCTTAGTTCCGGTTTTTTAATTTTTTATTTTTCAACTTTGAGGAGTAAGTAACATGGCAATGTCACCTGAAATGGCTACCCACATCACCACCATCTACAGCTCTACCGCCATCATCGTGGGTATGATGTTATCCGCCGCCGGTTTAGGTTCCGCGTTGGGTTGGGGTTTGATCTGTATGAAAACCATCGAAGGTATCGCCCGCCAGCCTGAAATGCGCCCGGCCTTGATGACCAATATGTTCATTTTCGCGGGTTTGATGGAGTCGTTCCCCTTTATCATCTTGGCGTTCGCAATGTGGTTCTTGTTCGCCAATCCGTTCGTTGACGCCTTGAAAGGTGCGATCGGCGGCTAATTGGTGAGAACTCCGCGTCAAATGGGGAAAGCGCTATGAATATTACAGTGACCTTGTTAGCCCAGATGGTGGCGTTTGCGCTGCTCATCGTGTTTGTGAACAGGGTGTTATGGGGCCCGTTGTCCGCCGCGCTCGCCGATCGCCAAAAGCGTATCGCTGAAGGCTTAGCGGCGGCCGAACGTGGTCGCCACGAGCACGAATTGGCCGAAAAACGCGCCAAAACCGTGCTCGAAGACGCCAAGAAACAAGCGGCCGAGATCCTCGCCTCTGCGCAAAAACGCGGTAACGAGTTGGTCGAAGAGGCCAAGACCAATGCAATGAAAGAAGCCGATCGCGTAAAAGCGCAGGCCCAGGCCGAGTTGCAGCAAGAAGTGCAGCGCGCGCGTGAGCAGTTGCGTAAAGACGTTTCAACGGTGGCGATTGCAGCGGCGTCCAAGCTATTGAAAAAAGAGGTTGATTCCAAGGCCCACGCGGCCTTGTTGAACGACCTCGCAGCGCAAGTGTAACGAGGCGCGCCATGGCAGAGAAAACCACCTTGGCCCGTCCCTACGCACTCGCCGTTTTTGAGTTAGCGCAGGCCGCAAAAAAGTTGAAACCGTGGTCGGAGATCTTGCAATCGTTGGCCGCCGTCGCGGCGGATCCGACGATGGCACGAGTGATCAGCGATCCACGCACCACCAAGACAAAATTGGTAGAACTGTTCACCGAAGTTTGCAAACTCGATGCGCAGGGCGTCAATTTTGTCAAAATGCTGGTCGAAAATCGCCGTCTGACCGTGTTGACCGAGATCGCCGTCGCGTATGAGCAATTGCGCGCCGAGGCCGAGCGTAGCGTGG
>Ga0224495_10002461_pt1 | contig 12043 bp, 9 predicted proteins | sample SF_Jul11_sed_USG_FD_168128 | JGI IMG/M metagenome (GOLD analysis project Ga0224495, IMG submission 168128) | Sediment microbial communities from San Francisco Bay, California, United States - SF_Jul11_sed_USGS_4_1 | ecosystem: Environmental > Aquatic > Marine > Sediment | place: USA: California... | reverse complement strand
CAATAAATTTTACTGCTCCCAAACTCGCGCAGGTAAAAAGCTCGCGCCAATTTGATTTAACTGTAAACGACGATAAAACTATAATATTTCGCCCTTTCCGGATAAAAATTCCGGAGAAAGGAAAATATTTTTTCAATTTACCTGCGCGAGTTTGGGAGCATTATTTTATTGACAGTTCAGGCAAAAATTGCGATACTGATTGCATGGCAGGAATAAATATTTGTTGTATTGAACATGTGCAATTTTTCACATCGACATCGGGCTACCTGCAAATCCTGCAAAAATAATTTTTTCCTTGAAATCCGGCGACTAAATTCGAAACTAGAGTAAGGGATATCCAGAAATTCCGGTTGCGCATATTCATGTCAGTTATCGGACTATTCAGATATTTGTATATTTTGGATCGAGTTCATGCATTGCCATAAAATGAATTATACAAGAGGAGTTTATGAAACAAGAATTTACAGAAAAGTACAAACCGTTTATTCCATCAATATCTTTAAAAGACCGTACATGGCCAGACAAGAAAATTGTCAAACCCCCGGTCTGGTGCAGCGTTGATCTTCGCGACGGAAACCAGGCTCTGGTGTTACCCATGACAATAGACGAAAAACTTTCATTTTTCCAACTCCTTGCAGATATCGGGTTTAAGGAAATTGAGGTGGGTTTTCCTTCGGCATCGGATACCGAGTTTCGTTTTTTAAGACGCCTCATCGATGAAAATTTAATTCCGCAGGATGTAACGGTGCAGGTATTGACCCAGGCGCGCGAGCATTTAATCGGCAAAACATTTGAAGCCCTGATGGGCGCCAAAAGAGCAATTGTTCATTTGTACAATTCCACTTCAGAATTGCAGAGGCGCGTTGTTTTCAGGATGGATAAAGAAGAGATTAAACAACTTGCCATTAGCGGAATTCAACTTGTCAAATCCATGGCGGAAAAAACATCAACTGAAATATTGCTTGAATATTCTCCGGAGAGCTTTTCGGGAACAGAAACCGAATATGCTCTTGAGGTTTGTAATTCGGTAGTTGAGGCCTGGGGAAACCGCAGTAAGGTGATTTTAAATTTACCGGCTACCGTAGAGATTTATTCTCCAAACATTTATGCCGATCAAATCGAATGGTTTTGCCGAAACATAAAAAACCGGGAAAATGTAATAATCAGCATCCACGCGCATAACGACCGTGGAACGGCCATTGCAGCATCCGAGTTTGCTCTTATGGCTGGCGGCGACCGCGTTGAGGGAACATTATTTGGCAACGGAGAAAGAACAGGCAATGTGGATATCGTTACGCTTGCCCTGAACATGTATGCCCAGGGGATAAACCCGGGACTTGATTTTCACAATATGGACCGGATTGTTTCTGAAAGCGAAAGACTCACGAGAATCCCCGTCCATGTAAGGCATCCGTATGCGGGCGATCTGGTGTATACGGCCTTTTCCGGATCGCATCAGGATGCGATTAACAAGGGAATCAGCGCCAGAAAGGCATCGAGCAATATTTTCTGGGAAGTGCCCTATCTTCCCGTTGATCCGGAGGACTTTGGTCGAAATTACGAAGCGGTAATCCGCATCAACAGTCAGTCGGGGAAGGGCGGCGTGGCCTATATTCTGGAAAATATTTATGGCTATTCGTTACCCAAAAAAATGCACGCCGAACTGGGGCCGTTGGTGCAGGAAGTTGCCGACAAATACAACATAGAAGTTTTACCGGAGAAAATTTTTGAAATATTTACAAAGGAATATCTTGAAATTGATTTTCCGTTCCATCTTGTTGATTTTCAACACTCCGGCGTAAACGGAAAGAGCCATGAAATTGAATGTAAAGTTGAATTTGAATATAGAGGAAAAAACAATATTGTAAGCGGAAGGGGCAACGGTCCCATAGATGCCTGTAAAAGCGCCGTTATTTCTACGGGTCTTGCCAGCTTCAGCATTGAACACTATTCAGAGCACTCTCTTGCCTCGGGTTCCGATGCGCAAGCCGTTGCATATATTCAAATCAAATCTGGCGACAAAAATTATTTTGGCGCGGGCAAAGACAGCAACATTGAGATTGCCTCTATCAAGGCCATGTTCAGCGCGTTAAACAGATCGTGCAAGGAAGACGTGAAATAGTTATTCGTCCTGTTTCGACTCAACCAGAATCAAGTCCAGAGCGATTTGTTTTTGATTGCGAATAACGGTTATTCTTGTTTTTTCTCCTGCCGATTTGTCGTAAAGGAAAAGGCGAATATCCTCAATAGATCGTATCTGGACGTTATTTATGGACAAAATTTCATCTTCAACCTGGAGCGGATTTTTTTCTTTGTCGGTATCCCCGGGTATACTCGTTACCAGAATTTTCCCCTCGGTCTTTGTCAGCATGACATTCAGGCGGGGGGCTTTTTTTATTTGCATTTTATTTGTATAAATAAAATAATCAGCCGCTTCAGGCTCATAAACCGCATCGATTAAAACAGTCTTGCAGGATTTCCCGGATCTGCGCTTTAAGCGGTCGGGAATGCCAAAGCCATGTTCCACGTGTCCGTTTCCGGCAAGCAAAATAAGCGTGTGATCAGGATTGCGTTTAAAGTATTGAAAGGCCGATTCTGCCATGTATTCGTCGCGGATTAGCTGGGCAAAATAAAAGTTCCCGCTTTGGGATAATTGAAAATCGTTGTGCTGTAAAAAAATATCGCCGAGACTTCTTTTATAGGCTTCATTGGAGAAGTCAATCTGGTCGGGAATTTCCTGAAATTCCGCAGAAGAAATTCCCGTCAATCCACGATACCCAATATTGCGGACAATTTCGTTTTTAATATTTAAACCAATCAAGGCAATTTTATTTTTTTTTGCAAAATCTACAATTGCTTTGTAAAACTGGTAATCATATCCCCATTCTGAAAAATATTCCGTGTGTTTTAAAAACTCCATTTCGCTGATTCTGGAATTTAAATAATCATCTATTGCCGTTTGATGGCAACGGCAGAGCATCTCCATGCCAACGGCCATTTTTTTGTTTTTCTCAAAAAACGCCTCGATCAATTCAAGTTCTTTTGCGTGGTTTGAAAACTCGGTATGATTTTCTCCAATAACGATAAAAGTCCCTTGCGCCAAATTCGGGATGATTTTTGTTACCGGAGAATCGGCAAGGAGAATATTTTTTTTAAAATCTGCAACAATATTGCTTTTTTCAACGGCAAATATATTTGTAATAAATACAAATACGGCGAGTATGAGGTAGCGCCGGTTAATTTGCTTTTTTCTGGTCAAGTTTTTTGCTTTATCCAGTAAATTTTGGCAAGATCAAAACCCCAGCTTTTGAGGCGTTCCAGAATGGCATTTAATTTTGCCGGTTCCATTTTGGGGGTGCGCGATAAAATCCAGAGGTAGTCGAAATCTTCGCCTACAACAACCGCGTAGTCATAGTTTTCGCCAAGTTCGGCAATGCGGTAAAGACCAAAAAAGGGCCAAAAAAATGTTACCTTGAGTTCGCCCACATCGGTTTTATCCACAAAAACAGCGTAACCCTCATTGGATTTTCTGTGGTCTGCATTTTCGCGCTGACCGGAATTCAATACCCGTACTTTGTTGTCTTTGCGGAGCGAATATTCGGCTGTCACTTCATCCAGTCCGCGTTCAAAGGAATGGTCGTAGCGGCCAATTTCGTACCATTTTCCAAGATATTTTGTCAGATCGAAATTATTAACCGGCTGCAGATTGTTTGGTTGCCCCGATATCTCGACGGAAAATATCCCACAAAATATCAAAGTTATAATTATAGAACCAATATATTTTTTACTCATAAGCCACAAATATAATCTTCCAGAAAAATTCAACCAAAAAAACACGCTAATTTAAGTCATTTCTGACTGAATTTCGAGTTCCAGTCATCCCTGGCGGTGGTTGGCTAAAAAATTGACAATCAGAATGGAATCAACAAACAGGCGTATATAAAATGTCTGTTTCATCCAAAAAAAAACTCTCGGAATTTTCGGCCACCGCAATTTGCGGTAACGATATTACCTCGTCATGTCTGTACGTGTCAGCTCTTTCCATATCATACGCTGGCCAATATGCCTGGATAACCCTGCTTATGGTTTCCGCCGTCTTGTTTTTGTATAGAAAAATATATGCTGAGGCAGTAGGGGCTTTACCTTTAAATGGCGGCGCATACAATATTCTTTTAAATACAACAAGCAAAACCAATGCTTCCATTGCAGCCTGTTTAACTATTTTATCGTACATGGCCACGGCGGTAATTTCTGCCAGCGAAGCAATGAAGTACCTTTCTTCCATTATTACCACCCTTCCGGTAATGGGGGCAACGATTGCGTTGCTTGTTTTTTTTCTTGTTTTGTCGATATCGGGAATTTCGGAATCTGCAAAAGTGGCGTCTGCGATATTTGCATTTCATCTGACATCCCTTTCCATATTGATCTTTTCCATCGCATGGTATCTGGTTTCCAACGGAGTTTCCATTCTGGCGGAAAACTTCCAGATCCCGGTACACGGCAGCGTGTTGTCGGCATTATTTTTTGGATTCAGCGCCGCCATGCTTGGTATAAGCGGTTTTGAAAGTTCGGCCAATTTTGTGGAAGAGCAAAAGCATGGAGTTTTCCCCAAAACTTTGCGTAACATGTGGATTGCGGTAACAGTAATCAATCCTGTGATTGCAATTCTGGCCATTTCGGCAATTCCCATGGCACAGGTAGACGCCAACAAGGAATCGTTGCTTGCCTATCTTGGAAATCAAACAGGCGGTAACTGGCTAGCGTGGATTATTTCTCTCGATGCATTTCTGGTTTTATCGGGCGCTGTGCTCACGTCATTTATCGGAGTCAGCGGGTTGATGAAGCGGATGACCCTCGACAGGATTCTTCCCCAGTTTTTATTGAAAGAAAACAAACGCGGCAGCTCCCCGGCAATTTTGATTATATTTTTTGTATTGTGCATTTCAATCCTGCTGGTTACAGCGGGAGAGCTGGATGCCATGGCGGGAGTCTATACCATATCATTTTTATCGGTAATGGCCTATTTTGCGATTGGAAATCTGTTGTTAAAAATAAAGCGCAGCCGGTTGCCGCGTCCGGAATATGCGACTACATTTACAGTTTTTGCGGGACTGTTCGGAGTACTTGCGGCTTTGTACGGGAATATCCGTCTTCATCCGGATTATCTCGTGGTGTTTCTACAGTATTTTATCCCGGCAGTTTTATTGATTTATGCCCTCATACATCGTAAAGAAATTCTTGAGCTCCTTCTGTCTGTAATAAAAAGTACATTTGAAGAAATGAGTCGGTTTACATTCACGAATCACCTTAGAATAAAAAATATATTAACGAGGCTGCACTCGCAGGAATTTGTATTTTTTTCAAAAGGCGATGACATTTCGATTTTAAATAAAGTTATGATTTACGTGCAGGAAAACGAGATTACCAATAAAATAAAAATTGTAACGTTGTTAGAACATGGACAGAAGGTTCCCGGAAAATTTGTTTCCGATTTGAAAGTGCTGGATAGAATCTACCCGGAAATAGACATTGAATTTGTTACCCTTGTGGAAAGTTTTTCTCCGCAGTTAATCAACAAGCTGAGCGTCCAGTGGAAAATCCCGAAAAATTTTATGTTTATTGGCTCTCCTGGAGATCACTTCCCGTACAAAATTTCGGAACTTGGCGGTGTAAGGCTGATCATGTAGGAGGGGGAAAAGTCCCCCTCGCTGCGGGGTTGTCTAAAAAGTCGAAAGTTCGCCGCGGAGGCGCGGAGAACACGGAGTTTTTGATGAGCTGACGCCTGAAAATGCATTTATTTCGCATTTTCTCCATGCGCTCCGTGTCTCCGCGGTGATATCTTTTTCTTTTTGGACAGCCCCTTCGCTTCCCCCTTTATATATTACAGGAAACGGTTTATCGTTTGCATATAACGCCTGTCGCAAAGTGTCGCGCGACATCGCCGGAAAGACGGGACAAAAGAACCTGTAAAAACTACTGCCACATGAGCTTGAAGATTTTGTTTGCCCATGCTTTCCACCTTAAATGCGGACGCTTGCCGTCATCGGGCAGGGGCAGGAAGGTAATAATTTCGTATAACCCGGTTTGCGCATAGTACTGGTAGAGATTTGGATAGTAGCGGGTTTCAAGACTCAGGTCGCCGTTAAAAAGCATAGCCATGGAATTCAAGACCTTCATTTCTTCCCGGCTGAAAACATCGGGAGCTTTGGAAAGGGCTTTGTATGTCATTCCTTTGAGTAAAATCATGGGACCATTGGACCCTTTTTCTTTGACAAGCAAAGGAGTAATTTCAATATCTTTTTCCACAAGCATTGTGTGCATTACTTCGTTAAACATGACTGGCTGGGGGCTGCCTTCTATATGAAGGTATTCAATTTCTGTAATTTGTTTGGAATATTTTTGAAAATAATGTCCGTCTGAATAATATAGATGTTTGCACAAACTAATGCGGTTTAGTTTTTCAGGAATCCGGTTTATAAAAAATAAAATAGCGGCTCTCAGTTTGGGGAAGTCCCCGACAAGATTTACTTTATAATCCAGTTTATTTTGGTTTTCATTCTCTATCATAATTTAAATCGGGAAGGATGCATTTTATTTCCAAATATTGTAACCTTGTCTCTTACTCCAATGCGTTAAAGCTTATGGAAGAAAAAATTACTGATGCTGTACAGCAGAAAATTTGTTTTGTTTTTGGGCTGGAGCATGAAACCATTTACACTTCGGGACTGAAAACCTTGCCGGAACACATTATCGGGGACATTGTATATGTAAAATCGCGCAGAGGCGGTTCGATAACGGTTCACAACCCAGGCCAGCTCGTATTGTACACGGTTTTGCCTCTGGCCTCCATTGGCGGCAATCTGGAGAAATACATTCGCGTCCTCGAAAAAGCCATCATCAAAACATTATCGGTTTACGGCATAAAATCGTTTCAAAACAACGAACATACCGGGGTATGGACAGACAAGGGAAAAATAGCCTTTATAGGCATTGGGGCTAAAAAAGGCGCAGTTTATCACGGGGCGGCTATAAATGTGAATAATAATCTTGATGCTTATATCCCCATTCGCAGTTGCGGCCTTGACCTGCCCATTACGCGAATGAAGAATGAAATCCATCCGGAAAAATATGCTCTGGTATTACAAGAAATATTTCAGGAGTGGCTGGATCATTTTATTTTCTTTTTTCAGAAAGATTTTCAAAATATCCTGATCCAGACTTTGACTCGTTCCTGAAAGTCGACATGGAATGCCGACACATATGTCCAACGCCTTCGGCAAACAGTACTTTGTAAAAAATGACTTATATGTTTAGTTTTGAGAATGCTTCCGGATCCTGTTCTTCGACAAGGTTCCAGAAATCTTCTCCGGAAAGACCTTCGATTTTTGCGGAATGCTGCAAAGAAATCAACTTGTTTTTGTATTCTGACAGGTTAAATTGATCTTTATGTTCGCATTCAATGTAAGCTTCTCTTATTTCGTCGGTGTACTGGCGAATCAGGCCATCTTGAAAATCTTCTTTATCCATGATCCACTTTTATAAAAACATATGTATTTTCAACCAATATATTTTCCGGTTCTGGGCATAGAACCTGGGCATGAACCTCAATAATCAGATCAAAATGTATTAAACTGCGTCAGTCTAAATCATTCTGACTGAATATAGGGTTCACGCTCAGGCTTTATAAAAGGGGCAGCGGAAAAGCCTTGCTTTGCAGCGGGGGGAGAATCGACGATACGTCTGTAGCCAATTTATACCTTCTCCCCTTTAAGAAAATAATTTCCTTTGAAACTCTATTTTAAATTACAAATATGTCTCATGGATATTTACACAAGAATGACCATTCATTTGCGTCTGGCGCGCTACAGAGAAAGAATCGTGCAGGCATATGTTAGCAATATTCGTATTGCTCTCAGGGAAATGGGCAAGAATCCCGTTGATTTAACAGAAACCGATATCCTGCAGTTTCTCAATGATTTGTTTGAGCGAGGTTTATCCGGCCCGACGATCATTAGTTATTTCTCCGCCCTCAAATATTTGCTTACGAAAGTCTTAAAATTAAAATGGCCAGTTGAAAGTTTCCGATTTGAATTTTCAGGAAAGGCTGGTGTACATTCGCAACGGCAAGGGGGGCGTTGACCGTCAGAGCGCCCTTTCGGGCAAAGCCATTGCCCTCATTCGAATCTACCTTTCCGGAACTTTTGTTCGCGACTGGCTGTTTGTATCGGATCGCAAAATCTGTGGATCTGGGGAACTCTTTCCTGTACCCGTCGACCACAAGCCGATGAGCATACGAAACGCGCAGTATGTTTACAGGAATATTGCCGATAAATTAAAATTTCCCGGGCATACGACGCTGCACTCTCTTCGCCACTCTTTTGGCACACACCTGATTGAAGACGGTCTCTCCATTTTCTCCATTCAAAAGATGATGGGTCATCAACATATTCGAACTACGCTCAAATATTGGATTTTCAAATCGCCCGTAAGAGTGTTTTAGTTAAACTGACACCCTAAGGAAAATAATATGGACTCTAAGAGATTTTCAGTAAACAATAATGGAAAAGGAGTCTGGCGGCCTTTAATTTCCAGTTGCGCCATGATTCTGAAACCTTTGGCGGGACTTTTGGGCGAAATCATAACAGATTCAACAGGATTCCAGGCAATTTGATTTTTGATCGCCCAGTAAACAGGGATATCCCTTGCATTATTACCGAATGTCGGTACGAGGGCAGCTTCTGTTTTAATATGATCTACACCGCCTGATGAAAACGGCAATGGCGTTTTTAATTCCAAAAAAACCGGCAACTCAACAAAAGCTATATTTTCCTGATTTTTGGATATTGCGTAATTTTTTGTATAGGTCGCAAGTCCGCCGAAATTGAAAAACCACTTATATCTTGCCGAATGAAAAAGATTTATCAACGGGCCTGCTTCCGCTTTAAAAAACAGGTCATTGCTTAAATCAGGATTTCGCCGGTACCCGGTAAAGATTCCGTATTGAAAACCTGTATCAAAAAAAAGAAGTTTTTCAAGTCGCGATTTTGGTTCTATGATTTTGTAATCAATCAGGGTAAGTTGATAATCAATGATGCCGGGGTTTATCGGCCCCAGATGAATCATCAAATCGCTTTTTAATACCTTCATGCCGCTATAATACGGGAAACCCGTTTCGCGAGATTCGCCCATTTCTTCATCCATTAAGGCCGTAGAAAATAATAGACCGCCAAAAACAGCGCGTTGAGTTTGCAAATAGAAAGCCCTGAGCGACAGCATATCAACCCCGGTATGCGAATATTCAGGCATCGATTCATTTTTAACCATTTCAGCGCGATAGGCAGCGGTCGTTAATTTATCCAGGATGCCGGGGGATTCCTCTTTTATTTTTTGCCGACCTTCCAGAAGGTATTCCATAGACCGGGTGATCTCATGATTCAGGTAAGTATAAAACAGAGAGACCGATTTGTCTTGTAAATAGGGCTGCTCGCCCATCATCTTCGATTGATCGGAAAAAAGAAAATCACTAAATTCCTTTTTCTTTACCATCGAGATCAAATCATATTTTACATAAGATTGCAGCGCCAGATATTCTTTCAGTCGATCTTCCAAATCCGTAAAGTTATCATTGGAAAAACCGGATTTTATGAATTCATTGAGTCGCAATAGTTCATTATATCCCTTATCCCTGGTTTCAAAGGAGAGGGATTCGGTCATGCTAAACATGGTTTTAAACCGATTTTTTAGTACATAGAATTTTTTTGTAAAAATACCTGTTTTTGTCGAAATGGTTTGAGTTTTTACATTGACAGACTCATTTTCAATTTTATTCAATTTGTTTAAAATTATTTTTTTAACTTCCGCGCTTCTTCTTTGAATATTTTTAAATCTGGATCTATTAATTTCTTTTTCTGTTTTAAAATTTTTTCTTGTTTCAAAATTGTTTTCAATAACCGAGCTATATAAATAATAGTCATATAAATCGCTTTTATTGATATTTTGGTACGGATCAGGATTATAAACAAGTTCCTTGTATGAATTTTCTCTTGTCATTTGATTCGATGAGTTGGCGTCATTTAAGAATTGTACAACCTTTGTCTTATCTTCGTTGTTTGTTGATTTTAATATTTTATTTATACTTCTGATTCGCCCTGTATCCGCCTTTAGTATTTCGCTATTTAAGCTGTAATAATTTTCTTCCATTTTAGTGATTAAAGGCGTGTTATCATCCAGTTTTGTATGAAAATAACCTTCGAGGGTGGCGCCAGGCATAGAGGCCAGGTTATGCGGGTATCGAATCTGGTTGTCATCGGGCATAACGCCATTAATTAATTCAAACAAATAGGCGCCGCAATTGTCATTGAAAAAATAATACGGATACTCTCCGGTTTCTTTGATCGTCCAGATTCTACCCATAGCATTTCGAATCATCATCTGGTTAAAATTTAATTTATAACGAAAAATATCCCTGTTTTCCATCAGTACGTACTGGCGATAAAAATCAGAAAACGGGTTTTCCTGTAAAATTACGCGGTACAAGCCCAAAACGCTCTTGATTGAAAAAAATGGATCCGCTTCCAGAGGGCCGTGACTGTTGGCGCTGAAACCAAAAGTTCTTGTGGTTGCAACCGGCTCAATTCTATTGTTTGATTTGGGGGCAATTCTCAAAAATATATGACCAAACATGGAGCCCACAAACGCTGCCGATGGCGAAGCCAGAATGACTTCCAGATGATCGATTGCATCGATATCCGCCCATTTTTCAAAAGCGGGGCAGGCAGGCGTTAGTTTTTGAATGGGGAAAAGATACGCGGAATTATGTTGATGTACAAAAGATTCCAAAAATAACGATTGAGCCATAAGCCGGCAACGAATGGAATTATCCGGATTGATTTTTTGATACTTTTCGTCGGGAACAAAGTAGTGGGCAAAAAACAATACCAGGTCTGCGCGAGGATTTTTCATGCCTTCCTTTTCGGCAAAACCTCGCGAAGATAAATTGTAGCTGGTATCTTTCAAGACAAAAATACTCTCAAGAGGCTCCTTCCATTTATTGATGGATTTCCATGAGTTTTTTTTCGAATAGCCAAAAATTTCGTTCAGTTGATATCCGATGACTTCGGCGATTGCCCGCTTGAATATTTTTTCAGCCCCGGCGATATTCTCGTTTAGCAGGTTTTCATAATCCTTTTTTGATATTTGAAAAAGAAATAAATGGCTGGCTCTTTCTACATGGATAATTTTTTCGCTGTTATTATAAGGGCGGTTGTTAAATTTGCGCGTAATTTGAATTTTTTGCAAAAACAGGCTATCTTGAAAAACAGGAGGTAATTCGAATAACAATTCATCGATCCATTTTTGTTCCAGGGGAGTGACTTCGATTTGAAGCGGGCGCGGCGTCGCCGATGTATTTGATTTTTCAGAATCCATGGCAAATAACGTATACGGCGCCGTTAATATTATAGCAACGAGAAAAAGACATGCTTTAAAAAAAAATTTCCTGATGAAATTAGACATATCTCCGCCATTTATGACAAGAGCAGGCAATTTAAAGTTGCCTGCTCTTGCAAAGTATCATTCGTTCATGGCTATTATGGATTGCTTTTCAATCTCGCTCAGGCGATTTTGGGGGAGACTTCTTTTTAAAACAGAATGAAACTCCGATGAAAAAACAAAAAAGTTCTCTCTCGTAATTTTTTGGCCCAGCAAATGAACCAGTTTCATTTGTTCTTTGGAGGCTTCCAGGTTTTTCTTTAAATTTTTTGTTTCAGAAGGGGTAAGTTGCAGGGAATTTCCCCAGTCTTGAAAAGTAATGCCCTCAGCCATATAAAAATCTTTCTGGATGGCGGCGCTGTTTTCGTTCAAATACTTAATGGCCGCGTCTATATGGGATGAGGGTTTGTTTTTTTTTGTGGCCTTTGTTGATGAGATGGATAACCCTACTGCAGAGGCAGCAACAGAGGCAGCAACTAAAATCGTGGCTGCTACACCAAGGGTTATTACACCATTTGGAATACCTGAAGTATCGAGATTGCTGCCGATGCCA
>Ga0224495_10002460_pt1 | contig 12044 bp, 10 predicted proteins | sample SF_Jul11_sed_USG_FD_168128 | JGI IMG/M metagenome (GOLD analysis project Ga0224495, IMG submission 168128) | Sediment microbial communities from San Francisco Bay, California, United States - SF_Jul11_sed_USGS_4_1 | ecosystem: Environmental > Aquatic > Marine > Sediment | place: USA: California... | reverse complement strand
GGTTAGGTATGCGTATACTCGATATAACGGCAGTCTCGGACAGAGATGCCCAGAAAAATGCTGCAGGCATTTTAAATGTGGATGAAAACAAGATTGATGTCAGATTACTAAAAAAGGGCCAAAGCGGATTTTTAGGACTTGGATCAAAAGAGCCCTCACTTTACTCTGTAGTTGCAATTAAAGGAGAAACTCCTGTTGATGCTGTAATTACCGGAATAATTTTAACTATAGCGCAAAAGATTGGCTATAAAATTGAAATTGAAGGGATTGAAAAAAATGAAGATGATAAAATTTATGTGAGAATGTTGTCAGACAAAGCAGGTTATATAATTGGAAAGCGGGGCAAAACTCTCGAATCCATGCAGTTTCTTGTAAATCTGCTTACACAGCAGTTCAGCGATGTACCTCCTAAAATTTTACTGGATATTGAAAATTACCGCGATCGAAGAGCACAATATTTAAGTGATATGGCAATAAAGATTGCGGATACTGTTATAAAAAATGGTAGAAGCAGGTTATTGGAGCCCTTGAATCCTTATGAAAGACGTTTGATTCATATGGCTCTGCAGGAAGATGACCGAGTAGAGACGGAATCAGAAGGTGTGGGAGTTTATAAACGGGTAAGAATCAAGCTACGAAACAGCTCCACGAATGAGCAACAGCCGGCAGATGAGACAGAGATAAAGCTTGATGATGGAATGGATTATCAGATTACATCTGAAGATGATTCCCAGGACGCCATGCTAAATGATGATGACGATCATGATTCCGATGATGTTCAGGAAGAAAATTTTAATCGATAAGTTTTTATGAAAGAAACTCCGGTTTGTGCTGTAGCTACTCCAAATGGACACAGTGCAATCGGAGTAATTCGGTTAACCGGAAAAGGTTGCCTGAATATTCTAGATCAGATATTTTTATCTCAAAATAATCAAAAAAAAATATTAAGCTCTTTTCATAGAAAGGCTGTTTATGGCAAGATCATGTGGGAAGATGATATTATAGATGAAGTTATTGTTATTCCTTTCAACTCACCCCATTCTTATACCGGAGAGGAGTCTGCCGAAATTCATGCACATGGAAACCCGGTAATTTTAAAAAAGATCTTATTTGTTTTATATGAAATGGGCTTTATTCCTGCACGCCCGGGGGAATTTACCCGACGTGCTTTGTTGAATGGCAAGATCACAATTACAGAGTCTGAAGCAATACGTTCTATAATTGAGGCACGAAGTGAGAGAGAGGTTCAAAAAGCCTTTGCTCTTAAAAACAGCCGCTTTGCTGAGGAAATGACAGCATTTCGTGCGCATTTGATCGAGGTTACTGCAGATTGTGTTGCAGAACTTGATTTTTCAGACGAGGGTATTGAGTTCACAACAAAGGAAAAAAAGATTTCAGATATTCAGCTCATCGCTCTTCAACTTGAAAAGATTATAAAGGATTCAAAAGAGTTACGTTTGATCAAACAAGGAGTTGATGTTGTGATCGTCGGGCCTCCTAATGCAGGAAAATCTTCATTGTTGAATTATCTGGTAGGTACGGATCGGGCTATAGTTTCAGAGACGCCAGGAACAACACGGGACTTTATTGAAGTAGAAATGCAGATTGATGGTGTGCTGGTTCGTTTTATCGATACTGCCGGACTTCGTGATTCCAGGGCAGATAATATTGAAGCAGCCGGAATGGAAAAGAGCATGAAAAAATTTCAGGAGGCTGATTTTGCAATATTCATGATAGACAGTTGCCAGGTTTATGAGCCCGGGGAGCTGCATATTATAAATGATTTAATAAATAATGTAAAAAAACCTGAAATACTGTTTGTTCTTAATAAATGTGATATGGAAAAGAGCTACTGGAAATCAATGGACAATAGAAAAAAACTCGAAGATGAACTTTCGAGACTTGATTTTTCTAACGAAGCCATTCAAAGAATTTTGGCAAAAGATCCTGTTTACATATCCATCAAAAATCAGATTCAATTACCGGGTATTATGGAAAATGTAAAAGAATATATTTCAAATCAATTGTCTGAATCAAGTGGTATTCTTTTAGGCAGCTGGCAGGAAGAGCTGTTGATAAAAATCAGCAGAGAGTTGAATGGTATTATTGAATTACTAAATTTTAATGAACAAAAAGAGATTGTGGTCTCCCGTTTAAATCAGGTAGTTGATTATTTTGGGGAATTAACTGGAGAAATATCAAATGAAGATTTGCTCGATTCTATTTTTTCAAGATTTTGTATCGGAAAATAGTATTCAGTGCTGGACATTTGGAAATTTTTTATTAAAATAGATATCATAAAAAGCTGCAAATAAGGCTAAAAATTCCCTTCCGTGACTCCATAGTCCTGATTTCTCATTAGAAGAAGTTGAATTTGCAGAGATTGCTTTTGCTTTGATACCGAGGTTCTTTGCAATATATAGAGCCCTTGGAAGATGATAATCCTGGCTGATAATTATTATGTGATCAGTTTTGAATTTTATTCTTGAATTTCGAATACTTTCAAATGTACTATATCCTTCGAAGTCTAAAAAAATTTGTTGTTCAGGAATACCGTGAAGTAATAAATATTTATGCATCGATCGTACTTCATTATAAGATTTATCTTTTCCATCGCCAGTAAGGATAATCTTGAATTTTTTATATTTATTAAATAATTTAATTCCTTTGTCAAGTCTTTCGGTTAATACCGGAGAGGGAATATCGTTGTAGTAGACACTTGCCCCTGGAATCAAAAGTGTATAAATTGAGGAAAGATTTTCGCCGTTCAGCTCACTCGTTATTGAGGATTTATAGATATAAAAAGTAGTAATATTCCATAAAATTAATGTTAGTGCAGATAATATGAGTAAAGCCAGTAAAAATTTTCTCATGAAGAAGGTTAATTAATGAGATTTTCCCTGATTTGCTACAGCTGATTTTGCCTTTTCAATTTCAGATTCATCACCCAGATAATAACTTTTTATGATTTCCAGATTTTTCCCAAATTCATAAACAAGCGGAACTCCAGTTGGAATATTTACAGTGGCAATATCTGTATCTGAAATGTTATCCAGATACTTTATTAAAGCACGTATGGAGTTACCATGAGCACCAATGATAATATTTTTTTCGGCAATTACCCGGGGCGCAATAGAATCGACCCAGAATGGAATTACCCTCTCGACAGTAGTTTTCAGACTTTCACCACCAGGAAGAGTCCGTGGATCAATTTGTTTGTACCTGATATCATGAATGGGATGATCAGGATTGTTTTTGTCCATTAGTGGCGGAAGGATGTCATAACTTCTTCTCCAGATAAATACCTGTTCTTCTCCATATTTGGCAGCCGTTTCACTTTTATTTAATCCTTGCAAATCTCCATAGTGCCTTTCATTTAGACGCCATGATCGGGTTGTGGGTATCCATTGAAGATTTAAATCATCGAGAATAATTGCGAGGGTTTTCATTGCACGTTTCAATACGGAACTATATGCATAATCAAAAGAAAGATGTGCAGCTTTTAAGGTATCCGCTGCTTTCTTCGCCTCTTTAAATCCCTGCTCAGAAAGGTCGACATCTTTCCATCCCGTAAATCGATTTTCTTTGTTCCAGAGACTTTCTCCATGTCTTATTAATACCAGTTTAGCCATATTTCACTCCGTCTATAAAACGATTTTTACCGGTTGGATACGATGTAAACCAAATAAATCATTCAAGGCATTTGCCGAATATGCAACGATATTATCTGAATCCTTTGATGCAAAAACCGAATTGAGTTATTTGGCATTAATAACAGATTATAAATAAGCTTGACGTTTTATTTAAAATATATTTAATCAATCTAATGTTGTTTGGAGAATATTTAATAAATAAAAAAATAATTGATGCAGATCAGTTAGATGATGCTTTAAAAATACAAAAGGTAAATCCTCAAATCAAAATTGGAGAAATAGTTGTTTCTCAGGGATCCATTACGCAAATGGATTTAATAAATCTTATTGAAAGTTACATAAAAGAAACCGGCGCAAATGTGACAGAGATGAGTGAATGGTTAAAGCAGGAAGAGGCTGACGCTTTGATTCGAAAACTAAAAGCGGAATTTATTTAAGATTCGTTTTTACATATCCTTGAACGTTAACTGTGCGACTATTTCATAATGAGATGTCCAGGGAAAAAAATCAAATAAACGAAAAGCATTGATTTTATATCCTTTTTTTTGAAACGAGTCAAGGTCCCTTGCTGCCGTTGACCCGTTGCATGATGAGTAAATAATTGCAGGCTGTATGGAATCAAGGATTCGTGAGAACATAAACTCAATTTCTGATGGTAAAAAACCTGAGCGGGGTGGGTTGATAAGCAGCAAGTCTGGTTTAAAGTTTTTAATTTTCAGGATTTTGTCTGGAGCGATATCAGTTAACTTATGAAGATCATGTTCTATATAGTTTTCAAGAAAATCATTTTCCCCATTTATCGGATACACTGAATTTTTAAAAATAACTTTTTCAATTTCACGTTTTTTTAATATGTCAATCCCCATAGAAGATAAATTTATTTTATATGATAACATTTTTGATATAAACCCAAAACCACTGAAAAGCTCCAGAATATTAATTCTTTTTTCTTTTTGATTTTTATCAAAAAGATCAAGAGAGTAAATCATCGATTCGATATAGTCAAGCCATAAGGGTAGCATCTCATTATTAACCTGAAAAAAGGAGTTGTTGGGAATGGTGACAGAAGTGATCGTTTCTTTAGGATAGGAGATGTTATAGGTAAAGTCTGCTTTTTTATCAGCAGGGGAGTTTAATTCCCATATTTTACACTCTCCGCTGAATTGATCAATACGGGTACGGACACAACGCACCAGCTTTAGTTCTTCGGGAAAGTTTTCATCAAAAAGTTTTTGGTTAAATAGTATACATTTTTCTGGAGGAAAAGGTGTTGTTCTGTAACTGTTGGGAGCAAAAAGACCACGTTCCATTTTTTTATTAATATGAATTTGTGCATGATTTCGATAATTCCGGGTGTCAGGTGAGGCTGAAATTTCAATATCGGGAAAATCGGTAACCTTGTTTCTTTTAAGGTGATTTAGAAGCCATTTATGTTTATAAATTACAGTATTTTCATAGCTCAGATGTAAAAGTTTGCATCCACCGCATTGGGAAAAATTGGAACAGGGAGAGAGGATTCGATCTTGCGATGTGGAAAGTAAAGCACCATCTGGATTATCAGTAAACTGATATTTTTCATGTGCTTTCTTTCCTATCCATTGGTCGGGAATTTCGTTGCGAGGAAGTAATGATCCATGCATATAACCAGATTTAACTTTTTGAATTCGTGCAAGAAATCTTTCCCCTGGCAAAACACCTACGATAAAAGCTGTTAAGGGTTTATATAATTCCGGATCGACATCAAGATAAGATATTCCTACACCCTCGGCTACGAGTTCTTTGCAGGTAGCTTCAATTATTTCATAATTTTTTATTTTTCTTGTTTGCACTAATGTTTAAAGTGACGATGACCGGTAAAAATCATTATAACACCGGCGTCATCTGCTGCTTTTATGACTTCATCATCTTTAATGGAGCCACCCGGTTGAATTATTGCTTTTGCTCCCGCTTCAATAGCTTTAATTACTCCATCAGGAAAGGGGAAAAATGCGTCAGAGGCAAGATAGGAGTCTTTTAATGATATTCCAAATTCTCTTGATTTTTCAATCGCAATTTTAATAGAATCCAGTCGGCTCATTTGTCCTGCACCAACTCCAAGGGTTGTTTTGTTGTTAGTAAACACAATAGCATTGGATTTAATGTTTTTTACCAGATGAAATGCAAACAAGAGTTCTTCAATATCTTTCTGGACAGGTTTTTTTTGTGAAACGACTTTTAAGTCTTTTTCAGTTACCAGATATCGGTCACTTTCTTGTATTAAAAATCCAAATGCTGAGGATTTTATTTCAAATTGTCCCCGCTTTAACATGTTAAAGTCTGGAATTTCAATTAACCGTACATTTTTTTTCCGCATCAGGATTTCTCTGGCTTCCGGGGAATAATCAGGAGCAATTATTATTTCAATAAACTCCTGTGCCATGATTTCGGCTGTTGCCTGTTCAATTTTTGTATTAAAAGCAAATATTCCTCCAAAAAAACTTACCGGATCAGCTTTCATTGCATTTTTCAGATTAGTGACCTGGTCTGTTCCTGCTGAAACTCCGCAGGGATTGGTATGTTTGAATATTGCGCAAACAGGCAAGGAGAAGTTTAAAATAAGAGATAATGCTGAATCCATATCCAGTATGTTATTATAAGATAACTCTTTGCCGTGAAAACATATCCAGGGAAGTTTATTGGTTAAAGAGTTACTGTAGAAAGCTGCATTTTGATGAGGATTTTCACCATATCTTAATGTCTGATTTTTATTCAAGGTCAAGTTCATTGTCTGCGGATAATAATCGCCCTGGAGTTTATTCAGATATTCTGATATTATTGAATCATATTCTCCTGTTCGATTGAATGCGTCGACAGCAAGTTCAAATCGATACTCTTTGGATAACGCTCCCTTGTTTTCATTAAACCGTTTGATAAAATCAGGGTATTGATCAGGTGTTGTTAATACAGCTACATCCTCATAGTTTTTTGCAGCTGCCCGGATCATGCTGGGACCACCGATATCAATGTTTTCAATGGCCTCTTCAAAAGAAAATTCACTTTTTTGAATTACCTCTTCAAAAGGGTATAAATTTATGCAAACCAGATCAAATTCGAGAATTTCATGATTTTTCAGGCTTTCGAGGTGTGAATCTACGTTACGTCTTGCAAGTATTCCTCCGTGAATTTTAGGGTGCAGTGTTTTTACTCTACCATCAAGAATTTCAGGAAACTTTGTATAGCTCTCTATGGATTTAACGGGAATATTCCAGTCGGAAAGTGACTTTAAGGTGCCTCCGGTTGAAAAAATTTCAACCTCATTTTCGCTTAATAACCTTCCCAGCTCTTCAAGGCCGCTTTTATTTGATACAGATATAATTGCTCTTTTAATTTTTTTAACCATACTGTGTTTCATTTTTTATTTTTTTACATAGTGTCAAGTTTTCTAATATTGGAATACAAATTTATTGACCAACAAGAGAAGTGGTATTTTCTGGTTATTATCATTTCAGGAGCTTTTTATGTATGAGATCAAAACACATGATATAATGGATCATTTTAAAGATGCACATATTACGCCAGAATTGTACAAAAAACTTTACACACAGTCAATTGACGATGCAGATTCTTTCTGGGGGGAGCAGGCCAGGGAATTTCTGAACTGGTATGCTCCCTGGAAGAAAGTTTCCAGTTTTGATTTTACAAAAGGTGATATAAAATGGTTTGAAGGCGGCCAATTAAATGTCTCTTATAATTGTATTGACCGGCATCTCGAAAAAAGAGGTGAGCAAACAGCTTTTATATGGGAGGGAGACGATCCTGCGAATAGTTTAAAAGTAACTTATAATCAACTTTATGAGGAAGTTTGCAGGCTTTCCAATGTATTAAAAAAACATGGAATTAAAAAGGGGGATCGTGTATGTATATACATGCCCATGATACCAGAAGCTGCATATTCCATGCTTGCATGTGCAAGAATTGGCGCAGTGCATTCAGTAGTATTTGGAGGTTTTTCACCCGAAGCATTGAAAGATAGAATTCTGGATGCGGATTGCCGCTTGGTTATAACCAGTGATGAAGGGGTTAGGGCCGGCAAGAAAATTCCTTTAAAAGCAAATGTAGATCAGGCATTAAAAGCCTGCGCCAATGTCCAGAATGTTCTTGTAATAAAGCATACAGGCGCAGAAGTTTTATGGGTGGATGGACGTGATCTGGATTATCATGTTGAGATGAAAAGTGTTGTCCCGGAATGTGAGCCGGAAATAATGAATTCTGAGGACCCTTTGTTTATTTTGTATACCTCAGGGTCAACGGGGAAGCCTAAAGGAGTTTTACATACTACGGCAGGTTATCTTTTATATGCTGCTATTACTCATAAATATACATTTGATTACCGGGATGGGGAAATTTACTGGTGTACCGCTGATGTGGGCTGGATAACCGGCCATTCTTATATCGTTTATGGCCCCCTATGCAATGGCGGAATTTCCCTGATTTTTGAGGGGGTTCCTACGTATCCCGATGCTTCACGATTCTGGCAGGTTTGTGACAAGCATAAAGTAAATATTTTTTACACAGCACCTACAGCAATTCGTGCATTGATGCGCGAAGGCGATGAACCAGTTAAAAAATGTAAACTGAAAACTTTGAGACTTCTTGGTACCGTCGGGGAGCCGATTAACCCTGAAGCATGGGAATGGTATTTTAATGTAGTGGGACACGCACAGTCACCAATAGTTGATACCTGGTGGCAGACTGAGACAGGAGGCCATTTGATTACTCCCTTGCCTGGTGCAATGAAGTTAAAACCGGGTTCTGCCGCACTTCCTTTTTTTGGAATTGAACCTGCGATTGTAGATGATGACGGTAAAGAGCTTTTAGGTGAGGCGACGGGTAATCTGGTTATAAAAAAATCCTGGCCAGGCCAGATGCGAACTGTTTATGGAGATCATAACCGTTTTATTGAGACCTATTTTACCAAATTTCCAGGTACCTATGTAACGGGAGACGGTGCCCGCAGAGATGAAGATGGATATTACTGGATAACGGGAAGAGTCGATGATGTGATAAATGTTTCGGGGCACCGCCTTGGTACTGCAGAGATTGAAAGTGCACTGGTTTTACATGATAAAGTTGCTGAAGCCGCTGTTGTTGGTTTTCCGCATGAAATAAAAGGCCAGGGAATATATGCCTATGTTACTTTAAAAAAAGGGGTTGAGCCTGGAGCAGAATTATTAACAGAGTTGATGCAGATAGTGCGCAAGGAAATAGGCGCCATAGCCTCTCCTGAAAAGATCCAGTGGGCACCGGCATTACCGAAAACACGATCCGGAAAAATCATGAGAAGAATTTTGCGAAAAATTGCTGCAGGTGATACTGCCCAATTAGGAGATATTTCAACTCTCGCAGATCCTGCTGTAATTGAAGATTTACTGAAAAACCGGGTTCTTTAAAAGCGAAAAGAAATAAAATAGTTTTTAAAAACTATTTTTTGTTCGATAGTATACATATTCCATGCGGATAAAAGCGTACATAATTTTTATCATTTTTCTTTTTTGCGATAATCTGTGGGCAGCAACATATAATGTATATGCCTTTCAAAATTACACCACCTCTCAAAGTCAGCAAATGGAACTTATCGGAATCGTTACGACGAAAAGTACCATGATTACTGAAGAACAACGTGGTAGAATTATGGATTATGATACGCGACAAATGATTTTAACGGCCAGACTTTATGAGAACAAAGGACTTAAAATAGGTGATGAGATATATGTAATAAGTAAAGATCCCAATCATGACCAGTATAAAAACGGATTAATTGTTGCCCGGGTTGAGATTATATCCATTTTTAAAACCGAATTCCAGGGCTGGATGATTAAAGCAAAAGGAAATATTTCAATGGTAAAAAAAGGGCACTTTATAGCCAGAATTGAAATATCTGAAAAAAGACAAAAAGCAATGGAATACTACAAGCAGGGTGATAAATACATGACTTTAAAAGATTACCCATCAGCGTATGTCTCTTATAAAAAAAGTATTACAGTCGACCGCAATAACCCGGAGACCTTAATGAGACTTGCGAATTTAATGAAAATAGAGGGAATGGATTCTCAATATGATTCGTATATTCGTGAGGCCTGGAAAAATTATAAACAAATAGAAAATCCAAATGATGTGATTACATTGCCTGGCATCTATATGGGAATTGAGCTTAATGCCATTGATCAAATTAAATCAACGAAAGAAAAATTATCAAGAACACTCTCTTTATTGGATTCCGTTCGTGGTTATGGCAGACAGATTGAGTGGATTAAAGATTATTTCAATAAAGGCCAGTTAGCGATGCTCGAAAAAAGAGGAATTCCAGATTATAATTATCAATATTTTATGGGAATACTGTATACAAATGTATATGAAATTTTATCTAAAACCTCATTAAATCAGGTATTATCATGGATTAGTCCGGAAGAAAGAAAAATATTGCTTAAAGAAATTTATCTGCCTTATAGAGCCCAGGGAGATGCATTTGAATATCCTGAGAAAGCATGGGATGGAGCATATTTTGAAGGAGCACTCTATTTTTTTCAGATGGCAAACGAGCTTGATACTCTTGACACCAGGGCTTCTTATCAAATAATCATGTTAGCTTATAATCATTTAAAGAAAGGGGTAACAGAGACTAAAAAAAATGAATTGAAAGAGTATATAAAACACTATTCAAGGATTTACCTGAGAGTTCCTGATGAATCTGTCCGCTTTTCTGTTGTGCGCGAAATTTCAAATACTGTTTTCCAGCAGTGATACTTTTTTAAATATCTTGAAGAGTATTTTGTTCCGCCTTTGATTAAAATATTTATTTTTTTCAAGATAATCTCCCGCCATTGTTGCTCAATTTGCAAAAATGCCGGGTCATTTTTATATAATCTGTAAAAACGATGAAGAGCCAGAACTCTAAAACGATCAATTTCCAGGGTGCTGCTTAATTGGCTCCATGTGCCGGCTCTTTTGGTAGCTAGAGGACTATTTATATGGCCAATGGGAAAATGAATGTTTAATCTCAGCCAAAGTTCATAATCTTCAGCTATCCTGAAATGATTTAAAAATTTTCCATGTTCTGAAAAAAATGGTCGTTTAAATAAAACAGTCGAAGGTGAAATAAGACAGCGTTCCATTAATTTTGTTATTATAGAGCCCCCCTCCATTTTATGCTCTTTTTTTTGATGAATATGCTCTCCGTTTCGTTTCCAGGTTTCATTGGTATGGCTCCATTGAACAAGAGGGTTTAATTCCATATATTCAATTTGCTTTGCAAGCTTTTCAGAATCCCAGAGATCATCGCTATCGAGAAATGCGATATAAGGAGATGAGCCCAGATCGGCTCCCAGGTTTCGGCAGAAAGATACCCCTTGGTTTTGATTCAATCGAACATAATGAACATGTGGATGGTTCTTCAGTTTTTTCCAGTAAACTGAAAAATCAGTTGAGCCATCTTCAATGATATATATTTTTATATAAGGGTAGCTTTGGTTTAAAACTGAATCAACTGCTTCCATGGTTAACCGAGACCGGTTCCAGGTAGGTATTATTACATCTACAAATTTATTTTTTCTGGAGAAGTTCACTGATATGAATCAATAAACCACTGTTTTTAGGGTCAAGTTGCAAAGCTTTTTTTAGTATTTCAATCGCTTCATTTTCTTTTCCTGATTTATGAAGTAGCATTGCATATGTATCCATAAAAGCAGGATTTTCAGGTTCTTTTTTAAGTGCAAATTTAATTAACTCTAATGCCTTGTCGAGATCACTCTCTTTACGGTAATAAATATAGGCAAGCGAGTTGCATGCATTTGGATTGTTTTTATCTTCGCGCAGAATATCCTGCAACACATTTAAAGCATCATTCAGCTTGTCCTGTTTCTCATAAGAAAAAGCAAGCATATTGCGCAGTTGAATATCATTTTTATATATCTGAATCAATGATTTCAGGTTTTTTTCTGCCCTTGAGAATTTATTAGCTTTTAATAAAACTAATGCATAAAGTCTTGGAAGAGGTAAAAATTTTCCCTTATCATCAAGATTCAGAAGATTTTTTAATATGATTTCTGCCCGATCAAGCTCGTTGATTCTGTAGAGACACTGAGCTTCAAAGAAGTTTAACTCAAGATCACCGGGAAGGATTCTGATTGCATCTTCAACGGTTTTCAGTGCTTCCTGGAATCTGTTAGAGTTGTAATAATAGATTGCCTTTTTTTTTAATTCATTAATATTTCCAACGAGTGTTGTAGGCTGTTTTTTTTCTGACTCTACCTTAACCGTACTAAGGATTTCGGCAAGCATATCATCATTGAATACATCCGTATTTTTCTCTGAGTTTGTAGTCTGTTCCATCTGTAGTTAATGGAGTGACAGAAA
>Ga0224495_10002459_pt1 | contig 12046 bp, 10 predicted proteins | sample SF_Jul11_sed_USG_FD_168128 | JGI IMG/M metagenome (GOLD analysis project Ga0224495, IMG submission 168128) | Sediment microbial communities from San Francisco Bay, California, United States - SF_Jul11_sed_USGS_4_1 | ecosystem: Environmental > Aquatic > Marine > Sediment | place: USA: California... | reverse complement strand
GCGGCCCGCCAGACCGTGTTCGATTGCGTTGTGCACGAGCTCGGCCAGCACGAGCGCCAGCGACGTGGCGATCTGGGCAGGCACCAGACCTGCCGAACCCTCGACCTTCACGGTCACATTCTTCGTCTCGCCGGCGAGAGCGTGGCGAACCATCTCGACGACCGTCTCCGCCGCGGACGTGAAGTCGATCCGCTCTTCGGTAGAACCCGCGAGCATCTCGTGGACGACTGCCATGGAGGAGACTCTCTCCATTGCCTCGGCCAAAGCACGTTGCGCCTCGTCCGTTTCGGCACGGCGCGCTTGGATGCGCAAGAGACTCGCGATCGTCTGGAGGTTGTTCTTCACGCGATGGTGAACCTCGCGGATCGTCGCCTCCTTGACCTTGAGTTCCTGCTGGCGGCGCCTCTCTTCGGTCACGTCCTTCAGCAGCACGACTGCACCCTTGCCGAGACCGATCGCACGAAACACCAGCACGCGATCGGCGACGGACACCTCCGCTTGCACCCCCCGCGTCGTGCCGAGAACGCGTCCTATCGCGGAGGCCGCGCCGGGAATCTCGGATGTGGGTCTCCCTTTGAGGGACACCTCGGCACCAGTGAACCTCAAGATGTTCACCGCGTTGGGACTCGCGTATGCGACGGTCCGATCCTCGGCGATGCGCAGGAGACCATCCCCTGCCTCACGCACCGTAGAGAACGGCGAATCATCGGTCACACCCAGCACCGGGCCCTCGCACAGCACGTGGAGCAGGTCTTCCGCGGAGTCCATGAACGCCGTTTCCATGGCACCGGGAGCCTCGAGAACCGTCTCCGCAGTGTTGCGGATGACAACACCGTAGGGCGATGGGCGGCCTATCGGATACGCCGTCGTCGCATACGCGATGCCGCGCGTGATTCGACGGCGCTCGCCCGACACCACATTGCCGCTTTCGAGCGCCCGGTACGCCTCCTCCTCGTCCTCTGGACGCAGTACGTCACCCACCCGGCTCGCCGGCGTGGCCGCCAGAGCTGTGTTCGGCCGGGCGTCCGCGGTGATGAGGAGAGTACCTTCTTCCGAAGGCTCCGCCAGTGCGATGTCGCTGTAGCCGAGGTCGGCGAGAAGCTGCACGTTCTGAGCGATGTTGTCGAGGTGGGTGCGCGCGGCATCCGCGGGATCGGCGTGATGGGCTGGTGCCCTCTCGGACGTATTCATGCAAGCATTCTATCGTGGCAGGCAACCGCACGTGCGAATTCTACGCAGCGGTTTCAACGACGAAACGCTATACTCTCAACCTGCGACTCCATCTGCTTCCAGAGCGGGCGCGCACATTGAAAGCTGCATGACGGGCGAGTGGCGGAACAGGCAGACGCGACGGTCTCATGCCGTCCAATTGAGTGCCCCGGCGGAAACACCGGGAGTAGAACGCCTCAAACTCGGGGAAGGCTGGAGCCAAAGCAGGTATGCTCACCCCGAGCCAAGCCTCCCTTGCGGAGGAAGGTGTAGAGACCAGACGGGGCGCACCCTAGCGGCGAGGCCGAGGGTGAAGGGATGGTCCGGGCCACAAACAGCCTCTTCGGCTGGCGGCGAAAGCCGTGGTGGTGGGGAAACACCGTTTCCCGAAAGGGAGTGAGGGTTCGAGTCCCTCCTCGCCCACCAATCTGCTTTGCAGATGGACTCACGTGGTGGTAGCCTCCTATGCGAACATATGTTCCCATAGGAGGCTGTTTTGTCCGCCTGTCCCAGCCGCTGGAAATACTCCCCCGAGGAACTCGCTGCCGCGGTAGCCAGCTCACGTTCCTATCGACAGGTTCTTGGTGTCCTCGGACTGTCGCAGTCTGGCGGTGGCGCCTACGCGACGCTGCAGAAGCGAGTGGCGCAGATGGGTCTCGACACCAGCCACTTTCTCGGTCGAGGCTGGAATGCGAAGAACTGGACCGGCAACCTGCGCTCGCAGGCAAGGCCCCTTGAAGAGCTGCTCGTTGTCGATTCCGACTACCTCAACACTGGGCGGCTCAAGTCGCGCCTGCTGTCCGCGGGTCTGTTGGAGAATCGGTGTGCTCTGTGCGGCCTGCCACCCAGCTGGAACCAGCGCCCGCTTGTAATGCGCCTGGACCACGTCAACGGTATACGCACGGACAACCGTCTCCAGAATCTGCGCCTTGTGTGCCCAAACTGCGATAGCCAGCTACCCACATTTGCCGGGCGGAACGCTCGAAGGTGCTGCAGCTGACGCAGCACTGTCCCTAGCCCGTCCGCAGCGCCCGCGCAAGCGTGGACGGCAGGCCCGCTTCCAGCATCTCTCCCACTACGGCTTCCACGTCATACGGCACCCGGTGAACCACGATGCCCGCCCAGATAGCTCCCTCTTCGGACGCCCCCGCAGGCCCTGCCGCGCTGTCCCCCTTGCACACCAAAGCCACGTCTTCGGCGTCGCCGAGCCAAAGCTCGACCCAACACGCTCGCGAGTCGCCGTCCTTCGGCTTGCCGACGGAACCGCTGCTCACGTAGTGGATGACGAAGCCCTCATCGACTGCGATCGCTCTGTGATAGGGCACATGGACGTGCCCCACGCAGACGACGTCCGCTTGCGCGGCGACTGCGAGGCGAGCGAGCTGCACGTCGGTTCGGTCGAGCGTGAGGTACTCGTTGATCTTGCGCGGGCTGCCGTGCGTGAGAAGCAGACTCACGCCCCGCTCCTCTATGCGTATCTGCGTGGGCAGAGAAAGCAGCCACTCCTTGCCGGCCTCGGAGACGACTCGCGAGGTGAACTCGTAGCTTGCAGCGCCGGCTGAACGTGCCTGCTCGGTACTGTAGTGACAGCCGCAGCTGCCCGACTCGTCGCCGATTCCCTGGTCGTAGTTGCCGCGAATCGTACGTACGTCCAGCGAGCGTAGCCTGTCTATGACTTCGGTGGGACGCGGGCCGTAGCCGACCACGTCTCCAAGGCAATAGGCCTCTTCGAAAAGCGAGGCCCGCCCGATGTCCGCAAGCACGGCATCCAGCGCGAGGATGTTGCCGTGGACGTCGGAGAACAGCGCGATCCGCAGCATCTACGTCTCCTCGAGCACGACGGCATCGACCTGCGGCAGTGCGCACTCCGCACGCCTGCACACCGCCACCCGCGTACGCTTCGCGATCCACACGAGCGCCAGCATCAGCGGGACCTCCACGAGCACGCCCACCACGGTAGCGAGAGCCGCCCCCGACGTCAGCCCGAACAGAGCGATCGCCACGGCTACCGCAAGCTCGAAGAAGTTCGACGCACCGATGAAGCCCGCCGGCGCGGCCACGGGGTGCTCGATGCGCCACAGATATGCCCAGCCGTACGCGATGCCGAATATCAGGAACGTCTGGATTGCCAGCGGGACGGCGATGAGCAGGATATGCAGCGGGTTCCCTACGATTATCTCGCCCTGGAACATGAATATGATGACCAGCGTTGCCAGGAGCGCGACGATCGTGATGGGACCGAACCGGGGCAGGAAGGACCTCTCGAACCACTCTCGGCCGTAGCTCTTCATGAGGCTCGTCCGCGTGAGCCACCCCGCTGCAAGAGGGATGACCACGAAGAGAACGACTGAGAGTGCCAGCGTGTCCCAGGGGACGGGCACGCCGCTCACGCCTAGAAGCAGGGAGACGATCGGCACGAACGCGACCAGCATGATCAAGTCATTCAACGCAACTTGCACCAGCGTGTATGCCGCATCACCGTCCGCCAGGTACGACCACACAAACACCATCGCAGTGCACGGCGCAGCCCCGAGAAGAACGGCTCCCGCCAGGTATTGCTGCGCAAGGTCCGGTGTGATGAATGGCTTGAACACGACGTTGAAGAAGAACCATGCGATAGCGAACATCGTGAACGGTTTGATGAGCCAGTTCACAACGGTGGTCACGACAAGCCCGTTCTTGCGCTCGCCGATTCTCGCGATCGACGCGAAGTCGATCTGCAACATCATCGGGTAGATCATCAGCCAGATCAGCACCGCGACGGGGATCGAGATCTGGGCGATCGTGAGCTTCGCGAGCCCGTCGACGGCCCGAGGCCAAGTGCTGCCGATGAACGTGCCCGCCGCGATGCACAGGGCGACCCAAAGGGTCAGATACCGTTCGAACCCGCTCATTCGCTTCATGTCTTGCGTCTTCCTAGCCACGTTCAGCACTCCCCACGTATCGACGACAGATTCCAGTGCGCTGCGTCCAGTACTGGCGTCTTCGACATTAGGCGGTCCAGACCAGGTACACGGCCGTCACAAGCAAAGCCACTCCGCCCGCACGCATGAGAGAAGACGTGATTCGAGACAGTTGACGCATCGCCCCCAGACTCCCTGAGGCAAGCCCCACGAGCATGAGAGGCAAACCCTTGCCGAGCCCGAATGCGAATAGCAGAACGCCGCCGACGATTGCGCTTCGGCGCGCCGCGGCCATGGTCGCGATCGCCGCCAGCACCGGTGTGGAGCACGGTGTCGCGACGACACCGAACGCAATTCCAAGCAGGAGTGCCCCGAGAATCCCGACACGCTTGGTGGCCCGCGGTTGCAGGCGGGTCAGCGTCGCGAACGGCAACTCGATGACGCCCAGCATGTGAAGACCGAGGAGCACGCATATGCCTGCCACCACATACGTGGCCCATGCCCCGAACAAGAGCGCCCGACCCAGTAGCCCGGCCCCCACGCCAAGCACGGCGAATACCATGCTCATGCCAAACACGAACACGGATGCCAGACCGAGTCCCCGCAGGTATGATGCGTGCTGACCGGTTGACGCGCGTTCCTCAGCGGTTCCCGCGACTCGACCGGTCACATACCCGAATACGACGGGCATCATCGGCAAGACGCAAGGGCCGAACCCGGCAAGGACCCCACCCGCGTACGCGACTGCAAGCGGGACAACTCCAATGTCGCTGCCCAGACGCTGGGCTATTGCAGCCTCAACGCTCACGGTGACTCCGTCTTCACGAGCGCGTCGAGTCTCTCGCGCAGCTCCACCTCCGACAGCGGGCCCGTGTGCGCTTCGCGCACGTCCCCGTCTGGTTCAAGGAAGAACGATGTCGGGATGTACTGGAAGGAGAACCGTGAGGCAAGCTGCTGTCCGCTCGAATCAGTCGTGATCGCGTTGACAAACGTCACCCGCCCCGCGTACTCGGGCACTACGTCATCCACTACTGCGGAGATCTCGACGCACGGATCGCATGACAGCGAGTGGAACAGCACGTAGATTGGCTTGCCTGCCTGAAGCGCCGCTTCGTAGTCCGCGACGGCATCGTTGTGCACAGACGTGACCGGATTGCTACCCGTGAGTTCCCCGTCTCGAGCCTGCCCCTCGCGCAGCACCAGCGCCAACACGATCACCAACACGACCCCAACGACGATACCGATGCGCGCGCCCATCGGCATGGGCTTGCGAGTATCCGTGTCGCCTTCCGTCATCGTCCCTCCGCTCGGGCTAGCCCAGAACCCAGTTGAACATGTATCCGATCGCCGTGATGGTGAAGAAGTTGATCGTGATGAAGATGCCGAGAAGCTTGGGCTTCGCGACCTTGCGAAGGATGACGAACTCGGGCACCGAAAGCGCGACGACCGCCATCATGAACGCCAGCACCGTGCCCATCGCAACGCCTTTGTCGACGAGAACGCTCACAATCGGCACGACACCCGCCGCATTCGCGTACAGCGGTATGCCGAACAGCACCGCAAGCGGCACTGCGAGTGGGTTCCCTGAATCCGCGTAGCGCGCCAGCGCATCGGTGGGAATGTAGCCGTGCATGACCGCACCGATACCGATTCCCACCAAGACGTACGGCCAGACCTTCCCGACTATCTCTCGCACGTAGCCGCGCGCGTAGGCGTACCGTTCGGCACGCGTCATACGCTCCACGTGCGCCTCGCCCATTCTCATCTCCCACACGTAGTCCTCCACCTGGTGCTCCAGATTCAGCCTGCCGAGCACGATCCCCCCGACGATTGCCACAGCCAGCCCGGACACCGTGTAGAGCAGGGCGATCTTCCAACCGAACATGCCGAGCAGCAGAATGACGGCTACCTCGTTCACCATCGGGCTTGCGATCAGGAACGAGAACGTCACGCCAAGCGGAACGCCCGACTCGACGAAGCCGATGAACAGCGGTACCGCCGAGCACGAACAGAACGGTGTCACGACGCCCAGTGACGCCGCCGCGACGTTGCCTACGTAGAGCCTGGAGTCCGACAGCAGCGCGCGCGTCCGCTCCGGCGGGAAGTACGAACGGACGATCGCGACCGCGAAGACCACGACCGCAAGCAGCAGCAGGATCTTCGGAACGTCGTACAGGAAGAAGGCCACCGATTCGCCGAGGCGAGAACCTTCGGCGATGTTCAACACGCCGTATGTCAGCCAATCGGCGAGTCCCTCGAGTGGCGCGAAGAGATTCACGTCAGCGCTTCAAGATCTGGGCCACTTCATCGACCGACGGCACCCTGCCTGTCAGCAGCACCTCGCCGTCGACGACGAGCGCGGGTGTCATCATGACGCCGTAGGACATGATCTTCTCTATGTCCGACACGTGCTCGACTCTCGCATCGATGTCGTACCGCGCGACCGCCTTCCTGACGGCGTCTTCGAGTTCGTTGCACTTCGAGCATCCGGATCCAAGCACTTCTATGAGCACGACTCCTCCTAGCCCCTTTGGCAAGATGGACACGTCGACAGAACGTCCTGCACGGCATCCAGATACGCCTCGAGCACGCCGGGAACGAGACAGTACACTGTGCGCGTGCCGACCGGAGTGGCGTTCACGAGTCCGGCCTCGCGTAGCACGCGGATATGCTCTGAGACCGTCGATTGCGCGAGCGGCAGTTCGCCGAAGACGTCCGCTCCTCGACATTCGGTCTGCTTCGCGAGCAGGTGCAGTATCTGCAGCCTAGCGGGATGCGCGAGCGCCCTCGCCACTCCCGCCATCGTCGCGTCGTCCATCCTTCGGCCACCCCATTCATCGTCTATCGGCGATTTACGATAGATGACCCGGGCGCTGGTGTCCAGAGAATAGGCGCCGAGCAGCCCCCTAGGGACCGCCGGGAACGCAGGTCAACTCCGACGTTTCCGGCTCGACGGGACACGGAACCGCCTCGGCCCCCTCCGCCTCGGCCCGCGAAGCCCTTCTCGCGCGGAGGTAGAGCGGCGCGGCAGCTCCATACAGGAACCCGCCGAACACGTATGCGAGCGCCTTGCCCGAACGCTGGGCCACGAACCCGAGCCCGGGTTGTCCGAGAGCCGCTCCGGTATCGACGAAGAACGAGTCGACGGACAGTACCGTGGCGCGCTGAGCGGAGGGTATGTGCGCGTTGATGAACGACTGTCTGCAAGGCATGAGGACCCCGTACATGACGCCGTACACGGCGAACAGCACAGCCAGGGCGACGAACCAACCGATACCTGCGCCGTTGGATCGAGCCAAGAGTCCGACAACACCGATGAGGACGGCCGCGCCCGACATCCCGCCGGCCATCACCGCCAGCACTCGCGGGAGGTCCTCGCCGAGCCGCGTTCGCGTGAGCGGACCGACAAGCGTGTTACCGACGACGCCCGACAGTCCGAAGAGCGCCGTTATGCCTGCGGCTACCCAAATGAGGTCCTCACGTCCCAAGATCTCGAGCGCGTACGGCTGCGCGGCATAGAACAGGTACCACATCAGCAGGCCGTCTACGGCCGAGGTGAAGAGCAGCGGTCGGACGACCGGGTTCCTCCACCCGTACCTCACACCGGCATCGAATATCTTGCGTGTCTCTGCGCCGAAGGTCGACAACTTGAGCTGCCTCGGCTCGAAGCCGATGTCGCGCATGTAGACCGCTACGAACACAAGTGCGATGACGAGCAGCCCCGAGCGAACGAGATACGGAGTGGTCAGATCCAGCTGTCCCAGAAAGCCCCCGAGAACCGTTCCGCCGAGCATGGCGATCCCGTTGACCATGCCGCCACGCGCGAAGACCTCCTCCTTGCGCTTCGGGTAGCCGGAGAAGTCGAGTGCGTCCACGAGCCAGGCATCGACCGCACCCGTCTGGAACGTGAACCCTAGCCCGAGTAGAACGGACGCACCCATGAAGCCGGGCAGGCCCCATTCGAACATCGCGGACGCAACGTAGAGCAGGGTCGAGACTACTAGAGTGGAGATGCCCAGAAGGAACGATGCGCGCCTACCGACGGTGTCGGCTATGACGCCGGTGGGCACCTCGAAGATCATCTGCCCGACGCTGAAGGTCGCATTGACGACCATCACCTGGAAGATGTTGAGACCGGCGTCGAGAAGGAATAGGGTGTTGACTCCCCAGATGATGGATGCGGAAACGGTGAAGAGCCCAGCCACGGTGAGGTAGACGCGAACAACACGGCCTCCGGTTATCGATTGAGGATCGGAGTCGCTCTTTCCCACGGGACACCTGCTGTCGCGGCGAACGGTCGTGTGTGTGCGGCGGCAGTCGCCGACACCACCACTTCCGTATTCGTCCCCGTGTTCGCGCTATTCCCTAACGGCAAGAACCTGCCTACGTGCGGCGCACCGCCATTCCCGTGGTCGGCAAGGGACACTTCGTGCCCCTGTCGTACACCAGCTCGACGTCGTTGTGATCCGACAGGTCCTTGACGGTCACCTCAATCGTCTTGGACGCGATTCGCACGAGGTTGTAGGAGGGCGGCGTCTTGCCCCTCGTCCGCCATGTTGCCGAAGTGCCGCTGGTCACCGCGAGCATGCCCGCGACCGGCCACGCCCAGGCCACGTGCTTGTGCCCGGCGAGTACGAGATCGACACCCGCCCTGTTCAGCGCCTCGAGCACGTCGCCCGCATCGAGCAAGATGTTCCTCTCCCTGCCCGTGCCCGGGATGCTGATCACGTGGTGATGCAGCGCGAATACCTTGAACGCCTCCGGGTCGCCGAACTCCTTCAAGATCCAGTCGTACTTGTCTCGGCCGAGTTCGCCGTCGTTCAGGTCCGGCTTGTTGGAGTCGGCGGCAACGATCTTGATGCGCTCTTGCAGTCCCCCGTCCGCCTTCACCCCGAACGGGAATTCGAGCTCGTGGTACCTGCGCCCGAAGATCTCCTCGAAGTGCAGGTAGCCGACGTTGCGGCAGTCGTGGTTGCCCGCGATGATGACGACGTTCTCGCACTCGATGAGGGCAAGATGCTCCTTGGCCTCCTCGAACTCCCTGCGGTAGCCATTCGCCGTGAGGTCGCCCGGCACCATCACGAGATTGGGCCGAGCCTCGTTGATCTCGTGTATCGCACGCCGAAGGAGAGCGGCGTCGAACAGACTCTCGCCGCAATGCAGGTCCGATATCTGTGCGATGAGGAAGGTTTGATCGGGCCTTTCTCGAGCCATCGGTACCGCCCCCTCGACGAGCCGCTCTGCCCACTCTGCCTATTCTAAGACAGCAGCACCGCTGATGTTCCTAGGCCAGCGGGACATCGGCCGACTAGTAGCTCGCTTCGTAGGGCTTCGACACACCGTGATGGCTGCTGCAATCGGTCCAGCCGGTGAGATCGAGGTCGCCTCCCGTAGGCGTGTGTGAATACGGTATGGACAGCAGGTGAGGCTGATTGCTGCCGTGAACGTCGTGGCAGTCGGTGCAGAACGCGCCCTCGTTCCAGAAGTGACCATGGTTGACGCGCGACGGCCCCGTGACGCTCTGGACTATGTATGCCGAGATGTCGTGGCATACCCAACACACGCCCGCCTGCGACCAATCCGCTTGGTCGATCGACGTGAAGTTGCCGCGCAGCAGCGTGGGCCACTCCGACCCGTGCGGTCCTCTTGTCTCCGACTCCCGGTCGCTCGCGTGACAGTCGGTGCACGTCATCTTGGGACTCGTCACACCGTAGTCAGGGTCGTCGCCCGAAGTGGGGTTCCATGGCGTGCCGAGGGTGAAGGCACTGTCCCAGACGCCCACGTTCGTCCCAACTGCCTCGACAGGGTGGAACGATGCGTTGAGGGCATTGAACCTGAGTGCCTTGTCGGAACCCGTGTAGCCCGTCGTGTACGACGAGTGACACCGGAAGCACAGTTCATACTCGAAGGAGACCTCGTCAACTTCCGCGTAGACCGGAGCAGTCCACGAAGTCAGGTTGCTCACCGCCACTCCCGAGACGCCGGCAAGAACGCCGGGAGCTGTATTCTCGCCCATCGTGTGCACACCGTAGACGGCGCTGTGGGGATCGTGGCAGTCGGCGCACTCGGCGTGCCGGTTGCCGGTGCCGACCCCTGGCGAGTCCTCGCCGGGACTGTGACGATTCGAGAGGCTGTTGGTCGGATGGGAGCCGGAAGCGCCGAGCGACCTACCCTCGTTCGCGACATAGAAGATCGGGCCGAGCGGTCCGCTCCTCCCCCCGTAGACAATGTCGACGTCGCCATCGGCATCCACGTCGCCCACGTCCATCGTCGAGATGGCGTATCCTGGTCCCTTCACCACATACGTGGTCCACCATTCGGGTCCATCAGGATACCGATCCTCGCTCAGGTAGACGTGTTCCGCCTCGTTGCTCGTGAACACGTCGAGCGCACCGTCACCCGTTGCGTCGGCCACCCGAACGACCGTCGGGTTGTAGTAGACCCCGGACCACCGAGACCAGTCGAAGACGGTCTGTGGCGTCCACGAGCTCCCGTCACCGGCCGTGTTGAAGAAAGCTCGGGTTCGGTGGTTGTCGCCGACACTGGTGTCGAAGACTGCCACGACGTCAGGAGTCAGGTCTCCGTCCAGGTCTCCGATGTCCAGCCAATTCGCCTTGGCCCCGCCATCGAAGAACTGGACCGAACCCCATGACGAGCCGTCGCCGTTCACGTTCTCGTGGTAGTAGAGCCTTCCACCAGCATTGAAGTCGCCGGAGACGACGTCCCCGTCGCCGTCGGCATCCATGTCGGCGATTCTTGCGGCTGTGGCCCTCTCACCAGAGATTAGAGTCGTGTTCCATGCGGAAGCATCGCCATTCACGTTCTCGTTGAAGTGAAGCCCGACCCGATAGCCGCCCGACACGATGTCCAAGTTGGCATCGTTGTCGACATCCTCCACGTCGAGCACCCAGATGCCTGCGCTAGTACCGCCGGAACCCGACCACACGACGGACTCGCTCCACAAGGTGCCATCGCCGTTCACGTTCTCGTGGAACCTCACATGATAGTCCGGACCGAAGGCCGTGCCAGAGATGATGTCTTCGTCTCCATCACCGTCCAAGTCGCGAATCCTGGAGGACAAGACCGTTGAAGTCGCCACATACACCTCTCGCTCCAGCCACGCCGAACCGTCTCCCGCCGTGTTCTCGTACCAGACCAGCAAGTTGTCGTACCCGCCGCACGCGACATCGAGGTCGCCATCCCCGTCAAGATCCCCGAGCGAGATGCCGTAGGGGTACACCCCGCGATCGTCGAGCTGGACCTTCGCCGCCCACTCGACCGGGGTACGCAGCGTCTTGCTCATCTGCTGTTCGATGTTCGGGTTCGCCATGCCCGCGGCGGCCTTGTGGCAGTTGTTGCACGGCGGGTTCTCGTTGCCGTCGTGGCATGAGTAGCAGCCGTTCTCTTCCGAAGCGCTCAGGAGCGACGGTATGCCTGGCTTGCCGTGGGGGTCGTGACAGCCTTCGCACCCCGCCGGCCAGTGGATCGATGCTCCGAACACCGCCTTGCCGGGGTAGGTCCGCACGGCGCTCTCATGGCATGCGTAGCAGGCCGAGTTGTCGTGCGTGAAGACCGTATGGTTCCTGGTTACGGCCTTGCCGTTGATCTGAGTGCGCACTAGGCCCTTGTTCGTCGAACCGTGAGACGCGTGACACTCGCCGCAGACGCCCACCGTCGACGTGCTGGAGATGGCCGCGTGCGGCGTCCCCACCAGGCCTGTCTTCTTGTCTCCGCCCGTCCTCGTCCAGTAGCCGGGGACGGCGGCATCCACGCGCGCGTTCTTCTTGGTGCCGTGGCACGCCCAGCAGAAGTCCGCGCCACCCCTCACGGCGCGCCCCGTGACGGCGTCGTAGGCGCGAAGCAGGTCGGGTGAGGCCGACGGGTCGCGGTGCGGGTCGTGGCAGTCGACGCAAGCCATCCAGTTCGCGGTGCTG
>Ga0224495_10002458_pt1 | contig 12049 bp, 16 predicted proteins | sample SF_Jul11_sed_USG_FD_168128 | JGI IMG/M metagenome (GOLD analysis project Ga0224495, IMG submission 168128) | Sediment microbial communities from San Francisco Bay, California, United States - SF_Jul11_sed_USGS_4_1 | ecosystem: Environmental > Aquatic > Marine > Sediment | place: USA: California... | reverse complement strand
GTTTCAAACGATTTCAGATGCGATAGAGAGGAGAAATAGAATGTGTGTGCCATCGCTGTTGGCAATATTCCCAAACCGATCAATGGAAGAATCTGGTCGAGCTGCATGGGCGGAGCTAGCGACTGCCCGGTTGCCAAGCCTATCGCAACCACAGTGATGGCTGAGAAAACGTATATGGTCATCATCAGTTGCATGAGCGGAACCTTTTGTCTGGTCTGTTTTCCGTAGCTTAAATAGAAGGATTCTACAACAGCGGCCAGGGTGGCTTCCAAATCTCCTCTCAACTGAATTGACCAGGTTCCGGATGAGGCATCTCCGTACGTGATTATGGCTACGCCTAGGAAAGACGCAAGAATGCCCAACAGCACTGTGCGAGACGGCTTCAGTTTGAAGATGATTGTTGAAACAAACATGGACCATATTGCTGTTGTGTTGACAAGCACAGTAGCGTTGATTATCGTTGTATCCAAGACTGCTGAAACAAAAAGTATGAAATGAAGCCCTAACAAGACGCCTAGCACGGCTATTTGGCCAATGTCTCGACGAATCGGATTCCACTCAGACGATCTGCGGGTAGCCCACAGAATCACCGCGAAGATCACGGATGCTACTACCAAACGCCAGAAAGCAATGGAGAAGACGTTGACGCCGGTCATGAGGTTAATGAAAATCGCTGCCGTGCCAAAGAGAGTGCCAGCCACCATACCTTCAAGAATAGCTAGTTTTCGACTTCGCTGCGGCATCACACGGCTCCTTCGTTGCCTATATCTTGCTGGGAGAGAAGGGCTTGAAAACGCTTAAGGATTTTGGGGGTCGTAGTGCGTAGGGTTGCAAATCTCGAATTTGGTGCAGAGGGCTCGCAAGGGTTATATGGATGGATTATCCAACCAGTACCTGAGGATGCCCCTTCCGTGGATACCCGAAGACTAGCATTGCTGAGTGTTCTAACGGCTCTCTGTATGGGCATCCAACTTATGCTGAGACCGATGAATGCTGAGTTTACGTCGCTCATTGCGTTTGCAACGGGCATGGTTTTTGGCAGTCTTTACGGAGCATCTCTCGGAATCTTGGTGATGTTTGTCAACGGTTTTCTTTCGCCCTACGGCTTCGCCGGCGTGGTCCTGCCTTTCCAAATAATAGGCATGGGGGCAATCGGCTTGGTTGGTGGATTATACGCAACAATTACGCACAAGAGTACGAGGGCTGGAGCGTTCATCGAAGCTGCCGTTTTGGGTGCTTTCTTGACGTTCATTTACGATGTTTTAACAAACGTGGGCACAGCTGTCCACTTCACATTGACAGGTATGTCTTTCAATGAAGCCTTAGTTGCGGCACTAGTCTCTGGCGCTGTACCTGCGGCGATCCATGTGGCGTGGAATACCGCGCTTTTTGGCACCATTTCAGTTCCGTTAGTCAATGCAATGCACGAAATGTTGGCATGGAGGTGAGCTAACTTGGGTATTCAGCGGAGAACCTTAGGGTTTGTGGCAATGGGGTTGCTCGTTTGGTCGCTGGTGGCAACGTTAACTACGGCGTACTATTATTCGCTGTATGCGGAAACACGCCGAACCTTTGATGAACTGAAGTCTCTGGCAATCGATGTCAATCTCTTACTAGACTACGGCAATGGGACGCAAAGGTGGCATAATCAAACTGTGATAGCTGGTTCAACAACGTTCGAGATTCTCTTAACAGTAACTAAGAACGTGGATTACAAGTCGTCGGCGTACGGGGTCTTCGTGTCAGCAATAGATGGTGTGCAGAATGTAGCAGAGACTCCAACTTCAGGACGCGCGTGGCTCTGGTACCGGTGGAATGCAACATCATCTGAGTGGACTGATCTGATGAAAGCATCAGACGCATACATCCTTAAACCCAATGATTCCATAGTTTGGCGATACGAAAGCTATTCCTACTCCTTCTAGGATAAAGGGAGAAGGAAACACGTTGAATATGCTGCAGGCAATAGAAGACGCGGCCATCAAGATTGCTCCAGGGAAGGCACCATATTTCATCGAGGCTCACATAGTCAAAGCGCTGATGATAATCAGCAGAAAACCAATAGGCAGAGTGAGCCTCTCTAAGGCATTAGGATTAGGCGAAGGCTCCATCCGCACCCTGGTCAAGCATCTTGAGAAAGTGGACCTCATCGAGACATCACGTGAGGGCATAGTCCTCACACGCTCCGGGCAGAAGCTCGTTTCCAACATGAAATCCAGAATCAGCGAGATCATTGATGTTCCTAAGAGTGCCTTGACTGTCGGCGCGTTTAATGTTGCAGTTTTAGTAAGAGGCGTCGCAGATTCAGTAAGAGCTGGATTAGAGCAACGTGATGCAGCGATTAAGGTCGGCGCTCAGGGGGCAACAACATTGATATTTAGCAATGGAAGGCTGTCCATGCCCCTGACAAGTGAGGACGTCTTCAGAGAACTGCCAAAAATTCGTGAACTGATAATCTCGAGGCTTACGCCTAAGGAAGATGACATTGTAGTGATCGGCAGTGCAGCCGATAAGCCAGCTGCGGAGCTTGGAGCCATAGCTGCGGCTCTTGAAACATTGAAGGCAAAATAGTCAGAATTACGGTGAAACCACGGAGAAGCAATTCACGATGAAGGTTCGCACCTTAGCCATCGCTGACTATGACCAGATTGTAGCCTTGTGGAAACGCGCGGGATTACCTTTCAAGCCTTTAGGGCGTGATCGCAAATCCGCGGTTCAAGCTCAGATGGTAGAAAACCCAGACTTCTTTCTGGGAGCGTTTGAAGACAGCAAACTTGTGGGGGTGGTTGTAGCCACATCTGATGGTAGGAAGGGCTGGATTAACCGCTTAGCTGTTGATCCAGATTTCAGACGCGCTGGAATAGCTGATAAGCTGATATCGGAAGCAGAGAGCGTCTTGCACAAGCATGGGATAAGGATGTTTTGCGCGTTGATAGACGATGACAACAAGGTTTCAAAGCGGTTATTCAAGAAATGCGGCTACAAGGAACATCGTGACATAGTGTATTTTCGCAAGAAACCAAGTGACCGAACCTAGAAGTCTCTTGGTTTTGCTATAACCTCTCTTATTATGAGATCAAAGAATCTGCCCGCGTTGGCTGGTTTAATCAGCAATGCTGTATCAGCGCCATGACCGGTTCCAGCAATAGCTATTATGTCTTTGTTAGCTGGTATTAGTCCTGCGTCAGCCGCCATCAGCGTGATTTCGACGCAGACTTTGGTGCCTTCGCCCATTAGCCGCAACGTGTTTGCGATCAGATCAAGCGGCTCTATAGTATTGAAGGCCTTGCGTATGGCTCGTTCGACGCTGCTTAAGGCGTGAGTTCCCGTGAAAAGCTTGGCTCCGTTCTTGAGTATTTGCTTGCGGTTTTCCTCTTTCAGTTCTTGAGCGCCGGGTTCTGAGAAACCCGTGAAATGCGTGATCACGACCAGATTGTAACCTTTGAACAATTTTGACGCTACTACACCAGTTTCGCCCAATGTGGACGCGACGACAATATCTCTGGCGCCTGTAGATTCGGCGTATTTCTTGACGATTTTCAGCAGGGGTCCGGTGTTCTCCTTGCCGGGCTTTTCAAAATACACGGTTTTGCGTTCAACCAACGTTCTTCACGCAGCTTTTTCTGGCACATTTAGTGCAGCGGAGTCTTTCTTAATGGTTTCCTCTTCACTTCCGTACCGCACACTTGACATGTCTTGAGTTTGTAGTCTGCTGGGTACTGGCGGTGGCAGGCCGGGCAGTAGATGACCCAGTTGAGGCGGTAGCGTATCCCAAACGTCATAAGAGGCGCGAATTCCAAGCCGAGCTGATTGGACACGTTCTGAATGGAATAGTCATCCGTGACAACTAGAGGTTCCTCGCCTTGATGCTTTAGTTCAATTGCCAGAGCCAAGACTTGCTTGTCAGCTTCAGATAGGAAGCGTATGTCCCCTACCACTTCGGACGATTTTTCAACTTCGGCGAGAGACGTGTCTGCTGGAGTTCTCACAAGCAGTTTCCCACTGTCTATGGCAGTTCTGAATCTGGTGTAGATCATCGAGTTTGAGGCCAGTTCGTGCTTCACCAGAGGCACGGTGTACACTGGGCTGGTTACAGCGAATGGATCGAATCCAGCTATGAACGCAGATGTGTCCAGAACAAGAGATTTTTGGCTTCTGTCGCCCTGCTGCGTTAGGATCTACGCCCCTGCGAAAATAGGAGTCTTCCCTTCAGTCTATGGTAGAAATCGCCTGTGAAACGTATGAAGGTTGACTCGTACTTCGATTTAGTTATCGTTATGCGCGACGATTGAGGCGTGGTTTCGGTCTGGTAATGACCGTCGATCACGATGACTGATTTTTTTGGTCTTTGAAGCTCAATGTGAATGGTTGAATCCGCGGAGAAAACTATTGGGTGGAACACAGTGAGGGGGGCTATAGGCGTGAACACAAAAGCTTGAACATTAGGATCAATAACTGGCCCGCCTGCAGACAGTGAGTAACCTGTTGAACCTGTCTGGGAGGCGATGACGGCGCCGTCGGATTGGCAGTCTCCGACCAGTTCGCTGTTCTTCCAAATGCTCATTCTCAGGAGTTTAGCTGGAGCCAAAGAAGTGATAGAAACCTCATTCAAGGCGTCCGGCAGCATGGTCTTGCCCAACTGCGAAGCCAGTTTTGTCACACGGTCAGTTTTGTAGTTGCCCTTAAGGGTCTGATCTATTGCTTTCAGAGCATCTTGAGGCGCAACCTCTGTCAAGAAGCCTCTCACTCCCATGTTTACTGCAAGTATAGGTGGCTCAGGTTTGGGGAGCTTGAGGCAGGTTCTAAGTATGGTGCCGTCTCCGCCTATTACTACGGCAAGGTCAGTTTTCATTTTCCCAATTGGCGTAGTGAGATCTTGCTTTCGCAGCTGATTTGCCAAGCTGGGTTCGAGCTTCACCTCAAGTTTCTTTGCTATCAGGGCATCAACGACTTTTTCTGCCAGCTGGAACGCTTTTTTTCGGTCAAGTCGGCTAACGACACCAACGGTTTTGATCACGGAAGTGCCTCACATGAGAGTATACTTAGCGATAAGTTAATTAACGCTATAAAATCATTGTTGTAAAAGCTGTTGAGAAAGAGGCTTATCAATGAGCAAGCCTGTTGAGGTTGGCGATATCAAAACGGGCAGCTACGTTATGGTCGATAACGAACCCTGCCGTATAGTTGATTACGCCAAATCCAAACCTGGAAAGCATGGCGCAGCAAAAGCAAGAGTTGTAGCCATAGGCGTTTTCGATGGCGTCAAACACACTTTCGTGAAACCTGTGAGTTCACAGGTAGATGTGCCGCTTATCGAGAAGCGTAGCGGTCAAGTGTTGTCGCTTATGCCCAATGCGGTGCAGCTCATGGATTTGGAAACCTACGAGGTTTTCGAGGCGCCGCTGCCTGAAGAAGAGGATTTGAAAGGTCGACTGGCCAACGGCGTGGAAGTTGAGTACTGGCGCATCCTTGGAAGAATCAAGATTCAGCGAACCAAAAGCTAAGAGCTCAAAACTAGTTTTGTGAAAACTCTAAGTACGCAAATATGTTATTCTCACCTGTTACGTTGTTAGCCGTGATTGTGAAATGGTGAAATCATTTAAATACGTCAAGCACATGCGCCTCAAGAGCGGCATGAGCGTAGGCGATCTTGCTAAAGAAATGAGTGCCACAGGGGTCCTAGGTGCGGGCAAAATTGGAGAAGCAAGCCGACTTGTGACTGAGATGTTCAGCGATCCCGATTACACAGTGTTCTTGACATTGTCAGGCGCTCTTGTGCCCGCTGGATTTCGGCACATCATTCACGACCTCATCACAGACGAATACGTCAATGTGCTTGTGACCACAGGCGCCAACACGGTTCACGATATGGTTGAGGCGTTAGGCTACCGACACATCATCGGCTCTTTCCAAGCTGAAGACAGACGATTGCGAAACGAGAATATTGGGCGTATAGGCGACGTGTTCATCGAGCAGAAGGCGTTTCAAGCATTGGAAAAATGGCTCTACAAAACTGTGGAAGCCATACCAGAAGAAAAGAGACGCCGGATCTCAGGGGCAGAACTGCTGTCTGAAATCGGCAAAAGAATCAAGGACAAAGACTCCATCTTGGCTGCCGCAGCCGAGAAAAATGTGCCTGTAATATGCCCAGCCTTTGTCGACTCAATCGCTGGTTTTCAGATGTGGATGTTTGGACAGGACAAGACACTGCGGCTAGACCCATTTCTGGATACCAAGACGATATTGGACAAAGTGTATGACGCTAAGAGAGTTGGCATAATCATTCTAGGCGGCGGCGTACCCAAACACTTTGCCTTGTTCGCTAATACTTTCCGTGAAGGCGTAGACGCAGCCGTGCAGATAACCATGGATAGACCCGAACCTGGCGGTTTGAGCGGCGCATCGCTGGAAGAAGCGATAAGCTGGGGAAAAGTTAAGCCAAAAGGAAACGCTGTAACCGTCATATGCGATGCAACAATCGCGTTTCCATTGATAGTTGCGGCAGCGTTGGAGAACCTGAGAAAAAAGTGATGGCATCGTTGACCAAACGCTTGCCGTCCAATAGCTGCCGTTTAGGATATCTATTTAAGACGCAAACCAGTTAGGTTTTGAAGATAACTTATGGCTCTTGACCGATTCGGCTCTTCCATATATGAAGCAATACGAAAGGTGTTCCGAGCGCCCGTTGTCGACGAGGCAACAGTGAAGGAACTCGTCAAAGATTTACAGCGCGCTCTGCTGCAAGCCGACGTCAATGTGCAACTTGTACTCTCCATGTCAAAGAATATTGAAGAAAGAGCTCTGAAGGAGAAAGTTCCTCCAGGCGTCTCAAGACACGAACACGTCATCAAAGTCGTTTACGAAGAGCTCACACGGTTCTTAGGTGAAAAACCCGTTCCGCTCAAAGTAGAGCCCGGAAAGCGAACCGTGCTCATGATGGTCGGCATACAAGGCTCAGGCAAAACCACAAACACGGCAAAACTCGCACGTTACTTCCAGAAACGAGGACTAAAAACCGCGCTCGTTTGTGTTGATACGTATCGCCCCGGCGCCTACGCACAACTCCAACAGCTATCAGCAAGAATAAACGTGCCAATTTTCGGAGACCCAAACAGCAAGGACCCTGTTGACATAGCCCAAAAAGGACTGAAAATCCACGCTGACAAAGACGTAGTCATAATCGACACTGCAGGACGCCACAAGGAAGAGAAAGGCCTAATCGACGAGATGAAAATGCTTGAAAAAGCCATCAAACCAAGCGAAACCATCCTAGTTTTAGACGGAACAATCGGTCAGCAAGCGTCAGTCCAAGCTAAAGCATTTCACGAAGCCACGCCCATCGGCTCAATCTTCGTCACGAAGCTAGACGGCTCAGCCAGAGGGGGAGGCGCACTATCAGCTGTGACCGCCACGGGTGCGCCAATCAAATTCATAAGCACAGGCGAAAAAATCGAAGACATAGAACCATTTGTGCCTTCACGCTTCGTCGGTCGACTACTAGGCATGGGCGACGTGCAAAGCCTCATCGAAAAAGTACGCGAAGCCGAAGTTCAAGTACCAGAGAAAAAGATGAAGCAGATTCTGTCTGGAAAATTCACGCTTACTGATATGTACGAGCAGTTCGAGGCCATGAAAGGCATGGGCTCCTTCAGACGTCTGTTGAAACTGATTCCAGGATTTTCATACAACATACCAGACGACAAGATGGACTTGGCAGAGGACCGTCTTAAAACATGGCGAGTCATCATCCAATCGATGACACCTGAAGAACGAGACAACCCGAAGATGCTCAACTCATCCCGCGTGCATAGAGTCGCTAGAGGCTCAGGCACAAGCGAAAAAGAAGTCAAAGAACTCCTCAACCAGTACGGCATGATGAAAAAGATGATGAAAACAATGCGCAGAAAACGAGCGCTACCATTCTTCGGAAAGCAGATGCCAATGGGACAACTCAAAGACCTCAAAGAGTAAGATTCGATTCCTTGAAGGGACCGCTTCTTGACGCTTGACATAATAGACAAAGCACAGGAAATGTTGGAGAAACATCCCCTGTGCAACCATTGTCTAGGCAGACAGTTTGCATTGTTAGGACACGGAGTCGATAACGAAGAACGCGGCGGTGCACTCAAACTTCTGCTAGCGATCAAAGCACACGAAGCTGCAATAGCTGAATCCAGAGATGGGTTTGGGTTGCTGAGAGCTCTTGCCTCAAACGGCAACTACCCCATGGCCAACGAAATCCTCAGAAGAATGAAGAGCAAACCCGCAGAAGCGAAGCCTTGCTACTTATGTCAAGAACGTTTGAACTCAACAGAGCAACTGGCACGGGTTGCGCAGGACAGGCTGCAGGAATACGAATGCTCAACCGTGCTAGTAGGCGTTGAGCTCCCAATCGAAGCCGAGGAACGAGAAGACGAATTCAAAGCTGAGTTCACAATTGTGCACGGCGAAAGCCTTCGCAACGAATTCAGCCGAAACGTGGGAAAAAGAATCGCTGAAGCCATGGCAAAGGAAATCGACTTCCAGCGCCCTGACCTAGTCGTCCTTGTTAATCCATGGACAGAGCACGTCTCACTGCAAGTCAACCCGCTCCACATTGGAGGCAAGTACCGAAAACTCGTGCGCGACATTCCTCAGGCTCGATGGTTCTGTAAGAAATGCCGAGGCAAAGGCTGCGAACAATGCAACTGGACAGGAAGAAAGTACATTGAGTCAATTGAGGAGATCATAGGCAACCCAGCGATGACAATGGCACAAGGTGAAGAATTCTCCTTCCACGGAGCAGGACGCGAAGACGTAGATGCACTCATGCTAGGATCAGGACGGCCCTTTGTGGTAGAAGTTAAGAAGCCCAAGAAACGGAAAATCAACCTGAAAACCCTGGAGGAAACGATAAACTCCGGTGCCCAAGGAAAAGTTGAGGTTTCAGACCTTTGTTTTGTCACCAAAGACTTTGTAAGGAAGTTGAAACGAGGCGATGAGGCACAGAAACTCTATCGCGCTATAGTAGAAGCCGACAAACCTGTCTCCCAGAGGCAACTGACAGCGCTAAAGAAGGCGCTAGCAGACGTAAATGTGAAACAACAAACGCCTAAACGAGTAGCTTACAGCCGCGCAGATTTGATGCGGGAAAAGTACATATATAAGGCGAATGTAAAGAGGTTGACGCCCAAACGGTTCGAACTGGAAATCCGCTGCCAAGGAGGTCTCTACATAAAAGAACTGATAACTGGAGACGATGGCAGAACCGTGCCCAGCGTGACACAAATCCTAGGCGTCAAAGCCATTCCGATAGAGCTTGACGTCTTGGGCGTTTACATCGCGGAGGAAAAATAGATGAGGAAAAAAGGCTATCAGATGAACACAAGGGCACTGCTCAAACGCGATCCCAGAGAGCGAGGCAAGACCACACTCAGCAAGGTCCTGCAAAGCTACAACGAAGGAGACAAGGTAGTGGTCAAAATCGACTCTAGCGTGCACAAGGGCATGCCTCACAGACGATTCCATGGCAGAATCGGCGTTGTCAGTGCTAGACGCGGTCGCTCCTACGTAATCCACGTAACACAAGGCGATGCCACTAAAGAGATAATCGTGCGACCCGAGCACTTAACACCATACTCAAACGTAGGTGTGGATTAGGATATGCCCCCGAAAGCTCAACGTGAACACATGCTTACAGTTCCAGAGGTGAAGAAGGCTCTGGAGTTGATCGGCGAAGACAAGTTAGATCAGTTTCAGCGCAGATCACTTGACTATGCTTCCAAGTTCGCTAAAGTAGATGACTCAAAAGCTGAAACCATAGTGGACACGCTTAAGACAAAGTTTGAGCTGGACGAGGAAGAAGCCATTCAAATCGTCAACTGTATGCCAGAGAGTGTTGAAGAAATTCGTGTGTTTCTGGGTGGAGGACGCAAAATCATCGAGACCTCGAAGCTTCAGGAGATACTAAGCTTTTTAGACGAGCAACGAAAATAAGAGAGTAGGCGCATCCGCAACAAAAAACACAGTCCAATTGTTCAAAGTAAAGGTAGGACGAGTAGGGTATGGAGAAGAGATACGAAGAAGCTGCCTACGTATTGGACTTCTTACCCCACGGCAGACCCCAGGCAAGACCGTCATACAGAGCTGGAGCCCTCGTCCAATTAGTCGGAGAAGAATTCTTCACGTTGCTCGAAGCCACGCTTAGAGAAGGCTTAATCATGAAACCAGCTGATCGGGTGTACGTGGGCAAAGACTCAAGGCAAGAAATTACTTACATAATAGGCAGAATCGGCTTCGAGGAGCTTACATCTGCAGCGAAGAACGAATTGCCAACCGTTCTCGAAAGAATCGTGACGAACCGAGAAGCATGGTTCATAAACTTCTTCAACACCGCGCAGGCTATCACGCCCCGCATGCACGCGTTGGAGCTTATTCCAGGAATAGGCAAGAAATACATGTGGCAAATAATAAACACAAGAGAAAGAATCCCCTTCAAGAACTTCGACGACCTTCAGCAACGCGCCAGCATTCCCAGCCCAGCTAAGCTCGTAACCAAGAGAATTTTGGAAGAGTTGTCTGGTGAAAGCAAATATCGGTTATTCACTCGGGCGCCATAGCAAACCATCCAGTCTGTATAAGGAAACCGTTGCTTTACTGCGCCAGCACCGCATTTTCCCAAGAAAACGGTTCGGACAGAACTTCGCCGTAGACGATTCGCTTCTGCGTTCCATGATAGCATACGCCGACGTAAGAACCAAAGACGTCGTACTGGAGATCGGCGCAGGACTCGGATTCCTAACACGCCTACTATCTCCAGTATCCAAGGAAGTCATTACAGTTGAGATAGACAGAAAGCTTATTCCAATATTACGTACGCAACTCGCCGGTTTGAAGAACGTTAATCTCATCGAAGGCGATGTGCTTGCTTCTGAGATCGAGCATTTTGACAAAGTTGTTTCCACGCCGCCGTACTCTATCTCTTCGCCGCTCCTATTCTGGCTACTCGACAAGTCCTTCAAAGTCACGGTATTGACCTTCCAAGAGGAATTTGCGAGACGCTTGACAGCTGCAGTTGGCACCAGGGACTACAGCAGATTGACGGTCGCGGCATATTACAGAGCGGACATGGAACTGCTAGAACACGTACCTAGAACAGCGTTCTATCCTCCACCAGACGTGGATTCAACAATAGTACGTCTGAAACCCAAACCTGTTCCATTCAAAGTGAAGGACGAGGAGGCATTTTTTGAGCTGGTTCGAACGGTCTTCACCCAACGTAACAAGAAGCTACGTAATGCTGTTAAGCCTTTCTTGAGCAAGCATGGAGTTGCAAGAGAGAAAGCTCGCGAGCTTGCCGACTCGTTGACTTTTCATGAAAAACGCGTACGTGAACTTGCTCCAGAAGACTTCGGAGCGTTAACCGATGAAATCCTTGAAAAAGAAAGTCTTCTACGATGACCTGCATTTCGATATCTGTGAAGAGGTCTATGAACCGGCTGAAGACACGTTTCTCATAGCGGACGTATTAGATCAGACCGCGGCTCAAGGAGAAACCGTTCTGGATGTTGGCACTGGCTGTGGAATATTGGCAATTATCGCATCAAGAAAATCCAAGAAAGTTGTCGCCACAGACGTAAACCCCCACGCCGTAGAGTGCGCTAAACATAATGCAAAAGCCAATGGAACCTCGAGCAAAGTAAAAGTACGCCTAGGCGACCTTTTTGAGCCGATATCAGGCACAGAAAAGTTCAGCCTAATCGTTTTTAATGCGCCGTATCTACCATCAACACGAGGCGAACACAGATCTTGGAAGAGCCGCGCCTGGGCAGGCGGATCAACCGGGAGAAAAATCATAGATCGCTTTCTCAAAGACGCCCCAGAGCATCTCAAAACCGAGGGGAGAATTCTGCTAGTTCAGTCATCTTTGAGTGATGTCGAAGAAACCTTGAGCAAATTCCACGAAATGGATCTGGACGCTAGGGTGGTTGCCGAGAAAAAAGCTGCCTTCGAAACGATATCTGTGGTTCAGGCAAGTCACTTATCTAAACAGAGCGTATAGTCTTGGAAG
>Ga0224495_10002457_pt1 | contig 12050 bp, 12 predicted proteins | sample SF_Jul11_sed_USG_FD_168128 | JGI IMG/M metagenome (GOLD analysis project Ga0224495, IMG submission 168128) | Sediment microbial communities from San Francisco Bay, California, United States - SF_Jul11_sed_USGS_4_1 | ecosystem: Environmental > Aquatic > Marine > Sediment | place: USA: California... | reverse complement strand
CTGCCAACGATCCGTGGGAAATATGGAGCGTAGCGGCTCTCCTCGTGATTGGTACTCTCTCACTGCTTCTGCATGTTGGTAATATCTATTTGTTCGAACGAGATCTTGTACTCTCGCAATCACGGTTCCGTTATCGGTAACTACTGAGATGAACTCCCCACGCCTGGCAACTACATCTTTGGGGTCACCTTCCACTACGAATGAAAATTCCATGACATTAGGACCTGAATCTGTAGAAACAACGGTTCCTAGTCGTGCTGTAGATGGATAGTCTGTTGATATTTTAGTTACCTCCAAAAGGATTTCTTGAACGTCTTTTCTCGAGGGTTGTATAGGTGAGTCCAGATAGAGCCATCAGTCGATCTATTACCATGCTTGTTTCATTAGCTGTTATCCTTGCTCTTGTATCTGCTTCGAGAATTGGGGTGGGAATACCATATTCAGGATGTTGCCAAGAGAGAGGAAGAATTGCAGCTAGTGCTTTGTCAATCTTCCATACTTCGTCGACTGAGTCGGGGTCAGTAAGAATCTCTATTCTTAGTGGTAAGTCATCCCGAGCGGTCTTTAGGTATGTTACCCAAATAGATGACGCCCAACTCGTCAAATCGTCTGGTAGTGAATTACTGGTGTTTTGTAGCTCTGAAGAATATTTGAAAACAAAAGATCGCTCGCCCTCATTCAAGAACGTGTCTAAGATATCACAATCTCGAGAGATTTTGAGTAACCATCGATAGTCTACTCCTTGCATCATCTCAAATATTGCTGGATCACGTATAATATGCGGGAGGATATCACCCAGAATACTAGTCACTTTGCTTGATCTGCTATCCTTCACAATACCAACAAGAGTTGTCCCTTTCTTACGAGTCTTGTTGTACAATTGTTTGTACAGAGATAGTACCTCTTGGAATTTCTCGTAGACTGCCGATCCCATCTGGGGGCGGTCTCGAGGATGATAGAATAATGAGCCGTCTACTAGAATTAAGTCGGTATGGAATTTATCAAGAACTGCAAGAGTCACTCTGAGTTCGGCAGCAACTCTTTCTAATGATGCAAGCTGATCCAACTCCGTTCCAGATAATGTTAACATCATAGGTCGTATTTGGGGTTCAGGAAAGGGATCTGGAAAGAATTCAACATTGGGACCCTCTTCTGGGCCAAATTGAAATATAACTGCAATACCTCTTACTAAAATTAAATCCATAGATCGAAACTGGCGTCGGACCAATCCACCATCAATTCCAGCTATTCGCAGCCCAGATAGAATAGTTGGTTCCACCTTTTTTGTGAGCCCTTTTTCAACAGTGGCAGATGAAACAGCTGGAAACTTAGCAAGATTGATTATTCCTTTAATATTCCGTAAGACTTCACCAAATCGGTTTTTTGTCACCTCGACTCGCTCTATTTCTTTAACGAGTTGAGACAATAGCTTGTCGAGATTCTTGTCCACTATGATGTCACTCTCACTTTCTTGTATGCAAGAGCAGCTCTTATTAGACCCAAGTAAAGTGGATGTGGTTCTCCGGGTCTAGATTTGAACTCAGGATGAAATTGAACACCAATCCAAAAGGGGTGATCAGTAAGTTCTATTGCGTTGATTATCCGCTTACTAGCATCATATGCTGATACACTAAGACCTCGTTCACGCATTTTTTTGAGGTATCTTTCAATAAGATGGAATCGATGCCTAAATCTTTCTCGAACTATATCCGTTCCATAAATTTCGTGCAGACGAGACCCCTTAACAATATAAACTGCATGTCCTCCAAGTCTCATTGTTCCGCCCTTGTCCTCGGTTAGCTTCTGATCATCCATTAAATCGACCACTGGATAGAGACTATCTGCATCGACTTCCGTGGTATTAGCACCCTTCCAACCCATAACACGTCGCGCGAACGCAACTGTTGATAATTGGGCACCATAACAGATTCCCAAAAGAGGAATTTTAGATTCTAAAGCAACAATAGCAGCACTAATCATACCTTCGACTCCACGTTCTCCAAAACCCGGTGTGAGTAGAACACCATCGACATCAGAGAGATCTTCAAGAAGACATTCTTCCGTGCTTCGCTCATCTGTTTCAATCCACTTTATCTCTACCTGAGCACCACAAGCTGCAGCCGCATGAGCTAATGCTTCATTGATGCTCTTATAGGAATCTCCTAACATAGTGTATTTCCCAGGCATAGCAATTGTTACTTTTTCAGAGGGATTTTCAAATGATTGCACGATTTTTTGCCATACATCTGTATTGGGAACGCGCGACTCAAGTCTAAAATGATTGACTAAGATTTCCCCAAGACCTTCATCTTCAAACGATAATGGAAGCTGGTAGATGACTGATATATCAGGATTTGAAACAACCTGTGCCTCAGGAACGTTACAGAATAGTGCTATTTTTTCTTTTGCGGATGCTGTCAGTGGTTTTTCTGATCTACAAATAATTATGTCTGGTTGTATCCCCAGACTTTGAAGAGTTCGTACACTGTGTTGGGTCGGTTTTGTCTTGAACTCTCCAACTGATTTTACGTAAGGAACTAAAGTGACATGAACAGCTGCGACTCGATCTCTCCCAACTTCCCTGATGAGTTGTCGTACTGCTTCAAGGAAGGGCATGGCCTCTATATCGCCTACGGTGCCACCGATTTCGACTAGAAGGATATCAGGTATTGGTTCTTTTTGAACAACATCCCAAATTCTCTGCTTGATTCTATCTGTAATATGAGGTATTATTTGGACCGTTCTTCCGAGGAATCCACCCTTTCTTTCCTCCATTATGACAGACATGTAGATTTGTCCAGATGTTATATTTTGAGACGGATGAACTTCCATACCAGTGAATCGTTCATAAGTACCAAAATCCAAATCAATCTCAGAGATTAAGAAATCAAAACCTTCCACAGGACTAAATGTCCAAGTCTGGTCGGTCACAAAAACTTCACCATGCTCGATTGGATTCAAAGTGCCGGGATCTATATTGAGATAGGGGTCAATCTTGATTGTTCGAACACTATAGCCGCGGAACTGGAAAAGCTTTGCAATTGATGCTGTTGTTACACCTTTACCAATACCAGATAGAACACCACCAGTTATGAAAACAAATTTCGTTCCTACATTAATAGAACTCAACATAATCGACCTCTAATCACAAATATCATAGCTCACCAAGTGCCCGACTAGGATTGAAGCTGGAGTCACCGCAGGTCGTATAAATGGTTCGCTAATCTTAAGCACTATGAGCGCCATTCATCAGGAAATTGGCTTTGCAATGACACTGGCTCTCATGGCTGCTTGGAAAATGTACTGAAAAGCTTCAAGGATATTATGACCATCTTTAGCAATACTCTGAAAAACAGGAACCGATAATGGAAGTCTGAAATATGCTCGGAGTTGTTCCTCTTGTACAGCAGCAGGTAAGTCTTGTTTATTAAGACAGATAACAACTGGGAGTGGCCGCTCTTCTTCTAAAATCATCGACATCAATTCATTCCAGCTTGCCAAGTCTTCATCAAGCAAGTTGCTTTGGGAGTCCGCCATGAAAATAACACCATCTGCTCCTACAAGTACGACCTCTCTTGTGGACCTATAGAAGTCCTGACCTGTTGCAGACCAGATATGCGCATTAATCGTCCAACTCGCGCTGAGTGGAAATGGGATTGTACCAAAATCACAGAACATGGTCCTTCCAACGGTATTCTCTATCGATGTGAGCTTGTCGGCATAATCAAGTGTTGAGAAAAGCCAACGTATTGCAGTTGTTTTTCCACTCATGGCAGGTCCAAAGAATACTATCTTAAGACCAACAGTTCGATTGCCATAGTCAATTATCACTTTTCGAGACCCCCTATTTCATGTTCCCCACATACTATCAACCCAAGCCCCAAGACCAGAGATTGTTCCAAGTTTGACACAATCAGAGAAGTCCTCGTGCCATTCTGCCCTGATAAACTGAATCAAATCGGGCAGTTCTCCACCTTCCCATCCAATTGCTTCATACAAGTTTCTTTCAGTTAATGTCGTTGATGCGCCGAGCTCTCTGGCAAGTCTAATGCGAGAGAGAAGTGTTACCGCCCTCCTTGCAGCATGAACATAGTTATTCACTTCCTCCTCAAAAACATCTTGCGTCAGTTTTTCAGATTCATCGTCTAGCTTCAATACTGCGCTAATAATATGCTCAGACACATTCATTCCTCTCAGAGATTTTGTGAGGAGACGTCTGATCCTCTCAAGAGATTGCTTTTTACGAACTAGGATTTTACTGACTATCTTCTTTTCCACATTATAGTTACTATCTATTGGTTTGATAAGTGAGAAGTTCATCAATGATGGTGAACTGACTCTAAGTATTCCACAGTTGCTAGTGTTACGGAGAACATGCGAAATGACATCCCCAAGAATTTTTTCATTTACTTGAATACCTAAAACTGTTGAACCCAAGGGAATTGCTAATGTCCATCCGGTGAATCTTGTGATCCTATCAAGAGCTAGTCGGAGATTTCCAGAGAGACCGCATACAACAGTCCTGCTCACTTCATAGTTGTGTTTTTCTTCTTCCCAAACCGATAATATTTCGGATTCTGATGTGAAGTCACGCCAAAAGACAAGTTTGTGCCGGTGAGGACTAAGTGTCGTAAGACTCTCTGCTATGTCATCAACGAGTTCGATATCTTCGCCTGCTACAATTACAGGTATCCGTTCCAATACTGAATGTAGTAATAATGGAAACTGTTCATCCATCAGCTCAATCATGTGTAATATAGAGTAAGTCATTTGTTTCTCCTCGTTAACATTAGTCCTCCATCAGAACCACCTGCAAGAAGCAGCTCCTTCAAGTCGTCAGGAACAGCTGGTTTGACCATAGACACGGAAACCAGAACTCTTCTAATCTCATCGATGTAATGCTTCAATAACAATCTCATTAGACCAAGTTTTTGACTATCCTTATCTACCCACAGGCTGAATACACCGTTAGGCACAGCATAAATGAAGTGACGGATAGTGTCAGTTTCACAAAGTACTGTCTGCAGAGAGCTATTGCGGAGCGTTCTTACAACACGTTCAGATGCGTCGTGAAGTGCAAAGGACATAGCAGCAAGCCTATCATTGGTAAATCCTTCTAGTGATACTCGAACGCCACCACTAAGCGATAAAAACACTGATCCTATGTTAGGAATGCAGTCATGAACTTGGCGGAGAAGGGCTCTCAGACTTAAGGCCTGGGATCTATCTAGTGAAATGACTGAGCGTGATATCCCATAGGTTGTATCGCGACCTTCAGCTACGGCGAATCCTTCAAGTACCCGACGAGTTTCATCACTACTATACGACCGGAGTGGGGGTAGTCTTCCATCAATATGCTGCTTTAGTAGAAAAGCTAGTCGTGAAAGGTTATCCTTCATCTCAATAAACAGGGCTGCTAGATTTACACGCGGAGCGGTAGTCACAGTGAGAAAGTAGTCAGAATCATTGGGAAGAGATGCTAGAAATACCTTGGAAGTTTCTGATTCCATCAATAGATATTTGAAATCGCCATGGATTAACTTAGCCACTCCAAAGATAGCACATGTTGAAGAGGCTACTGCAAAGACTTCTTCCTTACTAAACCATACACCTGCGCTTGCTACAGGAAGTCCATCCTTCTGGATTAGCACGACATTTTCAACGCCTGTGATAGCCTTTATGTTTTGCAGGGTTTCAGTCATTTCGTCGCTCAAGTGCTCTCAGCCCCAGGGAACTGGATAGGTTCAAAGTAGAATCTAATTCATACTATATAATCTCCACACAGAAAATACAAAGTCGGTTCAAATTGCTTTTTCAATACTCAGGGAAATCATCATCCGGAGTATCACATATGGATTAGGGCAGTATCTGGTACTTCTTGAAAGACCTCACGAGCGGCACGACCGACTTTAGCCCGATTTTTATCAAAGGTATAAACACGGATTACATCAAGATATCCTTTCATCATTTCAGCAATATTGGAGTATTCTGAGAGGTTATGAGAGACCTTTTTGCCATCTACAATTTCAAAGATTGCTATCTCCATCGGATTTAGCTGATGAGGATTGTATGGAACAGAAGGCAGCGTGGGTACATCAACAATGACTTCGTGATTACCAACTCCAGCAATTGATGCTATCTCCTCTTCTATACTTTCACGCACTTTTCTCTTTGTGAGAACCTTAGAAACAAACCTATCTTGAGTATGTAGCACTTTTTCGAATACTGATTTATACAGAACTCTTGAATCTAAGAGATTCATCATGATTGATGCTTCTCTTGCATAATCTGATTCTGTTGGATCAATACCACGCATCATTGATACCAAAGACATATCATCTAATACTAGGAACTCTTCAGGGGTCTTGAAGCTGGTGAGATGTAGAACATTGTTTGCAGCATTGATGAGTTTTACAAGCATCACTTCAACACTTCGAACTGTCTTATGATAATAGACATTGAGAAACATTTCATAACGCGCCACAAGGAAAGCCTCGAGTGCACCTCTCGCTGCAATGCTAAACTCCAGCTGATAATCTTTTGAAACTTCAAGGCTGTCAATTAAGCGATGAATATCAACTAGTCCGTAGTTCACACCACAGTAGAAAGAGTCTCGAATTAGATAATCCATCTTATCTGCGTCTACCTGTCCAGCGACTATGCCGCTCACAACAGCATCTTTCTTACTGGTTCTTCGACCCCTTACCAAATCGGAAATTCGTTTCTTAGAAATTCCAACAGCTTCAAGAATATCTCCGATTTCACTCTCTAAAACAAGCCATTCGGTAACATCTTCATGATTCCATCCTCTATTTTCGATGAGAGATTCTTCGAAGACATGACTAAAAGGTCCATGACCGAGGTCATGAAGAAGGCCAGCTACACGTACATCTTGAAGAACATCGTCTCCCAGTTCAAGCTTGTTCAGCAAATGCTTCCCAGTACGACCTGCTAGATGCATAACTCCAATACAGTGTGCAAATCGTGTATGTTCAGCACTCGGATATACAAAATGACCACCGGAAAGTTGTTTGATTCTTCGGAGTCTTTGATAGGTTTCAGAGTTGACTATCTTAGCCTCAACATCGGTCAATCCAATGAAATCATGAATCGGATCATTGATTTCCATTACAAACTCCATTTCAATCATCTCATTCAGAAATTACATCTCAGGATTAAATGATCTAACTGTATGTATCAGAATCTCAGCTGACTTGATTTCAGATACACATAGTGGAAGGTGAATACTATCAGCAATCTTCACAGCTAAAGGGTCAAGTTCTTTCACACCTTGAAGAATGACAGCAGCAGGTTTCACTGCCATCGAAGTACCAATTTGGCTTGCCTTGATAGCTACCATAGGAGACCTGCCTGTAGACACATTTGTAAGAATAGCTATGCGCTGAGTTGTTCCACCATAGAGTCGAAGAAGTTGCTGAGGTGTAAGGCTTACAATTGCCTTGATACTATCTAGGGCTGTATAACCATAAATATCTCGATCAAGTAAACCATTATGAGTGAGTATTTTGCACTCTAGGTATTCAACTAGTAGTCTTGCAGGGATTGGAAATCCAAACTCGCGGCTATCGAGAATCGCATCAGATGCAATCTCGGGTGCTATTAGTTTTTCAAGAGCTACAGCAACACGACTGCCCTCAGCTGCATCCATTTCTATAAGACCTTCAACAAAACGCTTGATAGTTTCAACTCTGGGAGACTTTCTTCTTCCGCTCTCATAGTCGCTGATGACCGAAGGAGAAACATTGAGGTATTTGGCAAGGCTCTTCTGCGAGATATGAAAACGCTCACGCCACCTTCGCATCACTGAACCCGGATCAACCTCTGCAAGACAGATTTCGCCTGCCATTGCCTCCGCAAGCCTCTGTAGCGGTTCGCTCGAGTCCATATCACACCTCCTTTCCTAGATTATAGATAAGACTTGTGTAGAATGGTTTAAAATCGTGGTATTAACCTACCGAAGAACTCATAGAGGGGAGATTCCATTTTCCTGATTGGTTCTTTCAATGTTCTTCATATTTCTAGTTGGAACTGCAGGTTCAGGAAAATCGCTTCTTACTGCATCACTTGAAAAATGGTTAGTAGAATCAGATTTGAGTGTAACAGTTGTTAACATTGATCCTGGTGTTGAGAGTCCACCATACACAAGTGATGTGGATATTCGGGAGTATGTTGATTATGGAGAGGTGATGAATAACTTTGGACTTGGTCCTAACGGAGCTCTTGTTGCATCCCTAGATATGGGAGTAGGCAGTGTTAATGAATTGCGAGAAGAAATCATTGAATCTGAGAGAGATTATGTCCTTGTGGACTGCCCGGGGCAAATGGAGCTTTTTGCCTATCGAAATTCAGGTCCTTTAATGGTTTCAGGCTTAAGAGGCGATGATCCTTCACTATCCCTCTATCTTCTAGATTCTAATATTGCAAAAACTCCTATAGGATATCTTTCTTCTATGCTCCTAGGGCTATCAATCAATATTCGATTTGGTCTGCCGCAGCTGAATATACTCAGTAAGACCGATATTCTTATGGAAGATGAGATTGAGGAGATTGTAGATTGGGGATCAGAAGTACATCTACTTGAAGAAGCACTTGATCAGTCTTCAGAGGGACTTGTCAGAGAATACTCTAAATCAATTCTGGATATGCTTGGAAATATTGGATCTACGAGTGTGACTGTTCCGGTGTCATCTAAGGATATGACCGGGTTCGACCTTCTCTATGGAGAGATACAGCGTATCTTTTCTGGTGGAGATAACATATACGAGTAGTGATGCCTACTTGATCAATTACTTTGTCCAAGTGTCTGGTGAGAATCTGGAACTAGCAAGAGCTGAGATAGAAGCATTGGTAAAGTTATATCCAGTCAATATTAGAATCACATGGTTAGGACGTATAGCAAAACTGAAGTCAGCGGTTAATCCAACAGGGTTTCTGTTGGAGAGAGCAGCACATGTCCAACGAGCTGGTATCCTTATTGGTGAATTCATTCATGAAGAGTCTATTATTGATGATATCTCAGATGAGTGCTGGAAGGATAATGTGTTTTCCTCTGATAAATTCTCAGTGAGAACAATGTGTATTGAGAGTGTATATGACCATCAAAAGAGAATCGAAATAGAAAAAAAATTGGGAGCACATATTCGAAATGTCACTAGAGCAAAAGTAGAATTGAAATCTCCTGATACACACATTCTCGTAATAATAGTAGCTGGGCGATTTCTAGTATGCAAATCCATTGAATCCAAGCTCAGACGCTTGTTACGAGCGAGGGAACCAGGAAAGAAACCCTTCTTTCATCCAAGTATGATGAATAGTACATTAGCAAGAACAATGTGTAACTTGGCTGGAGTCAGACCAGGTAATACTGTACTAGATCCATTTTGTGGTGGAGGTGGAATTCTTTGTGAGGCTTCATATATTGGAGCCTTGGTAATAGGTATAGACAAAAATTGGACCTTGTTAGAAGGAGCAAGAGTGAATCTAAGTGGGATTAATTCAAAGTATTCTATAATACAAGCTGATGCTCTATACCTCCCTGTTCAGACTGTAGACCATATTGTTACCGACCCACCTTATGGTCGGTCCAGCTCGACGAGAGGCGCAGAGTCGAGGGAACTTTTCGACTCTCTACTTAGGAAAGCTCCCTCTATCCTTCAACCGGGTGGAGAGAATCTATGTATATGTGCTAGTAGCGAAATGGAACTCTCAGAAATGATTCGAAATGCCGGTCTTAGTATTGGATACAAAATCAATATTATTGTACATAGCGGACTTATTCGAGAAGTTGTGACGGTCAAGCTCTAAGTGATTACTTTCCCATCTTTGGTTCTTGGACTAAACCAATCAAGAAATTCTTCAAACTGATGACCTGTTTCGAAGACAATATGAATCTCAATAGAGCCTAAGGGGGGTGTTTCTACATCATTATCTACCACTCTCAGTTTTCCAACATAGGCAGCTTGCTTGTCAAGATGAATACTTGTTGTATAATCTAAGTCATTGTAATTTTTCAGCAATCTTGTACGGACTGCAGCAAGTATTCGTTTCTCATGAATTAACTGACGCACAGTAGAGAGGATTTCTCGATTCACATTTGATGATGTGAGCTCAATGAGTTTACTATGTTCAACAACCTTTATTGGAATTTTACCAAGATGTGTTTCTATTGATGCCTTTACTCTTTCAACATCTTCGGTTGGATGAACCAGACATCTGACAGTGATTATCATATTAGGTCATCTTCGTTGCTAATTCTTTTGACATGACACGCAGACTGTCGAGCGTGCCTTCATTAATCAGCATAATATCACTAAGTGCGATTACGCCACCAAGACCTACTGAGATTTCTCGTATATCGCGTTCTCTGAAATTTTCCCATGTTGGAGGAGCATCTGCACGATTTCTATCACGCAGGCGAGTATATCGCACCTTTGGAGATGAATGAACGCAGATTATAATCACCTCATCAGCATAATCATCAAAAACATCAATTTCAGCAATACTCCTACACCCTTCAATGACAATGACATCGGATTCAAGGCGGCGAAGATGATCAAGACAGTGTTTAGCTATTGCACCAAGACCATTTCTTTCCCGTAACTCAAGCATGACTTTCCGGGTGTTTTCAGGATTTGCATCTAAGCCACGTTTTCGAGTTTCATCGCGTACAACATCCCCCATTACTATTATAGGAATACCAGTATCTCGAAAAGCTTGGGCTACCTCACTTTTACCCGCACCGGGCATACCAGTGACAATTATGATTCTCAAGGCTTCATTCACCCTTATTGTCAAACTGATTAAATTGTGTAAGTGGGTCTACTCTTTGGTTGTATTTTGTCCAGCACTCTATGAACGATTTCGGAGGATATAGTAGTCACACCATCAGTAATTGCAGTATGAAGTGACTCTTTTAGTATACGGTCTCTAAGGTCTCTCCCAGATAGTCCTTCAGTTCTTCGAGCAATTTCCTTCAGGTCGGCCTCAAGTTTGAGTGGCAACCTTTCAGCATATAATCGAAGAATATCATAGCGCTCCTCTAATGTTGGCAGAGGAAACTCGAAGACTGTATCAAATCTGTTTTTAATGGCAGGATCGATAAGAGGCAATGCATTAGTCGCACCGATTACGACGACTCCGGATTCCTCACTGGTTTGGTCGAGTTCCCCGAGTAAGGCAGTTACTACCTCAGATACGTCACCACGAATTGATTGGAACGACCGAGCTAGACCTATTGCATCAAGTTCATCAATGAAAATGATACTTGGTGAGTGCTTTCGAGCATCATCGAATAGCGCGCTTATTCTTCGCCCACCATCACCTACATGGACACCAATTAGATCTGAAGCTTTTGCCAAGAATATCCTTGCATCTGCTTCATTTGCTACAGCTTGAGCTGTCATTGTTTTCCCAGTACCAGGTAGTCCATGGAACAACACAGCCCGTGGTGCCCATTCACCAAACCGTGACGGTTGACGAAGATATTCCAGGATTATCTTGCATTTCTGTTTCACTGACTCGTGGCCTATTACATTCTCAAGGGTAACTGATCGGAATTTGACATCTAATGTTGAACCCGTAGGGGATTCAAGAATGATTTTAGTATTCTTAGAAACAATTGATTCTTCAGGTTCAACCTCTTGAACCTGAAAAGCGTAATCTGGCAGGATATATCGATCAAAGAGATAAGTGCCCTGCTGTACAATGGTTCCCATCCATTGTTCTCTTGCATAGTCTGCAAATAATTCTAGACTGTCAACCTCCAGACCCATTGGTTTGGGATCGCCTTTCACTCGAAAAGGATAACCTACATCCCGTAAAACCAATCTATGTGCACTAGGAACTTCGATACCTCGTTTTCTTGGTGATTTCTGGGCAGTTTCTTTAGAAGTATTCTGTACTTCTACACTGGAGTCTTTTCGTTTCGTCAACTTGTCTGGTGTCTCCATGCCTTCGTCCAATAGTTGTCCTTTAAGAGTTATCTTAGAGCCATGTCAGCGGTATGGTAATATTGTTGGTATGGTATGTCA
>Ga0224495_10002456_pt1 | contig 12053 bp, 9 predicted proteins | sample SF_Jul11_sed_USG_FD_168128 | JGI IMG/M metagenome (GOLD analysis project Ga0224495, IMG submission 168128) | Sediment microbial communities from San Francisco Bay, California, United States - SF_Jul11_sed_USGS_4_1 | ecosystem: Environmental > Aquatic > Marine > Sediment | place: USA: California... | reverse complement strand
TCAATGCCTTCGCATTTCCCTCCGGAATCTCCACACCCAAAGTCCGCAGGGATTCCTGATACACGGTGTTCAAAGGATAGCCCCCGCTGAGTCTGCCTTGAACATAGCGGCTCAGGTGAGTGAGTCCCACCGCCTCCAACAAACGCAGGGTGATTTGCACATCATGAAAAACATCCCGGGCCTGTCCGTAGACCTGGACCAGGCGTTCCATCTGCCGGGGGGTTTCCGCATGGTTCGCCAACAGGTTGAACAGCACGGTAAATAAACCGTGGTTCTGGGAGAATCGTCCTATTTCCGCATACACCTCATCCCAATAGATCCGGTTGTCATAGGAAAGCAGGCTCGCGGCGGCCGATTCCAGCAAGGTCGGCGTGACATCCGGTTTTTCCGATAAGCGCTGAAACCACAGGTGGAGCAGTTTATGCGCGGGCTCATACCGCATTCGTCCCAGAGCCACCCCGGCCATGGGGCCCAGGGCGGCATCCCCGGAGCGAAACAACCGCAGCAAGGGGAAGGCGTAGGTCTTTATCTGGAATTTTCCCGCCAGATTGATGGCCGATTCGCGAATCTCCTCCTGGTCCTGATTCCAGAGCACATCCAGGAATTCCTCACAGCGCTCCTGCCAGCGATCCACCAGGTGAAATGCCGCCCACATTTTCACCTGCTCGGCGGGCGAATTCACGCGTGCCTGTAAAAACGCAAGCTCCAGCAATCCGCCGGGGGCGGAGGCTTCCTGGGGCGATGGAGATTGGGGTGTTTCCACAGTAAGTCTCCGACGGCTGCCCATCTCAATTACCACGGACTGGGTTTTTGATCCTGAATCCACCATTTTTGTGATCCTTCCTGAGTAGCGGGCGCGGGGGACGGGGCCGTTGCGTTTGCCGGGGGCGCAGGTTTCACGGGAATGATTTGTTTGGCACCAACGGGCTTGGAGAGGTTGGCCCCCACGGGTTTCACCGGCGGTGTGGCTGTGACGGATCGAGCCTTGCCCGGCCCTGCGGCCATTTCAGCCGGGGCTGAAGCCTGAAACACCGGTTTTGCCATGGAAGCCCCGCTGGCAGCCTGGGGGGATGCGGCCGTTTCCGGTGAATTCGCCGGTGCACGGCTCAAGGCCAGACTCTGGTACTTGTTGTAATGGTGATGGGCGGCTCCGTGGTTATAAAGCCTGTCATACGCCAGGGCCAGGTTCATATGCGCATCCGAAAAATTGGGATCCAGCTTCAAGGCCTGCTGGAATGCCGTGGCGGCGGGCTCGTATAGGCCGCTTTGGTAAAGCGCCAGTCCCAGGTTGTAGGCGATATCCGGTGACATCGGATCCTCCTGCTGCGCCCGCTGGTACCACAGTACCGCACCCGGATAGTCCTGGTCCACATAGGCCGCGTTCCCACGCTGAAAGAAATGCAGCGCGGAGATGACCGGGTCTCGCTCCTTTCCGCCCGAGCAGCCGGCTATGACCACCGCCAGGAGAAAAGCCCCCAGCATAGGCTTCGCCCAGCCGAGCAATTCCCGCGAGGGCAACGAGGATGGGCACACGGCTCGGTCGGCCTTGGGGCTGCGGGTCTGGCTTAGTAAAAGGGACATGACGCTCCTGGGTTCAAATCGCGCGGACCACCCATAATTCCGGGCGGTTTTCACCCCTCCAGGGATAAATAATCCGGGTTGAACCCGGGTTTTACCCCGGAGGAATGCATAATCCATGCGTTTTTGTACGGGTTGAGTCTGGGGGGGCGTTTCAGGCAATACCCTCCCATGGGATGGTTCAGATAGCTGAATTTGAAAATAAATCCAGGGATCACCTGGGGGATGAATCGTGGGATAATAGAGCAGAGGGTACCGGCCCTGGCCATCCCCCTGGATGCTGGGGTACCCCACGCCACAACGAACACCCCGTCCTTGACCCGAGGTGCTCACCATGAACGAACGCTCGCCCGCTCCGGAGTTCCTTACCCGCGCCTGCACAGAAGAAGAAATCCATCGGTCTGAACCCGGCGGCGATCCCAGCCCCAGGAGTCTGGGGAAACACCCCCGGAGCGGGAATAACCCCGTTGAGGCGCTAGGGGGATGAGGTGGGGAACCGCAGCGGGCAGGCCGCGTGTTCCAAAGGGTACACCGTGCAATATTTCCCTTGTTGCACCTGCATCAGAATTCCCCGCGTCAATTGATTTTGGCCGTCTTTGCCAAAGCGCACTCCCCGCCAGGGCATGATGACCTCGTCCGCGCTGAAATCGGTATCCTCCAAGGCCTCATGAATCGCCTTGGGATCGGTGTCCTTGGCCCGGTTGATGGCTTCGGCTAACACCAGAAACCCGGTGAAGGCCCGGGCGGGAATATCCGTTAATGGCCGTTTCTTGCTGAACTTGCGGAACACGGCCTCCACCTGGGTGATCAAGGGTTTGCGCACCGCCAGATCCGGGGAGAAGGTGGCCCGGGAGACCAGGCCTTCGGCCAGAGGCCCAGCCGACTTCAGGAATTCAGGGTTGGCAAAGCCTCCATTCTGGGCCACCAGCAATCCCGGATGGTAGCCGACGGCCTGTGCGGCCAAAATGAAGCCCAGCGCATCCCCCGTAAAGGAGGAGGGCAACACCACTTCCACGCGTGCGGTCTTCAGGCGTTCCACAAGTTCCGAAAATCCGGGAGCCCGCCGGGGGTGGCTCAGCATCAGAACGGGATTGAATCCCGCTTGTCTGGCCATGGGCTCGGCATCCCTGGCATTGGTTTGGCCCCATTGGGATTCTTCGTATACAATGCCCAGCCCACGCCAGTTGACCTTGTATTCGCGCCGCACCTCCTCCAGAAATTTGAAAATCAGCCCGGTATAATCTTCCTCGTGAGGTCCCGTGCGAAACAGCCAGCGCAGATTCTGCCGGGTAAGATCCGGCGCGCTGGAGTCCGCATTGACAAAGGGAATGCCCAGCCGTTCGGAAACGCGCGCGGCGGCCAGGGTCGCGGTGCTGTGATACCCGCCGAACAGCGCCTGCACATGCTCCTGGGTAATCAGCCGCAGGGCCTCGCTCTGGGCGGTTTCCGGGCGGCCCTGATGATCCGCGATGACCACCCGCACCCGAGCGCCCTCCAGTTTGGGGAATCCCTTGCCCGGCCCCAGGGGCAGCGGAATATTCACGTCCTCGTTGATCAGTTCCACCGCGGCTTTCACCGCCGCCACGGCATCCTGTCCCACCTCGGCCATCAGTCCGGTGAGAGGATACAGCACGCCGATCACCACCTCACCCCTGGCCGGGAGAACGGATACCCATCCGAGGAGACCCGTCAGGAGCATCACCCTAAAATACCGGGGGAGGGGAATGGGGTTGGGCCGAGACATCCATAGCGGCAAAAAAAGTGAGTTCAGCATGGTCAGGAGCCAAGGAGACAGGAGGCTGGGTTTTCCAGCAGAGGCTGTATGAACCGGTTCCGGCAATAAAACCCACGCCGGGCGGCCCAGTATCCCCATGCCCGCCGGAGGGAGTCAAGCCGCGCCAGGCCATCGGGGTTGCAGGCGCGCTTCGGAGAAATCACTGAACCCGCGTTGACAGGGGGATTGGGCGCGTTATCCTTGAATCTGGCGCGTGCCCGCTTCGGACACCGAATTTATCCCAACGCATGGGGTTCCATGGTAGCCAATCCCTTCAAGCCCTTTTTCAAAAAGAAAACCCTGACCGGTCTGGCCAAGACCTGTGGGTGAGCGGCCAAGCTCAGCCCGGTCGGGCTGGCGGAGGTTTTGGCGACGCTCCCGTTGAACAAGGACCCGAGACTGCTGGTCGGCATGGAAACTGCCGATGACGCCGGGGTGTATCAACTGACTGAGGATACGGCTCTGGTGCAGACGGTGGATTTCATCACGCCTCCCGTGGACGATCCCTTTGTCTTCGGTCAGGTGGCCGCGGCCAACGCGCTCAGCGATGTGTATGCCATGGGCGGCAAACCCCTGACGGCGCTGAACCTGGTGGGGTTTCCCTCCCACGATTTGCCCCTCGCCGTGCTGGAACGGATCATCGCGGGCGCCTTGAGCAAGGTTCACGAGGCCGGTGCGGTGTTGGCAGGCGGGCATTCCACCGAGGATGAGGAACCGAAATTCGGACTCTCCGTCACCGGAGTGGTGCATCCGAAACGCATCTGGCGCAATTCCACGGCCCAGGTGGGGGATAAGCTGATCCTGACCAAACCCTTGGGGAGCGGCGTGCTGTTCAACGCCAACCGGAAAGCCCTGGTGAGCCCGGGTGCGCTGGAACAGTGCCTCAGGATCATCACCACCTTGAACCGGGCGCCTGCCGAAACCCTGCAAGCCTTCCCTGTGCATGCCTGCACGGACATCACAGGTTTTGGCCTGGCTGGGCATGTGTATGAGATGGCCAAGGGCGCCACCCTGACCTTCCGGTTGAACATGGCCCACCTGCCCGTGATGGATGAGGCGCTGGACATGTACCGCCGGGGCATTACCACGGGGGTCAACGCCAGCAACAGGGAGCTGGTGGGGACGCAGGCGCGGTTTATCAGTGAATTGCCAGAGTGGCACCGGGAAATCGTATTTGATCCGCAAACCTCAGGAGGGCTGATGGTGGCCCTGCCTGCGGATCACGTGGCGCGGGCTCTGCAAGCCCTGCATCACGCCGGGGTCGAGGCGGCCAGGGTGGTCGGGGAGGTATTGCCCCTGGGTTCCGCGCTGGTGGAATTCGTTTAAGCGCGCGACCATCCGCCCCGGGCCTGAGTGTGGTGAAGGATGAGGGCAACCAGCCCCTGAGGAGGGTGGTTTAGAAATGCGTTTCCAGCGCGGCGAAGATGCCCTCCGCCCGTGGCACGAGTCCCCAGCGGGCCCGGGCCTCCTCCAGAAACCGGGAACGCCCCCGGTCATTGTACTGGTGGGCGCCATTGGCCGCCGCATAGACAGCGCCGCCATAAAAGGCCAGGGCGGCGGTGCCCAGCACGGTCCCCAACCCTTCCCGTCCGGCGCGCCAGGCAGTGACGGCGGCATAACCGAATACCCCGTTCACGAAAAGCGCCAACAGCCCCTCCCGGTACCGCTCCACATACACGCTTCCTAATCCCGGCACCAGGGAGGACAACCCCGCGGCGAGCCAAGGGGATTTTCCATCCCCCGGCAAACCCTGCTCCACAGCGGACTGGAATCCACGGGCACGGGCCGTTCCCGGCCACTCCGGAGGGAGCGCCCGCAGATCTTCCAGGGCGGCATGCACCTGAGGTTCCCAGAGGGGATAAGGGCGTTGCGCGTTCTGCTCCAAATGCGCCACGGCCCGCAGAAACCGAAGTTCGGCTGCAATGGGTTTCCAGGCGGGATCTTTCAGAAGCGCGGTCAGGTGTCGTTCCGCCCCTTGCGGATCGCCCCCGTTCAGATCCGCCTCTGCGATGCGCAGCGCCGCCCCCCCGCGATAGCGACTCCCCGGGAAAAAATACAGCAGCCGCTGATATTCGCTGATCGCACGGTAATACTCTCCCTGGGAAAACAAGGTTTCCGCAAATTCCCACACTTGGGTTTCGTTCAGGGTGAGGGGGTTGCCCTGAGCCCGTACACCTGTGATCGGGGTCAGGAGCAGAACCGCCAGCAGCAGCCCCTGCACCCACGCCCCAGGGAGCAAGACCCGAAGGAACCCCTTCTGAATTCCATTTCCAGACAAACGCCTCCCGGTTTCCAGGGGGGGTAGGGGAGAGGGCTGCCCGGCAATGGGTGCAATCTGGGTCAAGTTCCTGTCCACGGGTTCCTTTTCAGGTCTTTCTTTTACGGAAGCGCGGGTTGGGGGCGCATGGGGTGTCCGTGTGATGAAATCTCCCACATCCGCTCTCCAGGGGTAGCAAATGCCCGGGGCGGGCACAACCTTCTGATTCCAGAAGGGGATAATTGAAACTTGCGGCGAAAACAGGAGGCCGGTATGCTCGTGACGACTTTGAATTCCCCCCTGGAATATCGGGGGCAAACCGAGTTGACGGCAGGGATGATATCGGCACTCTCTCCGGACCTCACACCCATCCTAAAGAATTCAAACCAATAGTGGGGGTTTCATGACAACGGGTAACCAAGCAGCAAGTTTTCGCGAATCCCTTCGGCAGATTCCGGGGGTACTGGACCGACACACGCTGACGGCGGGATTTTTGACTTTGGTGCAGGTACTGAGCGGCCCCTTGTTATTGGTGTATTTGGCCGGGGTGGAATCGCGGCTGATTCACTCCGTGGGGCGCTACTGGTTTTTCGCGGTGTTGGTGGGGGGCGGCGTTTTGACCCTGCTGCTGGTCCTGCTGTACCGGCGGCCGATCGTGGCGGGATTTTCCGTCGCGGGCGCGGCGATGCTGGCGCAAGCCATGCCTGGCCATCCTCCCGCGGCGCTGGTGGGAGCGTATTTGGTTTCAGGATTGTTGATGCTGCTGTTCGCGGGCACCGGAGTGCACCGGCATGTCCTGCGCTGGGTCCCCACGGAATTGATGATGGGGATGATGGTCGGGGTTCTGCTGCGCTTCGGAGTGGGGGTGTACACCAGCATGGTGCAAGATCCGATCATGGTGATTCCCACCGTTGTGGCGTTCTTGCTGGCTTGGCGATTGCTGCGGCGCACCCCCCCCACGGCGGTGGCGTTGATCGTGGGGACCCTCGCGGGTGTGTTCATGGGCGCGGTGCACTGGGGGGTTCTGCCGCCCGTGCTGACCGGCCCCCTGCTGGTGGCCCCGGAATTTTCTCCGCAGGCCCTGTTGACCCTGGCCTTGCCCCTGGCGTTCATTGCCTTTTCCTACCATGACATGGCGGCCCTGGGTTCCATGGCCCGTCTGGGATGGCCAATCACGGAGCGTCCGCTGCTGATGTCCACGGGCCTCTTCAGCGTGATCACGGCGCCCATGCTGGGGCATGGAATCACCCTTTCCGGACCCTTAGGCGCCATTTGCGCAAACGATATGGCCCATCCCCTTCCTGAAAAACGATGGGGCGGGGCGCTGGTGGCAGGCATCTTAATGATCGCGGCGGGAGTGCTGGCCATTCCCTTGCTTTGGCTGCTGGGCATGTTGCCGACCATTCTGCTGCGCACGGTGGCCGGGTTGGCCGTGCTGCCCATGTTGCGCCAGGCGATGGAACTCACCTTTTCCGCCCGGGGGTATCGCCTGGGACCCCTGTTCGCCATGTTCATCGCGGCTTCGGATATGCGGTGGCTGGGCCTGGGGGCGGTATTCTGGGCCCTCATCATCGGAGTGGCTGTGAATGCCCTGATGTCGGGCAACTGGCGCATGGGCCATGCGGACCGGATGTATGAAGGGCCGCTCCCCCGCCGCCGGGCCAGCGACCGGGTGCCCCGGTCCAGCGAAAATAAGGGTGGGGAGGCTCAGCCAGAACCCGCGCAAAAGCCGGATCAGGAGCGGCGGCGCGTTCGGCCATCGACGCCCAAATAATTCGAGCAGGGCGCAGGGGGGGGCTTCTAAAGGCAGAATGGATGACCCGAGGAATTTCCGCCCCGACGGGGTTTCCGTTTTTTTTTAATTGCAATGCTGGCCAGGCTCTCCTTGGGTTTCCGAAGTGAATGGCTTGGTTTTTAATTAACCCTGCGCCTTGATTTGCCATGACCGCTCAGCCGCCATTTTCCCGAGACGCCTGGTTCGCCGCGGCCCGCCCCCATACCCTGAGCGCGGCGATGGTTCCCGTGCTCGTTGGCTCGGCGCTGTCCTTTTCTTTGGGTTCGTTCTCCTGGAGCGTATTTGGATTGACCCTGTTGGGAGCCGTGCTGGTGCAAATCGGCGCAAACTTCACCGATGAATTCGCCGACCACGGCGCAACCGGCTCGGCGCACAAGTACCTGGCTCCGCACAAAGTGATTGCGCGGGGACTGCTGACGCCCAGGCAGGTCAAACGCGGCGCGTTGGTGGTGTTCGGTCTGGCCACGCTCATTGGCATGATCCTGGTGTGGCAATCGGGCTGGGAGCTGTTGCTTCTGTGTCTGGCTTCGCTGGGGGTTGCCTATTTCTACAGCGCGGGACCGCGGCCCCTGGGGGATATCGCCCTGGGCGAGCCGCTGGTGTTTGTGATGATGGGTCCGGTGATGGTGCTGGGCACGGTGTTTGTGCAGACCCATACCTGGGAGCCCCTGGCGCTATGGGCCTCCCTGCCTGTGGCGGCGCTGGTGACGGCGATTCTGGTCGCCAACAATCTGCGCGACGCGGAAGAGGATGCACGCAATGGGCGGCGCACCTTGGTCACCGTTCTGGGTACCCGCGTCGGGCGGGGCGGATATTATGTTCTGCTCCTTACCGCGTTCGCCTTCGTCCCGCTGGCCAATTGGTGGGGGCAGGCCGGAGCCTGGGTCTGGCTGTGCTGGCTCACGCTGCCCCTGGCCTGGCGGGTCATTCCGCTGATCCGTGCGGAAAACCAGCGCGACACGCTGCATCGCGCCCTCAAAAGCACCTCCGCCCTGCATGCCCTGTTCGGTCTGCTGCTCGCCCTGGGATTTCTATTGGGGGGAAGCTGACGTGCAGGGCCATTGCCAATAGCGCGCAAACCCGCTAGGAAGTTCCGGTTATTCCGTTCTCTTTCCCCGCTTCTCGTGCATGGAGAATTTTATTTGCAGTTCCGGGGGCACGAACCAAGGAACCTTATTACACATTGGAAATTGAAGGAGTGTCATGGAAAGGATGCGAGCCGCTCAGATGGTGGCCCCGGGTAAAATGGAATGTGTTCAGGCCGCGGTGCGCCCACCCCGGAGCGGGGAACTGCTGGTAAAAACCCAGATGGCTTCCATCTGTGGAAGCGATCTGCATGTGATCTACCATGGGGTCAGTCAGCCCCCCGAGGCCACTTTTCCGTACGCTCCGGGATTTCCCGGTCATGAGGGAGTGGGCGAAGTGTTGGAGAGCAAGGCACCGGGATTCAACAAAGGGGACCTGGTGCTGACGTGTCCGCAGCCGCCGGAAAGCCATTGCTTTGCCGAATATCAAACCCTGGAGGGGGAACTGTGCCTCAAGCTGCCCGCTTTTAACGGGCCGATCTCGCATCTGATGATGGCGCAACAATTGGGCACGGTGATTTTTGCCCTGCGGCAAAACCCGGTGGACGTGGTGGGCCGCACGGTGATGGTGCAGGGGCAAGGTTCCGCGGGAATGTTCTTCGCGTATCTGCTGAAGCGGGCCGGGGCGCGCAAAGTTATCGTCTCGGATCTGTCCGAGGGGCGGCTGGCGCAGAGCCGCCGCATGGGCGCGGATGTGGCGGTGAAAGCCACGGGCGATTCCGTGCGTCAGGCGGTGTTGGACCACACCAATGGCCTGGGGGCGGATTATGTGGTGGAGGCGGTGGGGAGTCGGGGGAGCCTGCTGGAATCGGTGGATTTGGCGCGCTTGGACGGAACCTTGTTGCTGTTCGGCCTTCCGGATGGCAATGACCCGGTGCCGTTCAATTTTCACGACTTTTTCCGCAAACGCCTCAAGGCCAGTTCGCCTTACGGCACCCAGCGTGAGCCGGGCCGGGTGTCCTTTCAGATGGCTCTGGACCTGATCGCCAGCAAGCAGATCGATGTGGGGCCGCTGGTCAGCCACGTCTTCGGGATCGAGAAAGTGCAGGAGGCGCTGGATATGGCCCATCACCGCACCGGCAATGCGCTCAAGGTGTCCATCCAGTTCTGACGCCGCGGTGTGGCCCGGCCCGGGCGAGGCGGCGCAGAACCTTTGGGCCGGAAATGGAACAAGGCCCGCGCATCCCAGGAGTCGGGGTCCGCGGGCCCAGGTAGGCCCAGGAGCGCGCCTTGGGGGCCGAAATCACGCCTGGACGCGCCAGTCCCTCCGCTCCAGAATTTCGCTCAGCAGGAGCGCTTTGGCGTCCGCGAAAGTCAGCACCCGTTGCTCCTTATCTCCGTGCCGCCGCCAGGCCACCGCCTGGTTATCCTGCTCGGACTGACCCACCACGAACAGGTTGGGGACCTTGTCCGTCTGCGCATTGCGCACTTTCTTGCCCAGGGTGTCGCTGGTGGTATCCACCTCGGCGCGCACCATGGCATCCCGCAGTTCCGCCGCCAGTTTTTCCGCATAGGGCAGAAACACCTCAGCCACCGGGGCGACCCGCACCTGCTCGGGGGCCAGCCAGGTGGGGAAAACCCCGCCGAAATGCTCGATGAGAAACGCCACGAAGCGCTCGTGTGTACCCAGGGGGGCGCGGTGCAGAATGTGTGGACGATAGGTGCGGTTGTCCTTGCCCACATAGGTGAGGTCAAAGCGCTCGCTCATCAGCAAGTCCAGTTGATTGGTGGAGGCGGTCTCCTCCCGGCCCACGACATTGGCGATCTGGAAGTCGATCTTGGGGCCGTAGAACGCGGCTTCGCCCTTTTCCGATTCAAAAGGCACACCCACCTCCTTCATGGCGGCCACCACCATGCGCTCCGCTTTCTCCCACATATCGCGTCCGCCCACGTACTTGTCCTTGCCCGCAACGTCCAGGTCTGGCAGGGAAAGCCGCATCCAGTAGTTCGTGATTCCCAGCAGCTTGTAGTACTCCAAATGCAGCTTGATCACGTTGATGAACTCCTGGGTGGTCTGCTCCTCCGTGCAATAGATATGGGCATCGTTCATGGCCATGGCGCGTACGCGAAGCAGTCCGGAAAGTTCGCCGGACTTCTCGTAGCGGTAGCAGGTGCCGTATTCGGCCAGCCGCAGTGGCAGTTCGCGGTAGCTGCGGGGTGAGGACTTGTAGATCATGTGGTGGTGCGGGCAATTCATGGGTTTCAGGTAGAACTTGCCATCCTCGGATTCCATGGGAGGAAACATACCGTCCGCATAATAGGGCAGGTGGCCGCTGGTGTGGTACAGCCCCTCCTTGGTGATGTGCGGCGTGGCCACGCGTTTGTAGCCCTGCCGGAACTCGGTCTCCTTGGCCAGCTTCTCAATCTCCTCGCGGATGACCGTTCCATTGGGCAGCCACAGGGGCAGGCCCTTGCCCACCTCCTCTACGATGGTGAACAGTTGCATCTGCTGGCCCAGCTTGCGGTGGTCGCGCTCCTTGGCCAGTTCCCGTGCCGCCTGGTAAGCCTTCAACTCCGCGTTGCTGGGAAACGCCAGTCCGTAAACCCGCTGCATCATGGGACGGCTCTGGTCTCCTTTCCAGTAGGCCCCGGCCAGGGAATCCAGCTTGAACCCATCTGCGGGAAGCTTGCCGGTGGACGCCACATGGTTGCCCTTGCACATATCCGGAAAGTTCCCGATGGTGTACACGCTCAAGGTTACCTCACCCGCTTCCTTGAAGCCCTCGGCCATTTCCGCCTTATACGGACGGCCCTCGGCCTTCCACCGGGCGATCAGCTCATCGGCGGGGAAATCCTGCCGTTCAAAAGGCTGATTGGCTCCGATGAGCTTCTTCATCCGTTTTTCCAGGTCTGGCAAATCCTCCGGGGTCAACGGCGTGTCCAGATCGAAGTCGTAGAAAAAGCCGTTTTCCGTGGGCGGGCCATAACCCAATTTGGCGTCCGGGCGAATCTGCAACACGGCCTGGGCCAACACATGGGCGAAACTGTGACGCAGCCGGTATAGCTCGGAGGAGGGGTCCAGGTAATCTCGGTTCATGGGATCGTCTATGGGCGGCGATGCGCCGGTAGGGGTGGCCGGAGACTCCGGTAATCAGGGTGAATGGGCCGGGAAAAGGCCATGAGGAGCAGCGAAAAACCAACGTTGCCCGCAATATTCAGCCTACGGTATTTGGGCGGGGGCGGTCAATGGCGGGGATCCCTGGATGCGGGTGTGTTCCCTGAGCCGTGATTCTCTCCCGGGGGGGGGCTGGGTTGGCCTCGGGCTTAACAAAACAGCATTATTCCCGGTCCAGCTTCCGATACTGAATGGCCTCCGCCAGATGCGGCACCTCAATGCGCGCCGCGTTTGCCAGGTCGGCGATGGTGCGTGCCACTTTGAGCACGCGGCTGTGGGCCCTGGCGGAGAGGCCGAGCTTTTCCGAAGCCCGGCGCAGCAGCGAGATACCCTCCGGTGACAGGGCGCAATGTTGTTCAATCTGAGGGGGGGTCATCATGCCGTTGTGGCGCGTGGGGGTGCCCTCGTAGCGCGCCAATTGAACCTGCCGCGCCGCCTGCACCCGTTCG
>Ga0224495_10002455_pt1 | contig 12055 bp, 11 predicted proteins | sample SF_Jul11_sed_USG_FD_168128 | JGI IMG/M metagenome (GOLD analysis project Ga0224495, IMG submission 168128) | Sediment microbial communities from San Francisco Bay, California, United States - SF_Jul11_sed_USGS_4_1 | ecosystem: Environmental > Aquatic > Marine > Sediment | place: USA: California... | reverse complement strand
ATCTGCGCCAAATAATTAAAAACGAAGGATGGCAGTTCTTTGGTCAGTTTGCCGGATTTGTTCAACATGAACAAGAAGAACGCAAAGAACGCCAGGAAGAAATGGAAATTGGACACAAAATGGTACACGCTATAACTCGCGCTATGCCAATTCGGCACCAAGGTCATTTCATAATCCCACGCTATCATTGTGCCGTACAACACGTATGCAAACGGGATCAACAATGCGATGTTGCGATAACGGCGTTGTGCTGGATAAGAATCGTCTATCGTCGCCTCATGTTGCAGTTTTATAAAATAGCCATACAACCCCGCAACGATGAAAAAGCCGACGATTTGGCGTGTGGCCAAGAAGCCATAATTCAGCCAACCCGATGTATGATGCTCACCGCCGCCATGCGCGGCCGCATCGCGTGCCTGCGCCAACCACGGAAAAGTGGATTCGCCATTGGCCAGCAAAAAGATCATTAGCACGAACGCGATCGGAAACATCACCGCCAACGAACACGCCAAATCGCGTACCACAAAGCGCCACTTGCCGTTTACCAGGTGCAGTAACGCCGAAAGTGTCACGCCGCCTAAGGCGATATATAAAAACAAAATAAAATTGGTCGTTATGACTGACCAGCTACCAAAACCTTCCATCGTAGTCCCCCTAATTCACGCTTACGGTTGCGACTTGGTCTGCGCGGCAGCCGCCGCATCCTTCACCAACTGATTTTTAACGTAGGTGACGACATACCAACGCTCTTCAGGTGACAAATCGTTGGAACCCCCGCCTTCGCCCGGCACGCCATAGGCAGGCATGATCGCACTGCCGTAGGTGATGGTGCCGAACAACCACCCTTCAGTCAGTTGCTTTTGCACATAATCAGACGTCAGATCGATCGCGCCGATCTTGTCGCTGACCGGTGAATTGGCCTGACCGGCAAGGCCATGACACGCGGCGCAGATAATCTTGAACAGGTTTTTACCCTGTTTTAAGACCTCCGGCGTGGGTTGCATCGGGTTTTTCAACCCCTTGGCCTCATCGCGGTTGGCAACCTTGGTCGGTATGCCAGACACCGGTACTGAACGTTTGGCAAACGGCGCAGGCGTACCTTCCTGCGGTTTGATGCTGGGTTGATTCATCATGTCTTGCGACCACGGCCACGCGTACACCATCGCCGGGGCGGCACACATACCTACGAGCAGGATGTTGCGGATAAATTTGTTCATGGCAACTTCTCTTCGCGAATTTCTAAAGCCTTGTGTTTGGTAAACAACTTTTTCAGTGCATCCAGATTTTTTTCATCCACGTCGATAATGACCGCGATCTGATCCACGTTAACCTGCTCGCTGTATATCGGGCCGCGCTTGCGCACCAACCCGGCGAGAAAAATAAACGCGAACACCGTGGTCCATACACCGAAGAAGATCAGCATTTCGTACATCAACACGAAGTTGGATGGCAACGGAATAATGGGTTTACCGCCCTGCGGTTGCGCCAAAAAACTCGCCTGCGCCGCCGCCAAGAAAAAGAACCCGAACGTGACGCCGAACAACGCACCGAAAAAGGTGAATTTCTGCACGTGTACCGGACGGTCACCCAACACCTCTTCGATCTCGGGATGCTCGATCGGCGATTGCAGTGTTACGTCGTCGATCGAGATGCCGGGAATTTTATGTACCCGGATATCCGCCAACGCCCCAAACGCCTCTTCAAAATCTGAAAACAGCGTAAACGTATGATATTTAGCCATGTCTGTTTCCCTCAATGCGTATCGGTGGCCGGGGTACCGGCGTCACGCGCGCGGCGGCCAAACTTAACTGCGGTTTCGTGATCCAGATGGCGACGACGATGGAAGACCATCTCCTTCACTTCATACATCGAGACCGACGGGAAAATCTTCACAAAGATCAAGAATAGCAACCCGAACCAACCGAAACTGCCGAACACGATCGCCCATTGCACGATACTACCGTACATCATATAGAACTGATGCGGCTCATACGCCATCGACAAGGTCGGCGCAACGATCATCCAGCGCTCGAAGTACATGCCTAAGTTCAATAACAGCGACACCACAAACATCGTCGGCATGTGACGGCGCCATTTTTGGATCGCCAATGCAAACGGCGCTACAGAACCGCAGAAGATCATCGTCCAGAATATCCACGCATAAGGCCCGGTGGCTTTATAGATCAACACCTCTTTGTCGTAGATGTTGTGACCGTACCAGGTCGAAGCGAATTCGATCAGGTTCAAATACGTCCACACCATCGCGATCGCAAATGTCAGCTTGCAGGTTTTTTCCATAATCGCAGTGGTCATGTATTCTTCAAAACGGAAGAAGTAGCGCAAGATCACGAACAGCGTAATGATCGCCGCGCAACCCGAATACAACGCACCGGCGACGAAATACGGTGGGAAGGTCGTGACGTGCCAACCCGGCATGATGGACATCGCGAAGTCGGCGGATACGATGGAGTGCACAGATACCGCTAACGGAATCAAAAAGCAAGCGAGCAACATATAGGTCTTGCGGAAGTTGCGCCATTGTCTATCGTCACCGCGCCAACCTAAGGACAACGTGGTGTACAAGGTCTTGCGCCAGCCTTTCGCGTTGTCACGGCAAATCGCGAGATCCGGGATCATACCGATAAACAAGAACACCGCGGATGCCGACAAGTACGTACTAATCGCGAACGCATCCCATGCCAACGGCGAACGGAAGTTCGGCCACACCCCGCGATCACTGACATAGGGCAGCACCCAGTACAGGTTCCATATGCGCCCTAAGTGGATCATCGGGAAAAAGCCCGCTGTCATCAACGAGAACGTCGTCATCGCCTCTGCGAAGCGATAAATCGGCTTACGCCAATCGGCATGGATGATATGCAAAATCGCCGACAATAGGGTCCCGGAGTGGCTCATGCCGATCCAGAACACGAAGGTCGCGATATACATATCCCACATGTGCGGGTTGTTTAGATTAGTGACACCCAGACCCGTATTATATTGATAGATCTCGGCGAGTACCGCGCAAGACACCATCGCGATACACACGGCCACCGCGACCCAATAGGCCGGACGGGGGTTTTCCATAGAGCGCAACACGTCGGCGTTGATCTGCGCCCAACGTATTTGCTCGTTAATATCTTTCTCATTTACATGCATAAGCGTTTCCTTGGAAATTCGTCACACTTAACCCATTAGATCTCTTCGCGCACGCGCTCGAGGTACATGACCGACGGATCAACGTTGAGCTCTTCGAAGATGCGATAGCCGCGTTTTTCGGCATTAACCTTGGGCTTTTTGCTCAAATAGTCGCCGCGCTTCACCTCATGCTTCGCCCACAACTTGTTCACCGCACTGTTGGGGTCCATCGTGTCGCCGAACACAATCGCCCCGGTCGGGCACGCCTGTGCACACGCGGTTTGCACCTCACCGTCGGCGATCGCACGATTTTCCATCTTCGCCTTGTCATTGCTGGCGCGGATACGCTGCACGCAAAACGTGCATTTCTCCATCACGCCCTTATCGCGCACCGAGATATCCGGATTGAGCTGTTGATTTAACGGCTCCGCCCACGTCTCATAGTACGAATAGAAGTTGAAGTAACGCACGCGGAACGGACAGTTGTTGCTGCAATAGCGCGAACCAATACAACGGTTATACACCTGCGCGTTCAAACCGTCGGGGGTGTGATAGGTCGCCGCGACCGGGCATACCGGTTCACAGGTCGCCGCACCGCACTGCTGGCACATCATCGGCAAAAAGCTCGCGCCACGCTCAGGGAATTGCCTATCGGCATCGTCCCAATAGCGTTCGATGCGCATCCAATGCATCGCTTGGCCTTTCTCGAAACGGTCTTTTCCGACGACCGCTAAATTATTTTCGGCGTAACAGGCGGTAGAACAAGCGTTACAACCGGTGCATACGTCCAGATTGATCGCCATGCCCCAGCGGTGGTCATACTTGTGGTGCCCGCCTGCCTCGGCATCCTTACGGAATGCCGACCAGTTCTCCAGGATATTTTTAAACGACATGCGTTACGCCTCCCCTTCGGTACGTCTGTAAACGGTGGCCGGTATCGTGCTGACAAGTTTACGACCCATTTGTGTATCGCTGGACCCCATGTGCACCAAGCGCGCGGATTTATCCAATTTCGTGACACTCACGCGCGTGGCATAGGCCGCAACCTCACCGGTCTTTTTCTCAATGACCGGATTCAGAATCGCATAGGGATTGACGCCCAAGCCTTTGGCGTAACGACCGTATTCCTGGTGACCTTGCCCCAGCGGCACCGCGATCGCTTCGGGGTGTATGCCATTAAACACATAGGCCTGCGCCTCCAGCGAACCTTGCGCAGAGGTCACACGCACATAGTCGCCGCTCTTCACGCCCAGCTTCGCGGCGGTCACCGGGTGCATCTCCACCCATGAACCCCACACCACTTTGCTGATTTGATCGGGCGATTCCTGCAACCATGGCGAATTGGCGTGACGTCCATCCCACAGCCCCAAACGTGCGCTCGGCAACAAACGATACGGAAATTGCACATCGGCCGATACGTCTGCGACCGCTGCCACGGTCGCGGTATTAACTTTAAATTTGCCGACGGTGGCCTTGGTCTCCAACACGCCTTTTTGCAACAACGCATTCCAGGCCGCGTCTTTGTTTTTGTCGCCCTTCGCGACCGCTGCGGGCATGTTGCTCACAGAGGCCTTGAGATAGGCGTAATAATCGTTAAATGCCGCGTATTCCTTGGGCTTGCGTTGTTTCAACAAGCTTAACGCGACATCGCCGAAACCGCGCGTGTCTTTATACAACGGCTCCATCAACGGTTGTTGGAAGCTCAACGTCGCTACACCGCCGTTATATGCGGCGACATGCGTGCCCCAATCTTCGATGGCGGAATACAGCGGTAATACGACATCGGCCTGCATCGCCGTTTCATCCGGGAATTGCGTCATCACGACCTTGAACCCGACGTTGGCCATCGCGTCTTTCATTTTCATGAAACCAGGCGCGTGGTAGACCGGATTGGCGTGCGAAATGAACGCGACGTCAAGTTTTTTCGCCGCGGCGAGTTTGGAAAATTCCAACGCGCCACGCGTACCGCCGCTACGCGCCTGCATGCGCGCCTCGGCAAATTGCGCGGCTGGCTCTATGGTTTGACCGATGTTGCCGAGCAGGATGTTTAACAACATCACGGCGGATACCGCGTCGTAACCGTTTTCGCCGCCTTCTACCGGCGCACCTGCCAGCACCAAACTGGGGGCATGATCCTTGAGTGCCGCCGTGATGCGTTGGATGCGATCACCAGCGACGCCGGTCGCATTCGCGACCATACCCAATTCGTATTTGGCCAATACTTCTTTGAGTTTGGCGGGCACCTCTCCCTTCGCCCAACCGCGCTTGACCAAGTTTTGAGCGATACCCAATGCCAAAATGCCTTCCGTGCCGGGGCGCACGGCAACCCATGCGTCGGCGCTACCGCCGGTCAACGACATTTTAGGTTCGACTTGGATCAATACACCGCGTTTGCCGCTGCGGAATTTTGCGTATTGCGTCGCAAAATGCACCGGGGACTGCCAGGTACCGAGGAAATCCGCACCGAATGACAAGATGCTCTTCGCCTTGTCCATACGCAGCACCGGTTGTGCATCACCCAGCATGTCGCGCGCAACGGCCTGCCACACACTGGCGTGTATGGTTTCGTGTACGAAATGTTGTTTAGATCCGAAGGTGTTCAGCACGTCGTTAATCAGCACCGCTTGGTGGCCGCTGACGGCGCCGCTCAACCAGGCGACGCGATCACCGTTGGCACTTGCCGTTTTTTCCGCGATCTTCTTTAACGCGACTTCCCAACTCGCGGGTTTTAACGCGCCGCCTTCGCGCATCAACGGTTGCGTCAAGCGATCAGGATTGTAATGGGCCTGCACACCGGCCTGCCCCATCATGCAAGTTTTGCCGCGATTAATCACGGATTCCGGATTGCCTTCCAATTTTAACGCGCGGCCTTCGCGCACACGACCGTGGATGCCGCACCCCGCCGCGCATTGCGTGCAGGTCGATGCATACCACACACCCACGCCGGGAATTACATATTCTTCCGGCATAAAATAGGCGACTACATCTTCTTTACCTTCCTCTAAGGTCACGGTCGTGGGCATATCGCAACCGACCAATGCGGTGCTTGCGCCACCCCAGCCTAACACTCGGAGAAAATCTCGACGATTCACTTTGAATCCACTCATACTAGCCCTACCCTCTCTGCTGCGTCGTCGCGTTACTTATGGCATTTCCAACAATCGCCTGGGCCGCCATTCGCTTCATGGCAACGCCGACAAAAACCCATGGTCAACGGTTTATTCTTCTTGGCCACCGTCATGGCCTTGATCTCGCCGTGACATAGACCGCATACCTGTTCGACATTTTCGACCGGGAGATCTGCGTCAAACACGAATTTCTTGATGTGGCGCTCGTGCGAGAAATGCACGAAATCCGGTACGTCATGCACCTTTTTCCACTTCGGCGATTCTTTCTTGGTGAAATATTCGGTGAGTTTTTGTATGCGCGGTTTGTCCGTCGCGATCATTTTGTGGCAGCCCATGCATTTGCTGGTGGGCGGTATGCCTGCTACTTTTGAACGACGCGCATAGGTGTGACAATACATACAATTTATTTTATTGATATTGACATGAATGTCATGCGGAAACTCGATCGGCTGCGGGACGTCCTCACCCGCGTGCGTCCCCACCGGCGGCGTCACACCAGGAGGCACGGCCAATTCCGCGCGCGCCGGGGCGCCACTGATTAGCAACAACGACACAAACATCAACACCGGTGGCAACACCAGTTTGCACACATGCTTATAAAACATTTCCCGCCCTCAGATGATTGATGAGACCATGCGAATATTCTCGCACCGCCCGCAGACTGCGCATCCGCCACTGTCGGCGCGCCCCTTTTCGGCACACAACAGCAGAAACCCAGAACCACATTATTACGAAAAAAGAACTGACCGGCCGCGCGCTGGATCCTGTCCATCGCGACTTGCCCTCAGCCTTCCCTCGGCTCCCCTTCACTACCTTAACCAACTGCGTATATCAGAATTTGCTTATTAATTGTTTATAGCAGTCTATCAATAATATCTATAAGGCCCTCGATGCTAAAATAGGAACTAGCACCGTGTCAACGGTTAATATTCGTTCAGGCTACTTTTTCTGTCAAAGGAAAATCCGGTTGAAATATATTAAAAAATTCTAACATACGCGGTATCTCTGCATATTCAATCGCAATACACACAGGAGTTCAGAGCATACTCTCTATATATTTGTGGAAATAAATTTGTTTAATGGGCCCACTATACAGGGTTGTCTTCGTCGATAAAGCGATGGGTGAGCCCGAAATGTTGCGCGAGGTGCGTGCCCAGGGCTTGGACACCGTAACGTTCCGTCGCGTGATGTCCGGCGGCAAAATAATGCAGTCCAAGTTCGCGTGCGCTATGATATGTGCGTTCTGAAACTTCACCACTAATATAGGCGTCTACCGCCAACGCGTTGACGACGTCGATATAATCCTGCGCCGCGCCGCTACACCATGCAATACGTCGCAACACGGCGGACTCGCCGGGAATATGCAATGGCACGCGTGCGAATTTTTCTGTCAACAATGCACCGAATTTTTCCGGCGTCATCGGCTGCGCCAACTCACCGATTTGAATCAATTCCACACCGTCTATGGCGTGGCGAGCGATAGGTGTGGCGCCGAATAACGGCGCAAGTTGGGCGTTGTTGCCATGCACGGGATGGACGTCTAAAGGCAAATGGTAGGCGATCAAACTAATGTCGTGGCGGATTAATTCACGTATGCGGCGATATTTGATTCCCACCAACGGCGACGCCTCACCGCGCCAAAAATAACCATGGTGCACTAACAAGGCGTCTGCCTGGGCCTCGATCGCGGCCTCGATAACCGCACGACTGGCCGTTACTGCGGTGACGATATGCGCCACTTGTGTTCGGCCTTCAATTTGCAGGCCATTAGGACAGTAATCGCGCATTGCGCGCGCTTCCAACAGGTTATCCGCGTATTCCACTATTTCCAGCAACTTTGCCATGTGCGTACTCCTCATTCTGGGGTAATATGTGCATCTACACCCCCACGCTTGAAAGGATAGAGGTAAGAGACCATGAATCTCAATGATAAAAAAGGCCTGATGAAGGCCTTTGCCGCCGGCATCATTGCCGGTCTGGTGATTATCGTGGTCTCGCGTTGGGGCGGCGACTTACAAAAGCCCGTGGTCGAATTTAAAGAAAGCACTCAAAAATTAGACCGCGACTCCACGGGTCGTGTCTCCTATTCTAACGCGGTAGAGACCGCAGCGCCTGCGGTGGTGAACATCTATACGACCAAAAACATCCCGCAACGCCAAGGCCAACAAGGCCCGATGTTCGATGATCCGTTGTTTAGACGTTTTTTCGGCGATGAATTGGATTCGATGCCGGATCGCAAACTCGAAAGCCTGGGGTCGGGTGTCATCATCAGTGAACAAGGCTTTATTATCACCAATAATCATGTCATTGAAGGCGCGGATGAAGTGCAGGTCGCATTGCGTGACGGGCGTACCGCTGAGGCAAAGATCGTAGGCACCGATCCCGAATCCGATATCGGGGTATTGCGGATTGAATTGAAATCGCTACCTGCGATCACGCTTACTAAAGGCGACGACTTGCGTGTGGGCGATGTCGTGCTGGCGATCGGCAATCCCTTCGGCGTAGGACAAACCGTGACGATGGGCATCGTCAGCGCCACCGGACGCGATCGTTTAGGCATCAGCACCTTCGAAAATTATATTCAGACAGATGCGGCGATAAATCCCGGCAATTCTGGGGGCGCTTTGGTCAACGCCGATGGATTATTGATCGGTATCAACACCGCGATTTTTTCGCGCACGGGCGGATACGAAGGTATTGGCTTCGCAATCCCGGTGTCGATTGCAAAAGAAGTGATGCAACAAATCATCGAACACGGTCATGCAATACGCGGCTGGCTGGGCATAGAGATACAGGACATCACCCCTGCGTTGGCCGAATCATTTAATATGAAAGAAGTGAAAGGCGTGATTATCGCGGGTGTGTTGCGCAACGGACCTGCGCATAAGGCGGGACTCAAACCCGGCGACGTGTTGGTGCAAATCAACGAAAAAGATGTGCAAGACGGGCGCAGCGCAATGAATACCATCGCCAAGGCACCGCCCGGCACCGCAATAAATTTAGGTATTATTCGCGGCGGCGCCAGGATGAATTTAAAGGCGACGACCGATCAGCGCCCGGTGCCGGAAGAGCAATAAAGGGAACCTCTAAACTAGAAACGGCGGTTAGATGCCATGGGGTGTGCCAAAGCGCGAGCAATCTGCGGCATTGCGCGGCCCCGTGGGGTGGATGCTTAATTTACGACAACTTCATGCGTACCCTATCGTTAGCGCTGACCGTAGCGGTCAAATGTGACTTGCTAGAATCGCCACGCCACGCGCACTTGCTGAGGCCCGACAAATAATTCGACGCCCTCGGAATTCGACACCGTGTCCCTGCGATTGAACACGTCGATAGCCTTCCTGTAATGTGCGGCGCTGCGTTTAGCTAAATATATGCCCACCCCGCCCACCGCCACGCCCGCCACCGCAAATCGCCAATCCGCGTCACCTCCGGCAGCGACATTTCCGACCGGCCATGCCAACAGCATCCCGCCGAGTGCCGCAACACCCAACGCGGGGTTATACAAGCGCTCACCCGCGATCGCGTCTGCCTCTGTGCGTGGATCAGAAATCAAAAATGCATACAAATCTGAGCGATTTAACGGCTCACCGTCATAATAATAATATCCTCGCTCCATCGTGATTATTTTGGTGTCTTCGGCGCACCAAGCCGACAAGGGCAGCGCGACCATCGCCGCCAACCAAGCCTGCATGACTATTTTGAGCATATCGACTCCGAAAAGCGCGCTGTGCGTTGATTGCGGGGTGGACGTCGCTCGCCACGGCATCGACATGCGCCGACACGATGCACGCGCGCCCCGCAACGATGTTATCCAAACGGCGAAAATTTAATGCGCTAGCGGTAATGCTGCGCCACCGCCGCCTCGCGATCATCCATCGTTGCCGCAGGTGGCGCGCTCCATAGGCGCTCTAGTTGATAAAACTCACGCACACGCGGCAACATGATGTGCACGATCACATCGCCCAGATCGACCAACACCCATTCGCCTTCATGCTCGCCTTCCATGCCTAAGGGTGGATAACCGGCGTGTTTGGCGCGCTCGATCACGTGTTCGGCAAGGGCGCGCAATTGGCGGTCACTGCTGCCACTCACGAGGATCATAAAATCCGTCATGCTGGTGAGGTTACGCACGTCAAGTACATGGATATCTGTGCCCTTGGCATCTTCCAGGGCGGCAATTACGAGGTCGGGTAGGTTATTTGTCATCATCTCTAATTAAATTATAGATACAATCCATGCAATGTTATCAGATTTATAACCTGTTGTGGGGTAAGGTATTGCGGACGCTCACCGCGTTGGATCAACGCGCGGATCTGTGACGCTGAAATCGACAACGCGGTGACGGCCTGTACATAGATATGGCCGGCAGGGGCAAGATGCAAGGCCTCGCTACAGGTGGTCTGGCGCGCCTCCACCGCAGCGGCCAGCGCGGAACCGGGCGTCACCCGCATGCGCGCCCCGGCACGGTGCATCACGACGACGTGCGCCAATTCAAACAGGCGGGGCCATTGGTGCCAGGTCTCCAGCGCAAAAAAGGCGTCTGAACCGACGATAAGACACATCGGCGTCGCATATCCTAGCTCTTCGCGCAGGGACACCAACGTATCGACCGTATATGAGGGACCCTCGCGCACTAATTCACGGATATCCAACGTCAGCGCGGTCTGCCCCGCCAGCGCGGCGGCGACCAGCTCCGCGCGACGTTCCGGCGTAACCGCCGGATGGGTTCGATGAGGGGGTATTCGGCACGGTACCATGCGGATTTCCTGCAACCGCAAGGCCTGATAAACCTCCCATGCACTGCGCAAATGGCCGTAGTGGATGGGGTCAAAGGTGCCGCCAAAGATCCCTATAGCGCGCATTTATACCTGTGTTTGCTAATATAAAATCTCACTATTGACGAATATGCCCATCGCCCAACACGACAAATTTCAGCGACGTCAACCCTTCCAAACCCACGGGGCCGCGTGCATGAAATTTATCGGTACTGATCCCGATTTCTGCACCCAATCCGTACTCAAATCCGTCGGCAAAGCGGGTCGACGCGTTGACCATCACCGACGCGGAATCGACCTCGGCCAGAAAACGCCGTGCGCGGGTATAGTCTTCCGTCACGATCGCGTCGGTATGATGTGAACCGTAGGTCTCGATATGGTCTATCGCCTCGTCCATATCGCGCACCACGCGCACCGCCAATATCGCCGCCAGGTATTCGGTGCGCCAGTCCTGTTCGGTGGCACGCGCCGCATCCGGGATGATCTCGCGGGTACGCGCACAGCCGCGTAATTCCACGCCTTTTTCACGATACATACTGGCCAATTCCGGCAAAAGCGCATCCGCAACACCCTCGGCGACCAGCAAGGTCTCCATCGTATTGCAGGTGCCATAGCGGTGGGTCTTCGCATTCAACGCAATCATCAACGCCTTATCTTTATCCGCGCGGTCATCAATGTAGACATGGCACACACCATCGAGGTGCTTGATGACGGGTACGCGTGCCTCTTCGCTGATACGCGCAATTAAACCCTTACCGCCGCGCGGTATAATCACGTCGACATAGTCTTTCATGCGCACCAACTCTCCTACGGCGGCGCGGTCGGTGGTTTCAAGCACCTGCACAGCATCTTCCGGCAAGCCCGCCTTTTTTAGGCCGATGCGGACACATTGCGCAATGGTGTGATTGGAATGAAACGCCTCAGAACCCCCGCGCAAGATCGCGGCGTTACCCGATTTAAGGCACAACGCAGCGGCGTCGGCGGTCACGTTCGGGCGCGACTCATAAATGA
>Ga0224495_10002454_pt1 | contig 12060 bp, 9 predicted proteins | sample SF_Jul11_sed_USG_FD_168128 | JGI IMG/M metagenome (GOLD analysis project Ga0224495, IMG submission 168128) | Sediment microbial communities from San Francisco Bay, California, United States - SF_Jul11_sed_USGS_4_1 | ecosystem: Environmental > Aquatic > Marine > Sediment | place: USA: California... | reverse complement strand
GTCCTTATTACACTTTTTATTCTATTTATCTCGTTGAGCACGGCTATGCGAAGAGTGCGGTTGGCGGGTTATGGGCTCTGGGGGTGATCTGCGAGATCGGTATATTCTTTGTGATGCCGATGCTGGCCACGCGATTCGGTTTTATCCGTATCCTGCTCGTGAGTTTTTGTGCGGCGGTTGTTCGCTTTGTGTTGATCGGGTGGGCAGTGGATTGGATCGTGTTGTTGCTGTTTGCACAGGTGCTGCATGCACTGACTTTTGGTGCTTACCACGCAGCATCTGTCGGGCTTGTGCATGAGTTCTTTAAGGGCAAACATCAATCCAGAGGACAGGCACTGTTCGGCAGTATTACTTATGGTGCAGGGGGAGTGCTGGGTGGGCTGGCGAGCGGCCCGATCTGGCTGCATTATGGCGCGAGTGTGCTTTATTCATTCAGCGCAGGGGTGGCTATGCTGGGATTAATGCTCCTGTGGTGGAGGGCGGATTTTTCCGGTCTTCTGAGCGAAATGGAAAATTGATTACGAAGTCATGATTGATTCCATTTCAGTATATTGCTAGGCTCTTCTCCGGTCTTCGGGACTTTTTCTTCTCTCGAGTAATTCGGGGTAACGTTGCGGGGGATTTTTTCTTCGATCTCCGGTTCTGTGTCTCCTGTCTTCCACATGCTGCTTTCTGATATCCGATTCTTCGGGTGCAAGGTCAGAGCCTGGAGTTTTTGGCGGAGTGCGCTGCAACATTCCTATGTCGGCATTGTTTTCTACAACATATTGTGCAAATTGAATGTTGTTTTCAACTGCTTCAATGTACAGATTTTCACCGGAAAAGTGTTTTTCGGCGTAGTGATACGCACTACCCAGGGTTTCATCCATACGTCTTTTTGCACCCAGATAAAAAGACGGGGTCTTTATAACCAGGTCTCTGGGTGAGGCAAACAGGATCTGTTCGTTACCATGTTCATCACGTTTGGTGGCGATGCCACCGAGAACAAATTCGGAGTAGAGTCGGTCATGGCATTTTTCAAGATAACAGCGATCTGACATTTGCCCCAGAATGTCTGCACTGGCTACAATATTTGCGATTGCACGATAGGCTGAAGACGGCACTTCTATTCGTTCAACAGGGACTTCGTAGCCTGTGAAGTGGACTAGCCTTGAGGCAATGTCGGCCATGGCCCCCATGCCTAAATTACTCATGTATTCTTTTACCAGTTCTGCACTGCGTGATACATGGACTAGGGTGAATTCGGCGCCGTTGCGATCATCTTCGATTCCGCGTTTGCGCAGGTATCCGCTGTCATGAAACAAGGCCATCAGGATTCCGAAGGTGAATAATTCAACCCCCAATGCCTTGCCATCTTTTTGAATGCGATCATAACCGTCCATGAGACGGGCCGTGGCCAGAGTAACGTCCATGGTGTGTTGCAAATCGTGGTAGCCCGTATCACAGGGGGCAAAATCTGGATTTTCGCCGCGGTAAAGCTGGTCGATATATTGCATTGCATTTCGCATAACATCGACACCGGCATGGGGGTATCGATCAAGAAATATGCTTTCCACCGCGTCAGCTACCGATGCGGAATCAGTGACATTTACGTTGTTACTTACATCAAAATCATTCCTGCGGAATCGGGTAGGTTTGCTCGACATGACGATATGCTAGCACGAAGCTTTTATTCAGGCTTTATGCATTTGGAGTATTCCATGATGAGGTCAGGGAATCTATTGATGTGGCATAATCCCATGCTTGTGCAAGTGAGGGAGCAATGAATTTAGGCTTTTCTGGCTATCCCGCACATATTTCAGGTGAATTTAACAACACTCGAACCGGCAATCGGGTTGATTACTATGACTCAAGTATTTCTTTATGACACCACCTTGCGTGACGGCACGCAGCGCGAGGATATTTCCCTTTCAGTTGACGATAAACTGGTTATCGCCAAACGTCTGGCCGATTTCGGATTCCATTACATTGAGGGTGGATGGCCGGGTTCCAATCCGAAGGATGCGGAGTTTTTTGCTCGTGCTTCCAAGCTGGATCTGGGGCCGGCGAAACTTGCCGCTTTTGGGCGTACCCGGCAGAAAAGCTTGCAATGCGAGCAGGACACTAATCTTCAGGCGCTGCTTGAGGCGGCAACGCCGGTGGTCACGATGGTTGGCAAGAGTTCTGATTACCATGTCAAGTTGGTGCTTTCAGCAACACTGGAAGAGAATCTTGCGATGATTCGCGACAGCGTGGAATTCATGAAAGCCAACGGTCGCGAAGTCGTATTCGATGCGGAGCATTTTTTCGACGGGTTTATTGCCAACCGGGATTATGCCTTGGCCACTTTGCAGGCTGCATCTGATGCAGGTGCTGATTGGCTGGTTTTGTGCGAGACCAACGGCGGCAAGCTGCCTTGGGAGGTCGAGGAAATCGTACGTGAAGTAAGTAAGCATATTCGCACACCGCTTGGCGCACATTGCCATAACGATAGCGGGTGTGGCGTAGCCAATTCGCTAGCCGCTGTCCGGGGAGGTTGTACGCAGGTTCAAGGCACCATTAATGGTTATGGTGAGCGGGTTGGGAATGCCAATTTGACTACGATTATTCCCAATTTACAGCTCAAAATGGGGATTTCTGCAGTGTTGCCTGCACAGTTACGCGATTTGACATCGCTTTCACATTTTGTTGCTGAGGTAGTAAATCTCAAACATTACAATCATGCCCCCTACATAGGGCACAGTGCTTTTGCCCACAAGGGGGGCATACATGTGGCCGCCATCTTGAAGGCAGCAGATACCTACCAGCATATCGATCCCGCGCTGGTCGGCAACGAGATGCGCTCGGTCGTTTCGGAATTGTCAGGGCGCGGGAATATCCAGTTTAATGCGAAAGCACTGGGTATTGACCTCAATAATGAAGATGCGCAGCGTGTGTTGAACCACATCAAGCACCTTGAACATGAAGGATTTACCTTCGAGGCGGCGGAGGCCAGCGTGGAGTTGATGTTGCACAGGGTTCGTCCGGATTATGTGCAGCCGTTTGAACTGATCGATTATTTTGTGATTACAGAGCGTCGTCAGAACCGCGGTCTATTGTCTGAAGCAACGGTGAAAATCAAAGTGGCTGGTGAAGTGAAGTTTGTCGCTGCCGAGGGAAATGGGCCGATCAATGCCTTGTCATCCGCATTGCGCAGTGCGCTGGAAGGCGCCTATCCCGTGCTTAAGTCGGTACGGCTGATTGACTACAAGGTGCGAATACTGGACAGTGCCAATGGAACCTCGGCGCAGATACGCGTACTCATTACTGTGCAGGGAGGCGGTCATGTCTGGACCACGGTGGGAGCGAGCGCGAACGTTATCGATGCAAGCTGGCGCGCGCTTTCGGATAGCCTGGAATACGCGCTGGTGAAACTGGACGGTACACCTGATATTGAAGACTGATCCTTGGCTTACGGACTGTTTGCTGTGGCATAATCACCGGCCCGATCGGGAACAACTTTAAAGATAAGCATGAGCGCAAAAACTTTATACGACAAACTCTGGGACTCTCACGTGGTTCGGCAGGAAGCCGACGGCACCGCGTTGATCTATATCGACCGTCAACTGGTGCATGAAGTAACCAGCCCACAAGCTTTTGAGGGGTTAAAGCTGGCACATCGCAAACCTTGGCGCATTGCTTCGATGCTGGCAGTGCCGGATCACAATGTGCCGACTACCAATCGCGCAGCCGGTATTTCCGATCCTATTTCTCGCTTGCAAGTGGAAACCCTGGATGCGAATTGTGCAGAGTTTGGCATTACCGAATTCAAGATGGGAGACATTCGCCAGGGTGTTGTCCATGTGATGGGGCCGGAGCAAGGCGCGACACTGCCGGGCATGACAGTGGTGTGCGGCGATTCGCACACCAGTACGCACGGTGCGTTTGCCGCTTTGGCGCACGGCATTGGTACATCCGAAGTCGAGCACGTGATGGCGACGCAATGCCTGGTGGCCAAGAAGTCTAATGCCATGCTGGTAAAAGTAGATGGCGAGTTAGGTAAAGGCGTAACAGCCAAAGACATCGCGCTGGCGGTGATTGGCAAGATCGGCACAGCAGGTGGTACGGGCTTTGCCATCGAATTTGCGGGAAGTGCGATACGTGCATTGAGCATGGAAGGCCGCATGACCCTGTGTAATATGGCTATCGAGGCAGGTGCCCGAGCCGGTATGGTGGCTGCAGACGAAACGACTTTTGCATACATCAAGGGGCGTCCGTTTGCGCCGTCCGGTGAGCAGTGGGACAAGGCTGTTGAATACTGGCGTACCTTGCACAGTGATAACGGGGCGAAATTTGATGCAATAGTGGAGCTGGATGCTGCCCAGATCAAACCGCAAGTTACCTGGGGTACCTCGCCGGAAATGGTGTTGGCTGTCGATGGCCACGTCCCCGACCCGGCTGGTATCAGCGATGCAGTGAAACGTGGCGATACCGAGCGCGCTTTGGCTTATATGGGCCTGAAGGCAAATACGCCAATCAGGGAAATTCAAATCGATAAGGTATTCATCGGTTCCTGTACAAACGGGCGCATTGAAGATATGCGTGCTGCTGCATTGGTAGCAAAGGGGAAGAGAGTCGCTGCTAACGTCAAACTGGCGATGGTCGTGCCCGGTTCCGGTTTGGTGAAACAGCAAGCAGAAGAGGAAGGTCTGGACAAGATTTTCATTGCTGCCGGATTCGAATGGCGCGAACCCGGATGTTCAATGTGCCTTGCGATGAACGATGACAAACTTGCTTCCGGCGAACGCTGCGCGTCGACTTCCAACCGGAATTTTGAAGGGCGTCAGGGGCAGGGCGGGCGTACGCACCTGGTAAGTCCGGAGATGGCTGCGGCGGCAGCGATTGCGGGTCACTTTGTTGATGTCAGGGAGTGGCAGTGATGAAAAAATTTGAGTTGATGGATGCACTGGTTGCGCCTCTGGATAGAGCAAATGTTGATACTGATGCGATCATCCCCAAGCAGTTCCTGAAGTCGATCAAGCGTTCCGGCTTTGGGCCAAATGCCTTTGATGAATGGCGTTATCTCGATCACGGCGAACCGGGTATGGACAACAGCAAGCGGCAGATCAATCCCGATTTTGTGCTGAATCAACCACGCTACCAAGGCGCGCAGATATTGTTGGCGCGCGAGAATTTTGGTTGTGGCAGTTCGCGCGAACATGCGCCCTGGGCGCTGGAGGATTATGGCTTTCGAATCATTATTTCCCCAAGTTTTGCAGATATATTCTTCAATAACTGCTTCAAGAACGGGGTGCTGCCGATCAAACTGGAGGCATCAAAAGTTGACAAGCTATTCAAGGCGGTGGAAGTTCAGGAAGGTTACAAGCTCAAGGTGGATCTGGAGCAGCAAATTATTACTGCCCCAGATGGGACAGTATATAACTTTGAGGTCGACGCGCATCGCAAGCATTGTTTGCTGAACGGCCTCGACGATATTGGCCTGACTTTGCAGCATGTGGATGAGATCAAGACATTTGAAATCAGACATCTTGCAGCACAGCCGTGGTTGTAACGTAATTTTGTAATTCAATCGGGAAATTAAATGAAGATCGCAGTATTACCGGGTGACGGTATTGGGAAAGAGATTGTTGCGCAGGCTGTGAAAATACTTGAAGCACTGCGTAGCGAGGGTTTGAAGATCGAGCTCGAGTATGCGCATATCGGTGGAGCGGGTTACGACGCGGCTGGCGATCCTTTTCCGGCAGAGACTGAAAAATTGACGCTTGCGTCCGATGCCGTTTTACTCGGAGCAGTTGGCGGTTATCAGTACGATACCCTGCCTCGTCCGATGCGTCCCGAGCAAGGATTGCTTCGAATCCGGAAGGGCTTAGGATTGTTTGCCAACCTCCGCCCAGCAATGGTGTATCCGGAGCTGGTTAATGCTTCTACACTTCGTTCGGAAGTGGTGTCCGGATTGGATATCATGATTCTTCGTGAACTGACGGGCGATATCTATTTCGGGCAGCCGCGCGGTGTTCGTATTCTGGAAGACGGTGAGCGTCAGGGTTTCGATACCATGCATTACAACGAATCAGAAGTTCGACGTGTGGCGCATGTTGGTTTTCAGATTGCGATGAAGCGGAATAAAAAACTATGTTCAGTGGATAAGGCCAATGTTCTCGATACCAGCATGTTCTGGCGCGAGATTGTGACGGAAGTGGCAAAGGCTTATCCCGATGTGGAGTTGTCTCATATGTATGTTGATAACGCCGCGATGCAACTGGTACGTGCACCGAAACAGTTTGATGTGATTCTGACCGGCAATATTTTTGGAGACATTCTTTCCGACGAGGCATCAATGCTGACCGGTTCTATCGGTATGCTCCCTTCCGCATCCCTGGATTCAAATAATAAAGGATTGTACGAACCGTGCCATGGTTCGGCACCGGATATCGCCGGCAAGGATATCGCTAACCCACTGGCAACGATTCTGTCCGTGGCCATGATGATGCAATATACGTTTGAGCGCGCCGATATTGCCGATCGTATCGAGTCGGCGGTTCGGAAAGTGCTGAAACAAGGTTTGCGTACCAGCGACATTTTCGAGCCGGGGACACAGAAGGTTGGCTGCAGTGCAATGGGCGATGCAGTGTTGGCCGCGCTATGAGAATACAAGTTTTGGAGATGATTTGATGAGTAAACAATTCGATGTATGCATTCTCGGTGCAACAGGTGCGGTTGGCGAAGCGATGCTGTCCATTCTGGAACAGCGCAAGTTTCCGGTGCGTAACCTGTATCCATTGGCATCGAGTCGATCGGCCGGTTCGACAGTAACGTTCAACGGTAAAGAAATGACCGTGCTGGATGTGGAAGGGTTTGATTTTTCAAAGGCACAGATCGGCCTATTCTCGGCGGGTGGAAGCGTGTCTGAAAAATATGCGCCGATCGCTGCTGCGGCCGGGTGCGTGGTGATCGACAATACTGCGCACTTCCGTTATGAACGCGACATTCCTCTGGTGGTGCCCGAAGTGAATCCGCACGCCATCGCTCAATACAAGAATCGCGGCATTATCGCGAATCCGAATTGCTCAACGATACAAATGCTGGTTGCACTGAAACCGATCAAGGATGCTGTAGGTATTGCACGTATCAATGTTGCGACCTATCAGGCTGTTTCCGGTACCGGCAAGGAGGCGATTGACGAGTTGGCCGCGCAGACTCGTGCACTTTTCAACTCGCAGGATGTTGAGGTTGAGGTATACCCTAAACGCATTGCTTTCAACGTGCTGCCGCAGATAGACGTATTCATGGAAAACGGTTACACCAAGGAAGAGATGAAGATGGTCTGGGAGACCCAGAAGATAATGGAGGATGACTCAATTCTGGTTAACCCGACCGCAGTACGTGTGCCGGTGTTCTACGGGCATTCGGAGGCGGTGCATATCGAGACCCGTAAGAAGCTCACCGCAGATGAGGCGCGCGCCTTGCTGGAGAAGGCGCCGGGCGTGGTTGTGATGGATCAGCGCGAGCCCGGTGGATATCCTACTCCGGTGGATGCGGCCGGCAATGATGCGACTTATGTAGGGCGCATCCGTGAGGATTTGTCTCATCCTATGGGTCTGAATCTCTGGATAGTTAGCGATAATGTGCGCAAAGGTGCGGCGCTTAACAGTGTGCAGATTGCCGAAATTCTGGTTGCGAAATACTTCAGTTAGGACATAATGCGAAGCATATTATTAGCTTGTGCTTATAACTCTATGATGTTATTTTGTATTCTTCAATAAATATGATGAAGGTGATGGCGTGCGAAAATCACTATTGAAACTTCTTTTAGGGGTTGTTGCTTTTGGATTGTCTGCTTCTGTCCATGCGCTTGGTATGGGCGGAATAAATGTGACTTCCGCTTTAGGACAACCGCTTAGAGCCGATATTGAATTGGTTGCAGTAGGCAAGGCCGAAAAAAGCAGTTTGATTGCTGCCTTGGCGAGTAGTGATGCTTATAAGGATGCCGGACTGGAGTATCCCTATGGGAAGTTTAAATTCGAGGTGGGCACCCGTTCAAGTGGCGAGCCATACCTTGTGGTGCAAAGCGAGCAGCCGATCAACGATCCTTTCGTAAGTCTGCTGGTTGAGTTGACTTGGCCCTCAGGTAGACTGCTACGTGAATATACTTTCTTGCTAGACCCTCCGGGATATGTCCCAACGACTTCGGTTCAACCGCCAGTTCAGGTCGTTGTGCCGTCCGTGGCTGCATCACCGGTTGAGACTTTTGTTGAGCCAATGGATAGTATTTTGCCTGCCGAGCAAGCAGATGACTTGGTTACATTGGAACAAAAATTACAAGAGGCGATGCCCGTCGATATGACTGAAGTTCCTGTGGATGAAACCTATCCAGTGCCGGTGGAAGTTGATATGTTTGAAGAGACTCCGGTTTCAGGATCCGAAGTTCAGGATGTCGAGACCTTTGATGAGCAAGCCGAAGTGAGTTCAACAGGCACTCAGGAAAAGGTGTTTCCTGATGCGGTGGCGGAATCCAAGCCAATCCCCGTTGCGGAACTTTCACCACCTGCTCCCGAAACAATTGTGGTTCCGCGTGGAAGTACAATGTATAAACTCGCTAAACAATACAAATCTTCTGATACCAGTGTAGAGCGTATGCTGGTTGCAATGTATCGTGCCAACGTTGAAAAGTTTCAGGGTCGAAACATGAATCGCATTTGGGCAGGTAAGATTTTGAAATTGCCCTCAACACAGGAAATTGCGGCTGTCGAGCAAAATGATGCCGCTAGAGAGATTCGTGTTCAGGCGGCTGATTGGAATGCATACCGTCAGAAGTTGGCGAGTGCTGCAGCTACATCTCGTCAGGACGTTTCAGAACAGGTTACTGCCGGCAAGATTACCAGCATAGTTGACGATAAAGCTCCAGTAGCCCAGAAGTCGGCCAAGGAGGTATTGAGACTTTCCAGAGGCGTACCTCCGGATGATAAGGCGTCTGTTGGTGGTAAGGGTTCATCGCAGGCCAGCAAAGATTCGGCTCAGGAAGAGTTGATTTCCAAAGCGAAGGCTGCGCAGGAGCAGAAAATGCGCGTTGCCATGCTCGAGCAGAACTTGAAGGACGTAGAACGTTTGGCGCAATTAAAGGCTGAGGCAGCTACGTTGGCAGCTAAACCGTCAGGATCAGCGATTAAACAGGATACGGAGGCGCCTGACACACAAGGTAAGGTGAAGGCTGAAACGGTAGTAAAGCCATCCAACCCACCGGTTAAACCCAAGGTTAAGCCAAAGGTGGCAGAAGAGCCCAGTATGATTGATCAAGTATTGTCCGAGCCTCTATATTTGGCTGGAGGCGCAGCTTTACTAATCGGATTGGGCGGATTGGGATTTGCGCTGATTCGGAGAAAAAAAAAGCGCGATGAATGGGTAAGCGAATCAGGGGAAAATTCACCCGATGATCCGGGTGAAATAACAGGCCACCTTGCGGCACCAGTAATTCCCTCTCCTGAAACAGGCGATTTTACCCGGACGGTCGTTACTTCAGCTCCAACTGAGGCTACCCAGGCACAGGCTGCAGTCTCATCCTCGGGAGGTCATGAGCCTGAAAGCGTCGATCCGATTAGCGAGGCGGATCTTTTCCTCAGTTTTGGTCGCGATGCCCAGGCTGAAGAGATTCTGACTGATGCCCTGAAAACCATGCCAAATAACAACCAGGTTCGCCTCAAATTGCTTGGAATATATTCCAGTCGCCAAGATGTTGAATCTTTTGATTCTATTGCAAAACAGCTAAAAGATTCTGGTGACGAATACGCATGGGATCAGGCTGTTGAAATGGGAAGGAAGCTGGATCCGGATAATGCTCTTTACGGGGGTGGAGGGTCATCAAGGTCATTAGAAGATACCGGCAGTGCAACTGTGCAGATGACATCATTCGAAGAGGCTCGCCCCTCGGTTCCCGAAATTGATTTGGATCTTGACACGCCCAAGGCCTCTGAAGAGACATCTTCACCAGAGCAGGATTTTCTGGGTGACATGGAAACAACAGCAATTCTGTCTTCAACACCAGCTGAGCCTGAACAGGACTCAGGTATGGATTTCGACATAACTTCTTCCAATCCGTCTTTGACTGCACTTGATGCGGATTCAGGAGATTCTGGTGGGATGGATTTCGATATCTCCGGAAGCCTTCCTGAACAAAATGGAGAGGGGGCCGTTAGCGCGCCAGAAAGCGATTTGGGAATGGCCTTTACGCTGGATTTCCCAGTTGAAAAAGAGGATGCCGCAGAAAAAGTTCCTGAGCCATCTGGAGAGGGATTGGCGGGGATTAACCTGAATTTTGATGAGACACCGACTTCAATTGAAACTTCTGCTGAAGGCCAGAGTGAGCAGTGGCAAGAAGTGGCCACCAAGCTTGATTTGGCCAAAGCTTATCAGGAAATGGGTGATGCTGAAGGTGCACGCGAAATCCTTGACGAGGTTCTGCGAGAAGGCGATGGTGAGCAACGTCAGGCAGCACAAAGTTTGCTTGATCAGCTGGGCTGATTCGTAGCATGTTAACGACGGCAGCTCATGTTGGGCTGCCGTTTTCTTTTGGAGTGCCCGATGAGGTTTCATCCTTCCGTGCAAATTCTGACCTGGTGCATGCTGGTAGCAGCGCTGCAGGAAATGACTACCGGAAGATTAATGATGGCGTCAGGACTGATTTTACTGTGTGCTATTTTGATTTCAGGGCACAAGCTCATCCTGCTGTTGCGTCGCACCCGCTGGGTTATGCTGTCGTTGCTTCTGATCTACGCTTTCACTACCCCTGGATGGGCGCTGTTCGAACTGCTGGGAGTATTCAGTCCAACGCGCGAAGGTCTGGCTGATGGTGCCATACAAATGATGCGATTGCTGGCAACATTGGCTGCATTGGCGATTTTGCTGGAGAGCCTGCACAGGCAACACCTTATTGCAGGACTATATACTTTATTCCTGCCCATGCGGATACTTGGAGTTTCACGTGAGCGGCTGGCAGTGCGCTTGGCATTGACGCTGCATTATGCCGAGGTCACCATGCTGCGAGTGACCGATGACTGGCAATCCACACTGCGCAGTTTGTTCGAGTCCCATGACGAACCGGTTAAGCACATGGAACTGGAGATGTATCGCTTTGGTTTTATGGATGCTGCATTGCTGATTGTGGCGACAATGACGATATGGCTGACACTGCGATGAGAATAGCTTTGGGACTCGAATACGATGGCCGCTCGTTTAATGGCTGGCAGAGCCAGCCGGATGGTCATACGGTACAGGACACGCTGCAAAGCGCATTGACTCAGATTGCCGGAAGTTCGATTTCAGTAGTCGCTGCTGGACGTACCGATGCCGGTGTGCATGCACATGAGCAGGTGGTTCATTTCGATACTAATGTGGAAAGGCCGCTTACTGCATGGGTGCGGGGAGCGAATGCGCTGCTGCAGGAGAATATGGCAGTATGCTGGGCGCATCCTGTTCCCGATGAATTTCATGCGCGATTTTCTGCACACGGCCGTAGTTACAGGTATTTGCTGATAAATCGACCTGTACGCCCAGCGATACAAGCCGGCAAGGTCGGCTGGTTTCACGCAACGCTTGATGTGCCCGCGATGCGGGAAGCTGCGCTACATTTGCTGGGTGAACATGATTTCAGTGCGTTCCGCGCTTCCGAGTGCCAAGCCAAGTCTCCGGTCAAGAACCTTCAGCAACTGGACATCAAACAGAAAGGCAACATGATTGTGTTCGATTTGAGCGCGGGTGCATTCCTGCATCACATGGTTCGCAATATTGTCGGCTGTCTGGTGTATGTGGGTAAAGGCAAGTATCCACCTGAGTGGATGGAAGAAGTGCTGAATAGCCGAGAGCGTAGCCTCGCGGCACCAACCTTTTCACCCGATGGCTTATACTTGCGCCGCATCAAGTACGAAGACAAGTGGGGATTACCGCAGATGGAAATTGAAAAAAAATCGGGAGAGCTGTCGTGACACGCATCAAGATATGCGGCATCACTAGGTTGGAAGATGCACAGGCGGTTGCGCAGGGTGGTGCGGATGCAATCGGGCTGGTTTTTTATCAGCGTAGCCCTCGCTA
>Ga0224495_10002453_pt1 | contig 12060 bp, 12 predicted proteins | sample SF_Jul11_sed_USG_FD_168128 | JGI IMG/M metagenome (GOLD analysis project Ga0224495, IMG submission 168128) | Sediment microbial communities from San Francisco Bay, California, United States - SF_Jul11_sed_USGS_4_1 | ecosystem: Environmental > Aquatic > Marine > Sediment | place: USA: California... | reverse complement strand
GCGCGGCTCTGGTATTACCTGGGGCCGCTCATCGGCCTGGGGCTGCTGGGCAAATATTTTGTCATTCTGCTGGTTCCCTGCACGCTGCTTCTGGTGGCCGCCGTTCCGGAGTATCGCAAATGGTTCGCCAGGCCGCAGCCATATTCCATGGCGCTGACCGCTTTGTTCTTCTTTTTGCCCGTGATCATGTGGAACTGGAGCAACGACTGGCCCAGCTTCAAGTTTCATCTGGTGGACCGGCAGACCAGCGCGGGTTTCAGCCTGAAGAACTTTTTCGAGTTTGTGGGGGGGCAGCTTCTTTATGTTTCCCCTCTTTATCTGGCGGCGCTTTTGTGGGCCGCATGGGCTGGGGCCAGAGAGGCTTTGAAGGGCGACAGAAGATACGCGCTGCTGGCCTCGTTTTCCATCCCCACATTATTATTCTTCTATTTAGTGTGCATATGGACCAACGAGGCCGAGCCCCACTGGCCCGCTTTTGGATATCTGACGGCGATAATAATGATGAGCGCCCTGGGGGTGAAGATCGCCGATCATGATCTGGTGTGGAAGGCCAGGCGGGCCCGGAAAGTCTATATTGCCTCATCGGCTCTGGCAGGCCTGATGTTCCTTCTTTTTTATGTCCACGTGTTCTACCCGATCCTTCCCATCAAACCAAAATATGACCTGGTGAATGAGCTGTATGGCTGGGACAAGGTGTCCGAGGAGGTGGAGCGCACCTATGGCCAGCGGATATTGGCGGAGAAGGGGGAGAAAGGCTTTTTGATGGCCAGGCACTGGGTGCTATGCTCCCAGTTGATGTTCGGAGTGAGGGACACCATACCGGTGGCCTGCATCAACAATCGCAGGGATCAGTTCGATTTCTGGGATGACGAGAGCAAGCTCATAGGCAAGGACGCCGTGCTGGTATCGGACCTGCGTTTTACCGAGACGCCCGAACAGATTTACATGTTTGACAACGTGGAAAAAGTGGCGGTGATCCCCATAAGGCGCGGAGGGGAGCTCAAACGCGAATTCACCATATGGCTGGGCCGAAATTATCAGGGATTGGCGTCCAAGCCATAATCCCGCGGCGTGTTCAGCGGCCTGTCTTTCATCATTCATCCACACCAAATCCTGGGGATGAAGAAGATGACCTCAGGAATGCAAAGGTTTAACGCCTTTACCCTTTTTACGGAGCTTCACCTCATACTCTTCGATCTTCTTGCGAAGAGTATTCCGGTTGATGCCAAGGATTTGGGCGGCTTGGCTTTGGTTTCCGCTGGTTTGCTCCATGACCACGCTAATTAGCTGTTTTTCCATCAGGTTCATGAAGAAGGAGTGAAGCCCGTGGTTTGCCGTGGTTTGTTTCAAGGCGCCAAACTGCCCCTCCAGGTTAGCGCGGATGAAATCGTCCATAGATGCATGATCGAGAGATTTATGGGTCTTCTGTATATGAGACATCAATTCCACACGAATTCGAATAAGTGAGTACCAACCCCGTGGAGTGAATCTTAGTCATAAGGGCACAGCTTGTCAACCAGGAAAGTGTTGCGCAAATAAAAACAAAGAGAAAAAATTCCGCATTGACACTGGAGAATAAAGAATCCAACCGGCGGAGGAGAAATAATATAATAATCCCATGAAGGCCTGCCAATATGGCGACTGGGGATTGGAAAAATCGTGTGCCATGATCGCACCCGGCGAGATGGCGCCTGGGTCCATATCGCCATTATGTGGCGGCTTGACAGCCCGCAATACTATGCGGCAGCTCATGGAGCCCATAGGCGCCCGCTCCCTGCGAGCCCAGGCGCCGGGGAATAACTGGCCAAGGGGAAATTAGGAAATATCAAAACCATGAACGGCGATTTATTCGGCGCTGACGCCAAAAATCAACGGACGGGCGATTCCACCGAGAGCGGACCAGTCCTTTGGGAGTGGAAATATAAAAGCAGCACGAAAAACTCCCCTTCGGTCTATACGGTCAGTTTCAAGGTCCGGATTCCCTGCCAGGTGACGATAAGCCGGGAAGGGTGGGCCCACCGGGTGGCCAAGCAATATGGTATTTCCGAAGAGGTCCAGTTAGGTGACCCATCCTTTGACAAGGAATTTTATATAGACACATACGCCCCGACGTTCGCCAAAGCGTATCTGGCCGACCCCGACAAGCGTGAAGCCATAAGGCAGATCATGAAGGGAGGTTTTGACAGCGTGACGCTGTCCGAGGAGGCGGTGAACGCGGTCAAATCCCCGGCCCGGTTTGATAATGAGGAGGATAAAGCCACGCTGGCCCGTAGCGCGGGGCCTATCCTTCAAAAGCTGTCCGTGAATATTCCCATGGCTTCCACGGCCGAAATTTCCGCAAAGAAATCGATGCGGGCAAGGTTAATCGCGCTGTTTGCCCCTCCGGTGTTGATGGCGGGCCTGGGTCCGCTGCCGCTGGTCGTGGCGGCGCAGCATTTCCGGCCCATTGCACACATGCCACTGGCCATGGACGCCGCCAAAGTATCGGCGGCGGCGCTGGCGCTGCTGATGTGGACAGGATATATGGCTCTTCGTGGGACCTCTTCGGCAGCCAAATATCTGGTGTATCTGCTGGTAATCTCTATGTTTTCTTTCATGTTCGCCAGTTGGGGGACGATGATGTTTTTGAACGGGTATATGGATGAAGGGCCCACAGCCACTCATACGGCTCACATTATGGAGAAGTATGTGAGCCAATCAAAATCGACCAAGAGCTATTTCATGCGGGTCAGCAGTTGGCGCGAAGACATGGAGCGGTTTGATATACAGATCAGTTATGACTTTTACCAGCGGCTTGAGCCAGGCAGCGATACAGTGATTCTGACGACGGGGCAGGGATGGCTTGGCCATGAATGGCTTGTATCATATCAGATCGCCCATGAGTGATCCTGTTTTCCGCGTGGAATCCTAATGGCCATGCAAATCGAATAATTGACGGCCCATGCCGCGCTGGTTTTGGTATAATCGCCCAACCCCAGAGGCGGGATGAGGCTCTTCATGCCATCGGCGGAGGAAAATATGAAATTCAGGTTGGTTGCACTGGTCTTGGCAGGGCTTATGATATCCTGCGCCGGGACAAAAAAGGGAAAGATCCATCAAACCGTCAACACCAAGGAGCCCAACGGCGCCCTGCTATTGGCAGTGACTAACGACAGCGGCAGGGATGTCTCGGCGGCTCTGGAAAATGGAGCGGACCCGAACCTGCGGCTTACCAATAACTCCACCCTTCTGGTGATAGCGGCCAATCTGGGCGCCAACAGCGCCGCCAGGGCCCTGCTTGCCCGCAAGGCCAACCCCAACATTTTTGGGAACGATGGCGTTTCACCACTGATCGCCGCGGCGTTGAAGGGAAACGCGGCGATGGTGGAGGACCTGATAAAAAGCGACGCGAATGTGAAACTGCCCAATATCGATGGCAGGACGGCCCTGCACGCCGCCGCATACAATGGCGATGAAAAGATGGTCAAACTTCTGTTGGCCCGGGGCGCCGATCCCAACTGGGCGGACAAGGCGGGGATGACTCCATTGTTCTTGGCTTCGGAAAAGGGAAAGTATATGGTGGCAAAGGAGCTGCTTTCCACCGGCGCAAATCCGAATCTGGTCCTGAAGGATGGATTCTCTCCGTTGATGATCGCCGTGCAGAACAGCCATAACGATATAGCCGAGATTCTGCTGGCCCGGGGCGCCGACCCCAATATGCAGACGAATAATGGCGGCACGGCGGCCATGATCTGCGCCGAGTATGACCGTGGTGAGGCCATCTATATGCTGGCGGCCAAGGGCGCGGATCTAAACGCCCGGGATACCAACGGCGCCACGGCTCTGATGATCGCCTCGTACAGGGGTAACATGTTCGCTTTGGACGCCCTGCTCAAAAGAGGGGCGGACCTGAAAGTAAAGGACAACAACGGCGCCACAGCCATGGATTACGCAGTGGAGGCCCGCCAGGAGAAAGTAGGGACTCTGCTGGAAAAAACCAGGCGCTGAAAGTCTCTTATCTGCCGAACTGGTAGAACATGGCCATCAAGGCCGCGGCGCCCGCCGTCTGCGCCCGGATTATCCTATCCCCCAGTGACGCCGATATGAATCCTGAAGCGCGGAATTCATCCATTTCACCATCAGTAAATCCACCTTCGGGCCCGATGGCCAGCAGCGCGGACTCCGGCGGGATTGCTCCGCTCAAAATGGATTTCAACGATGTCCGCTCCCGTTCCCAGAAAACTATCCTCAGATCCGATGGGGCCATGGCGCATAGCTGGCCGATTTCCATGGGCGCCAGGATGTGACACGCATGGGCCGCGCCGGCCACCTTGGCGGCGGATTCGGCTATGGCTCTCCATCTGGCCAGCTTCCCTTCGATGCCGCTTTTTGAGAGGCTGGGGACCACCCGACCGGTAATAAGGGGGATAAAAGAGCACGCTCCCAATTCGCTGGCGAATCGAATGACGTCATCCATGGCCGGGCCCTTTATCAGCCCCTGGGCCAGCGTGATCCTGACGCCAGGCTGGACGCTCTCCCTTTCCGACCGGATGGCCGTTGTGACCTTTTGTCCGGTTATGGCGGTGACGGCGCAGTCATATTCGCGGCCACCGGAAAGGACGATAAGCAGGTCACCCGGTTTGAGCCTCAGAACCCTGGCCGCGTGGCGGGCTTCGGCGCCCTGGATGATGAGCCGGCCAGGGTCGTCAGGGTCAGGCTCGCCAAAAAAGCGCCTCAAGGTCAAAGCCGAATCACTTGGAGGGGATCGGATCCAGGCCTGATTTAATGGAGCACAGGGCTGCGCACATGGTGCATACCCGGTCATCCTTTGGCGCGGTTTCCGCCCTTCGTTTCCGGGCTTGGGCAGGGTTTATGGCCAGGGCGCACTGGTTTTGCCAATCCAGGTTCTTTCTGGCGACGGCCATCTTGTCGTCCCAGTCACGGGCGCCTTTTATCCCTCTGGCGATATCCGCGGCGTGGCCGGCGATCCTGGTGGCGATGACGCCATCGATCACATCCTCCACCGTGGGCAGCCGAAGATGCTCGGCGGGGGTTACGTAGCACAAAAAGTCCGCCCCGGCTGCAGCGGCGATGGCGCCACCAATGGCTGCGGTGATATGGTCATATCCCGGCGCCACGTCGGTGACCAGCGGGCCCAGGACATAAAACGGCGCGTTGTCGCACAGCCTCTTCTGCAGTTTCATGTTGGCGATGATCTGGTCCATGGGCATATGGCCCGGCCCCTCGATCATCACCTGCACTCCGGCGGCTCTGGCCTTTTTGGCCAGTTCGCCGAGGATGATGGTTTCCTGCACCTGGGCCCTGTCGGAAGCGTCGGCCAGGCATCCAGGCCTCAGGCCGTCACCCAGGCTCAAAGTCATGTCATACTCCCGGGCGATTTCCACAAGCCTGTCAAACTGGGCGTAAAGGGGGTTTTCCTCATCCTGATATTCGATCATTCTGGCGTGGATGGCGCCGCCGCGGCTGACGATATCCAGCAGCCGCCCCTCATCCTTGAGCCTCCGTACGGACTCGCGGGTGACTCCGCAATGGACGGTAATGAAATCCACACCGTCGCGGCCATGGTCTTCGATGGCGGCGAAAATCCGATCCGCCTCAAGTTCGGCCAGGCTCCGCTCCTCCGCCATGTTTTCCGCCGCCACCTGATAGATGGGGACGGTACCCATGGGAACGGGGCATTGAGACAGGGTTCGACGGCGTATGGCGCGGATATCGCCCCCGGTAGACAGGTCCATAACCGCGTCCGCTCCAGCGCCGATCGCGGCGAGCATTTTGGCGATTTCGTTCTCCATGTCGGCGTCATCACCGGATGTGCCGAAATTTGCGTTGACCTTCACCCTCATGCCTGATCCCACTGCAAGCCCGTGGATTGAGCGGCGGTTGTTGAGCAGAAGAGCGATGGAGCCGTCTAGAACGCCATCTCTGACCACTTCAGGCGGCACGCCCTCGGCTAAGGCCACGCGCTCCATGGCTTCGGTGATTTTTCCTTTTCTTGCGGCGATTAATTGGGTTGTCATTTTCGATTTTAAAAGTGTCAGGCCCAGCCTCTTCCGCCGGATTGTCCGCCAAGGGAAGCACGCCCGAGAACGTTGTTAAACTATTGATCCAGATTAGTCAAAGCCAACGCCGAAGTCAACAAACATGAATCATCCTTCGGCGGCGAACGGAGGCCATGAAAACGCAAACGATGAAGTTGGCCGGAGCAAGCGCCTGGTTACTCGCGGCTGAATTCTTTAAAAAACAGGGCGTATTTGGTGTCGGACCGGCCCAAGTGCGTGTGCAACCAGTTGATCAACTCTTCAAGCACCTGGTTGGCGCAGGCAAAATCCTCATTTACGCACTTGGCGTAATACTTTTTCATCAGCGCGCGCAAGGATTCATGCTCCAGCTTGTGTTCCTCCAGATGCGGATAATTGATCTTGCGCATGAACTCCTCTTCGGCGTGGAAATGATAAGTGGTATACTCGAGGATCTCTTCCATGACTTCGGTATATGTGATGGTGGACGCCTTGCGCATCACCAGATTGTTCATCTCGTTTATGAGTGTGAACAGGATCTTGTGCTGCTCATCAAGCTTTTTGACGCCGACACTATAACTGTCATCCCATTCGGCAAAAGCCATTTCTTGCTCCCCTTGGATATTACTTCATACTTCCATATATCGAGCGCAAATTATACTAAAAGCCTGTTTTTGCAGAAAGTCTTTTGTTTGCGCCTAGTTACAAGGCTTTGACCGTGTCTACAAACGCGAATAGGTTTTGTATAGGCGTGGAGGGAATTATGCCACAACCAGGCGCTATTACATCCCATCCGGATTTGGCGGCATTCTTTGTCATTTCAATGACTTCATCAGGCTCACCGCTGTGCAGCCGCGCCACGTTCAGGTTGCCGATCAAAGCTGTTTTACCGCCGGAAAACTCCCTTGCCTTTTCCAACTGGACAGCCCAATCCAGCGACAGGCCTTTTGCGCCGGTATTAACCATGTCGGCGATGAGCCTGGTGGGGTTGCCGCAGATGTGCAAGATGGAGGGTATCGAGAAGGACCCGATTAGGCTTTTTGTATAAGGCATGGAAAACTGGCGGAACTGGTCCGGCATGAGAGTCTGGCTGGTGCCATCGACCACCATCATCACATCGGCTCCGGCGCTTATCAGCAGTTGGCCATAGGCGATCTGCATCTGGACAATGTTTTCCAACAGGTCTGTCAAGCGGTCCTGGCCGGTTTTCAGGTCCTCGTACAGGTCATCGAAGTTGTATATGGTGCTCAATATCTCAAAAGGCGTTCCCAACGCCGCGATCAATGGAATGTCCGGATTCTTCTCTCCGGCTGCGATGGAGACTGCCTGTATCGTCTGGGCCATGCGGCCGGACACTTTAGGATCGGAAAACTTCAGCTCACCCAGGTCACGCCTCTCCTTCGGGGTGCACATGGGAGGGTCCGCTTCTTCGCCATATCGGGTGTCGCAGCCCATGGTCTCGGCCTCCACATTGATATCGAAGGGCAGCCGGACGGATTCGAATCCGCACTCCTTCTGGCAGGCCAAGGCCAGCTTGGCCATTGGCTCGGCATGCTGCAGGGCTTGAGGCCAATAGACATCGGCCCTTTTCATCACATCCACCGTGGCGCACTGGGTGGGGATGGCCACCGGCGGCCTGTCCACCTTTTCGCGGTTGAGCACGGCCAACAATCGTTCTTTGGGATTCACGGCGAATACCTCCATTCTTTAATCAATCAATTTTATGCGCCGACGCCGGCGTCCTTTAGCAGTTGGATCACTTCACCTTTTTTCGGGAACCTGTCCCCGGCGGCGCTCTTGGAGAAGATCAGCTTTTCTCCCAAGTGGACCTCGTAAACTCCATATGTTCCAGCGACACATTCGGTTTCAAGCGCCATCTCTCTTTTGATTTCGGCCGCCAGACTGGCCGCCATGGGGTAGTAATTTCAAACACGGCAATACTTGATTGTGATTTTCACCTTCACATCCTCTCGCAAGTTTAGACTCAAACTGATTATAGCCGCAATTTTGGAAATTGGAAAACAAGATGCCGGTTCAGGCGGAAGGAACATGAGTCCATCGGTGAAAATCAAAAAAACTTGCCTCCTCCGCCGCGAAGGGTCTATATATAAGGAACCTTATTTAAAGAGAGCGTCTTAATGAAAATAGGGATTGTCAGCTGCGCTATCATGCGCCGAGAGATGGAAAAGGCCATCAAGGATTGCCCCTGGATAACCAACACCATTTTCATCGAGGCTGGCAAGCATGTGCGCCCGAAAGAGCTTCGGGAGACGGTGCGGGAGAAAATCTCCTCCATAAAGGATCAGGTGGATGTGATCCTGCTGGGTTATGGGGTCTGCCGATCTCTGAAGGGAATAGAAAAGGAGTTCGACATCCCTATTGTCCATCCTGAAGGGGAGGATTGCATCGCCATCCTTCTCACTCCCAAAAGATATCATGAGGAACTGGAGAAATCCCCAGGCACATGGTTTATGACCCCGGGCTGGGCCGAACTGGGGCCCCAGATGATCCTTAACGAGCTTGGCCTTGCCCAGCGAGCCCGGGGCCTGGGGGTGGACCAGGATGAAATCATCCGGGAACTTTTCGCAGGATATAGCAGGGGATTGTTCATAGATACGGCAGTGGGGGAACCGGACCAGTTCGAGCAAATGGCAAAGCAATCCTGCGGTCTATTCAACCTGCGGCTGGAAAAAACGGTGTCGGATTCAGCCGCGCTGGAGGATTCACTGGCAAAAGCTCAGATAATAGGAGGCCAACTGGAAAAAAAGGGGGATTGAGCAGTTTAAAAATAAGTAGTTATAAAAAAAACTATGGCAGAGGGAAAAAACTGTCATTGGTTATTGACAGTTGTTAACGGATGTGAGTACAATGACAACCGTAAACAAGGGAAGATCAGTTCCCGCGGTTCTACGGCAAGAGGTATTTCAGTCATGCCGAAAAAATTGAATGTTACGCCTGAAGGGGGGATGACTCAGGTGACCAATTTTTTGTTGCAAAGACCAGGCTGGCAATCAGGCATTTCACCTGGCGCCAGAGGGCATACCATGCTTGTCCGGGGCCATCATTTTCTTTTCCAATCATCAAATCTCACAATCCAGTCTTTTTTCAGTTTTCCCAGTGGGAGCAGGGTCTGCTTTTTTTGGCCCACGAATACAAACCTTCAAATAAAAGAGTGAAGCATGTCGACTGAATCCATGACTCCAAAAGATAGGGTGCTTAAATTCCTCAATGGCGAGAAAGTGGACCGCCCGCCGGTGTTCAGCGGCATGGGCAACGTCATAAAGCCCATGTTGGATAAATATAAAATACCCTTCAATCTTGCCCACCGGGATCCTGTGATGATGGCCAAGGCCGCCGCCGGGATGTATCATGAATACGGTTTTGAATGCGCTGTGGTTCCTTTCGACCTGGGTGTGGAGGCGGAGGCCCTGGGTTCTAAGATGAATTTCTATGACGACGTGGACAGCCTTCTTTATCCCACAATAAAGGAGAAATGCATCACGGGCCCCGATGATATCAAGGTCCCCGCCGATATTTCCAAGGCCGGGAGAATCCCGGTGGTTATGGAGGCCATAAGGATCTTGAAGAAGGAGCTTGGTGACAAGGTGGCCATCGGCACATACATTCTGGGGCCCTTCACTCTGGCTGGGCAGATGCAGGAGTTGGACACCTTGCTGGAGGAGTCTTTTGTCGATCCAGAAAAAACGCACAAGACCCTGAGCATCCTTTCTGATTACATAGTGGAGGTTTTCAAGCTGTACCAGCAGGCCGGGGCGGATTATTTCACCCTCCGGGAGATGGGGGCCACATCGGACGTGATGAGCCCCAGGAGCTTCAAGTCGCTGGTCAAGCCGCATCTGATAAAGATTCATGCGGCCATGCCCCGGCCAAATATATTGCACATTTGCGGTGACACAAATAATATCATAGAGGACATGGCCGAATGCGGGGCCAACGCGGTGAGCGTGGACCACAAGAATCGTGTTCCCGATAGCCGCAAGAAGGTTGGGGAAAAGGTGATAATCATGAGTGGATTTGACCCTGTCAAGATTCTGCATCAAGGCGCCAAGGATGGCGTGCGGCCAGGCCTGGAGAAGATGTGGGATGGGGCCGATGCGGTGTGGCCAGGATGCGACATCTGGCCGGAAGTGCCGAAAGAGAACATGGAAGAGCTGACCACGGCGTTGAAGGATAAATAGACAGTCATGAAGCTTGTGCAGGTGGCAGGATATCTGGGGTCGGGCAAGACCACCTTGATCCTGGACCTGGTGCGGGCGATGGCCGTAGATGGCGTGAAGGTGGCCATCCTGGTCAACGATGTTGGGGAGATCCCGGTGGATGGAAAGGTGCTCAGCCTTTCCGGGATGACTGTGAAGGATATTGGCGGAGGGTGCGTCTGTTGCCAGGTGGCGGGGAACCTGATGAAGACCCTGGAGACTCTGGGCACGACGCAGAAGCCGGACATCGTCATTGTCGAACCCACAGGGATCGCGGTTCCCGAGTCGATCAGGGAGACCGCCCGCATGGCCTCTCGGCGGGTGAAAGTAACCCTGGGCCCGGTGATTGTGCTTTTCGACACCACCCGGGTGGATAAGCTGATCAGCTATGACACCATCAACCGGCTGGTGGCGCGGCAGGTCAACGACGCGGACATCGTGGCGTTGAGCAAGGTGGACGCCGCTTCGGAGGAGGCGATAGCCAAATCCGCCGCCGAAGTGGCCCGGATAAATCCCAAGGCGCGGATACTGAGGCTTTCGGCTGAATCCGGCGAGGGGATTGAGGAGCTGGCCAGGCAGGCACAGCGGGAATTGGCGCCGGTATGAGCCAGACTGGGCGGGGGCATGAAAATTCCAAAAGCCCACTGCACCAGGAGTTTAACAGTTGCGGTTTCGTCATGTCCATGCGGCGGCAGACGCCGCTGGGCGAGGACGAGCTCAGGGCCATGGCCAGGGAGCTGATGTTGGCCGTGACGGAAAAGACCAGGATCGCCGGCGCGGTGGAGGTCGGTCATATAAAGGCTGTCATGGAATCCGGTGGCGGAATAATATACGCCAACACAGTGGGCGATCCATCAGACATTACTGTGAAGGGAGGAGGGCTGGGGAGCCCTTCCATGGAATTAAAGCTGACATTGAACTCGGTGATTCTGGGCTTGAGCGGTGATGAGGCAGCCAGCGCCGCCAGGGAGGCCGCCGAGGTCTGGGCCGGAATTTACGGCCTCAAGGTCAATAGCAAGGAGTGAAGCAACGTGGCATTAATCGGGGAAAAAGAAATGACGGAAGGAAAAAGAGCGGCGTTGGGCGAAAGGAAAATGGAAGACTTTCGCATTGAAAGCGAGCCGTTTTATCTGCCCATAAATGACGAAGTGTCCCTTTTCACCATAGCGTATGAAAACAAGCTTCCCCTGATGCTAAAGGGCCCCACTGGTTGCGGCAAAACCAGGTTCATGTCGTATATGGCGTACAAGATGGGTCTGCCGCTGATTACCGTGGCCTGCCATGAGGACCTTACTTCCAGCGACCTGGTGGGCCGGTATCTTCTGGATGGTAACAGCACCCGGTGGCAGGATGGCCCGCTGACCCTGGCCGTGCGGTATGGCGGCATCTGCTATCTGGACGAGATAGTGGAGGCCCGCAAGGACACCACGGTGGTCATCCATCCTCTCACCGACGACCGTCGGGTGCTGCCTCTGGAAAAAAGAGGGCAGATCATGGAAGCCAGGGATGATTTCATGCTGGCCATCTCCTACAACCCAGGCTACCAGACAGTGTTAAAAGACCTCAAGCAGAGCACAAAACAGCGCTTTGTCACCATAGAGTTCGATTTCCCCTCCGCGGCCCTGGAGGAGGAAATCATCATCCGCGAATCGGGCGTGGCCAAGAAGGACGCGGCGGACCTTCGCAAGATCGCCGAGAAATTCCGCGCCATGAAAAACAGAGGGTTGGATGAGGGAGTCTCCACCAGGTTGTTAATATACGCAGGCGTGCTTATAAAGAACGGCGTCACCCCCCGGCGGGCCTGTTCCAACGCGATGATAGACCCT
>Ga0224495_10002452_pt1 | contig 12062 bp, 7 predicted proteins | sample SF_Jul11_sed_USG_FD_168128 | JGI IMG/M metagenome (GOLD analysis project Ga0224495, IMG submission 168128) | Sediment microbial communities from San Francisco Bay, California, United States - SF_Jul11_sed_USGS_4_1 | ecosystem: Environmental > Aquatic > Marine > Sediment | place: USA: California... | reverse complement strand
CATGGCGTGCCCTAATTCGTGGGCCAAAGTACTGACATCGTCGTATTGCCCGTTGTAATTGAGCAAAATATAGGGATGCACATCGTATGTATCACCGTTACAATATCCACCTGCCCGCTTGCCGGGTGTAGGGTGAACATCGATCCATCTTCTTTCGAAGGCTTCCTTGACAAACCGGGCATAGTCTTTGCCTAATGGTTCGAATGCTTCAAGCACAAGCTGTTCTGCCTCTTCAAAGGTGTATTCCAGGTCAACTTCCTGAACCACGGGCGCATAAACATCTGAATATTTCAGCTTGTCCACACCCAGCATTCGCCTTTTCAATTTCAGATAGCGGTGAAATGTATCAAGATTGTTGTTAATATTCTCAATAAGCGCAAGGTATACTTTTGTCGGAATGTTATTTTTATCTAAAGCAGTTTCCAACGAGGACGGATAATTACGAGTACGAGCATAGAACATGTCCCTTTTTACATTAGCGTACAACTGCACGCCGAAAGTCCCTTTGAAATTATTAAACGTGTCCCAGAATGCCTGGAACACAGCTTCCCGGTCACTGCGGTCTTTCACAGCTCGATAGCGGGCGTAACCGGCCTTGCTCAACCTGGCGAGAGTGCCGTCACTGAGTTTTATTTCCGGATAAGGCAATTCGGCATTACTCAATATCATGTAAATTGAAGAAGGCCCGTCCGCTAATAAACCTGCCTCGGCAAGTATTTTTTCCTCTTTTTCCGATAGCCTGTGGGCCTTCGTGCGGTGTATGTCGTAAAGGTATGTCTTATAAATTCGGAGGCCGGATTCTTTCCTGATGAACTTATCGATGGTGGATTTGTCCATTTTGGCAATTTCAGGCTCGATGAACGATGCTTTGGAACCGTAGTCGGTAATGAGCTGCTCGACCTCCTGCCTCATTGCCAGATATTTTGAATCTCGCGTGTCCTCATCGGATTTCATGGCGGCGTAATTATTCAACCGATCCAGCTCTTTAACGAGCCGGCTATTAAAATCCAGGCAAGCCAGCAGTTGAGATGCAGAGGCCGCCAACCTGCCTTTGTACTTTAACACCCGGTCAAATTGAGCAGCCAGCTTAATCTTGGCCTCACTCCACATTTCATCAGAAGCATATATGTCTTTCAGGTTCCAGGTTTCCTTGACAGGAACATCCGACCTTTTAAGAGTTTGGGACAGAGCTTGAGTTTGAAAAATCGAAAGAAATGTGATTAACATAATGATGATACTTAAGGCCTTTTTCATATTGCCTCCTTGTATACAAATTTATTCATTACTATTGACCAACATCCTGATTGTCTTTGAACCTCTAAAGCAACAAATGTATCTTAAGGCTTATAGTCAGTGATTGCAATGCCATTGCCCAAAGTTTGCTATACAGAGTCGAGGGGGGGAGATGGCGATGTGGTCAGGGGCCATGGACGAAAGTGTTGCAACTTTTAGAAGAATTTCAACAGGCAACCTCAAATCGCTTCCATTAACCGGACTGTTTGGCGCTGCCGGGCTTCTGGGACATTAAATCCTCGATGATATCTCTCATTTCAGCATCTGAGATTTTCGGGAGTACCCTGTGGTGTTTGGGATTGTTTTTTTTGTTGTTCCAATATACGTTCTTGTTTTCCGTCTGCTCCACAGAGCCATGACTTTCGATCTTGAAGTATTGAGGGCGTACGGCAAACAATAAGGCAATCTGATCCCAGCTTGGTCTTCCTTTCTCCAAACAATTCCAAATGAACGATTCATACGCTGTGCGGACAGGATTATTCTTTGGTGTATGCGGCAACTTAACGTTACCGGTAATAACTTTTGCCCCATAGCTTGACAGATACAATTTACAGGGCCATTTTTCCAAAAGCTCGGGCATGTATTCAGCCATTCCATTCTTGCTGAAATTCCAGCCGCCACCTCCCATGGCAACCCATCGACTTACTCTGCTTTTGACCAAGCGAACACCTTCGTCATCTCTCAATAAGTGGACCAATCCAATTGGGTGTCCGATTGTTACAATCGTAACACCGGCATCCTGCTCTTTTTCGAGCATCTTTTTATAGGCGGAAACCAAGTCCATCGCAGAGTTGATTACATCATGATGATACGCTGCCGTATCTGTTGCTATTTTTTTTGAAAAAAAGTCGCGTGGATCTCCAACGTCATGGTTGATGTTTTGGCCGAGAGGCAAATCGCCTCTGCCGTAATACGTATTAATAGCATCACATACGCCTATCCCAAACTTGTTTTTTCCCGAACTATAAATGACCCCTAATATTTTGACTTCTCCCTTATCAGCAAGTTTGTGCAGAACCGCCATAGCTCCGGCGTCATCGCAGTCTGATCCAATGTCAGTATCAAGAATGACCTTAGTCTGTGCAAAAACAGCCGTGCTCAGGACCGTCATCAGCATATAAGAAAATATCTTTTTCATGTGCTTCTCCTTTTGAATTTTGTTGATCCGTGCCCCATATGTCAAAGGAAGACAATAAGGTGTGTATCATAGTTGATAGCGTTAACGGCCAATTCTAAAAAATACTCCTTAGTGGCAATCTGAACAGAGCCAGTCCTCATCTTCTCCGGTGCTCGCAACGGTATTGTGGACGATGTTTCCAAAAATCGATACCGGCATATTTGCTTATGATGCGTTATTTGGCCGCAGAAAGCCGAGTTTTTCAACCGGCCGTAGTGGCAATTATAAATAAGAGAACCGCTAAAATCGGAATTTCAGCCGAGTACCAAGCACATTAAAATCATTCCAGTCTCCGGGCGCTCTGCTCGACTGCCAGATGTAAAAGACATCGCCTGTCATATTATCCAACACATCGAAGGAAACCCCCGCATAAACCCGGTTTATGCTAATATTATCATCGTTGAGAGGAACAAATACCTCATCCGCCACATAAGGTTTCAATTTAAGCTCTGTCAGTTCGAGCGGCAGCTTTACCGTAAACTGGTTGCGGTACCGCCAATGGTCTTCCTGGTCCTCTATGTCGCGATATTCGAATCTTGCCCTGTTACTAACACCAAGGCCAAGCAGTTTACCCTTGAGCGTGACATTCAGGTGCGGCCGATTTTCCTGCTTCCACTCACCTGCGCTGTCTGCTCTTGCAAATACCTGCCTGTAGTTAAAACCCAGATCTATCCAATCCGCAAAGCTGCCGTACACAAATCCCAAATCCGAGTGATGATAATACAACTCCCCCGCGTCATCACCAAACCGAAACTCCTCCTCAAAGGTGCATTTCCAGTCCTTGTTAATATCAAAGGAAGCGCCCGCCGAGGTCCACCATTGAAAGTCTCCATCATCGAAGGCAAAACAAGGCTTACTGTAAATTGTACAAAGAATCACTGTCAGCACAATATGAACTGCTAATCTTGGCAACTTAGTCATCAATTTCTCCTTATATTAAAAAGTCAAAAACAGCGTTTGTTCTGTAGCTTCGCTTTTGAGGCTAACCATATGCCCTATGAATCTGACTCTACCCTACTTACCTTGAAAAGTCAAGTATTTATTCCACGAGATTACCCATTTTGAGAGGCGGTGATGAAAAAACCTCCCTGCTCTTTTAAAATATTGTTTTTCGAAACCAATAGACATGGTATTTTATTGAAAATGAGGTTCTGTATTGTAACATAGCAAGGACAAGTATGATATCCGCATTGTGACTTCACATTCGTTTGGGAATCCATGCGAAGCATACTTCCTACACCAAAAGGCCCTGTATTGGAGGATTCCATTAGACGGATAAGTCTGTGTCTGACAAGCGAATATGCAATGCTTTAATTGGAATAGTCAGGAGCATAATAATAGAATTGTTCGTTTTACTGAAATAATTTCTTCTTGAAAGGCGTCATCACCATACGTAAGATAATGACAGACTGAATGGAATCACTATAACGATGCTGAGAGAATATGAGTAGAAAAATTCATCTTGCTTTATCGATTGTTTTTATAGTCGGCTGCTCTTCCCCCTCTCCTAATGAAGAAACATCCTATGATTTTCCCAATATTTCAGAAGGCATTAGGGAGCGTACCGATTATACCTTGAGACAGGCCTCTGAACCCGATCAATTTAATATCCCTGAATGGGTGACGCTTGATGACGGCCTATCACAGGACGAGGCAGTGGCTTTGGCTCTTTGGAATAATGCCCAATTTCAAGCTGACCTGGCGGCCCTGGGCTTTGCCCGCGCGGAATTGCTGGAAGCAAATATGCTGAGCAATCCGGTATTTTCTGTGCTGTTTCCGGTCAGCCCCAAACTGCTCGAGACGGCGCTGGATATTCCAATTGATGCCCTATGGCAGAGACCACATCGTGTAGCCGCTGCTAAGCTTGACGCTCAAAGACTTTCGGAAAACCTTATAGAAAACGGTCTGGGTCTCATAAGGGACATTCAAATAGCCTATGGGGACCTTTTGTTAGCGCGGGAACGAATTATTCTGGCTACTGAAGAGGCTCAACTAAAGGCTCAGATAACCCAGCTTGATCAGGCACGTCTAAGAGCCGGTGAAATAAGTGAACTTACAGCAAATACCTCCTATGTTGATACGCTTCGAGCCGCCGACAATGTGAAACTTCTTTCAAAGAAAGCTGAAATATTAGAACAACGACTCTATAGTCTGCTTGGAATTACCTCGGACGATATAACATTTGATGTTGTTCCATCAGAGATTTCTCCAATATCTCCTGCATCTGTCGATGAAATGCTTAAGATAGCTTTTGCCTGCCGGCCTGACCTGCGGGCTGCTGAGCTTGCAATTGAGTCTGCCGGCGAACGTATAGGCTGGGAGAAATCCAAAGTCTATAACTTTATCGCTGTCCTCGATGGTGATGATACCGAAGATGATTCTTTTACAATCCGTCCTGGCTTTTCGGTGGAATTCCCTATTTTCAATCAGAACGATGCCAAAATCGCATATGCAAAGGCGGAACTGGAACAGGCGGCTCAACGGTACGAAGCAATTCGCCAAAATATTATTCTTCAAGTACAACAGGGTTATACTCAGTATATATCCGCACACGAGCAGTTTGATTTGTGGAGCAGCGATATCATACCATCTTTAGAACAAGCGGTCGAACAAACACAGAAGTCCTATGAAGCCGGGGATGTCTCATTGATATCGGTTTTACATGTACAGAGAGAACTCATTGAAGCACGCATGCACCTGACGGAGTTGGTCGCCCGGTTAAACAGCAGCACAGCAGAGCTTAACTATTGTATCGGAAAGAAAATGATTTAGGCCCGGTTGGGATGAGCCATAAACAGGAGATAGTGACATGAAGCGTACATTTTTTATATATGTCTGTCTGATATCGGTGGTGATAACAGTCTGTGGATGCACCAAAAAATCCACATCGAAGGAGAAAACACAACCGCCCGCAATGGTTGAGAATCCTATCAAAGAAACTGACCTGACAACTATAACATTGACACCCACAGCCGAGATCCGGCTGGGCATTAAGACCGCTACTGTCGAGGTACGTTCTGTCGAAAAGAACAGGACCTACGGTGGCGAGGTGGTGCCGGTCTCCGGCCGTTCAATAACGGTGAATGCTCCGCTGTCTGGAACGCTTTTACTACCGGAAAATGGACTGGTTCCCGCAGCAGGCAAGCAGATAGCAACTTCTGATTCGATTTATCGTTTATTGTTGGCTCTTCCCCGGCAGGACATCCTAACTGTTCAGGAGGAAGTGGCTCTTCGGCAGGCGGATTTCGAGTTGGCCGATAAGGCAGTTAGACGAGCCCAGCAAATGCTCGATGACAAAGCCGGCAGCCTTAAAGAGCTTGAACAGGCACAAGCTCAGTTGTCCAAATCTATGGCGTCTCTGGAAACCGCAAAGGCCAGGCTGGAATTGATTAAAAAAGGAGAGATTGATTCACCCGGTGAAGATTTATCCTCATTATTAGTCAGATCTCCTATTGATGGAATTATTCAAAAGGTTTACGTCTCAGCGGGTCAGACTGTTACAGCTTCAGAAGCCCTGTTGGAAATTACAAGCATTGATCCTGTTTGGATTAAAGTGCCTGTTTATGTTGGTGAGTTGACCAGTATAGATTCAAATAAGCCGGCCAAAGTGCACAACCTGGGTGACTTTGCCGCTGTTGAGGCCCAGAGCGCTGAGCCGGTTGTAGCGTCCTTCAGTGCCGATTCACAATCTGCGACTGCGGATCTTTTCTACGAATTACCCAACGAAGCTCTTTCATACAGACCCGGCCAGAAAGTCAGTGTCACTATCATTCTTAAAGTTTCCGAGCAAACTCTGGTAGTACCCTATTCGTCCGTTCTCTATGATATGTATGGTGGCACGTGGATTTATGAAAATACTGAGCCTCAGAAATATGTACGTAGGCGTATCGAATTGCTACACGTACTCGATGGACTTGCAGTTCTCTCCCGCGGTCCGGCAGTTGGAGCTAAAGTGGTTAGTGCCGGCGCCGCAGAATTATTTGGTACTGAGTTTGGAGTAGGAAAATAATGTTAAGGTGGCTGGTATCCACATCTTTAAGACTTAGGGTCGCTATCGTAGCTGGTATGACCATAGTGATGATTGTCGGTTTTCGCGTAGTTAGCCGGACACCGATGGACGTCTTTCCGGAATTTGCACCACCCTATGTAGAAGTCCAAACTGAAGTACCCGGCCTGTCAACGGCTGAAGTTGAAGCACTTGTAACAGTACCAATCGAAAACGCCTTAAACGGCACACCCTGGGTCCAGACAAACCGGTCAAAATCGGTAATGGGTCTTTCGTCGGTAGTATTATTTTTTAAAAAGGATGTAGATTTGCAGGCAGCACGACAAATGGTACAAGAACGCCTTTCACATGTGGCCGGTTCACTGCCTGATGTAGCCAAGCCCCCTGTGATGCTTCAGCCTCTTTCTTCTACGAGCAGGGCGCTTAAAATCGGCATCTCTTCAAAAACACTTACCCAGATGGAAATGAGTACTCTGGCCAAATGGATTATCCGACCGCGGCTTATGTCGATACCAGGTGTGGCTAATGTTGCTATTTGGGGCGAGCGAGACCGGCAACTTCAAGTATTGGTAGATCCGGACAGGTTGCGTGCGCATAATATTACTCTCGGACAGGTTGAGCAGGCTGCAAGTGACGCCGTGGAATTGACAGGTGGCGGTTACCTGGATACACCAAACCAGCGATTAGCTGTCTCGCACATCTCACATATTAAAACAGCCGAAGATTTGGCTCAAGTGGTTGTTGCTTTTCGCAACGGCTCTGCCTTGAGACTGGGTGATGTGGCTGATGTGGTTGAGAATTTTGGCCCCCCTATCGGAGATGCCATAATTAATGATGGGCCGGGGATTCTTCTCATAGTGGAAAAACAACCCCTGGCCAATACGCTGGTGGTGACACGTGAAGTTGAAGGTGCGCTCGATGCACTCCGGCCGGGCCTAACGGAGCTTGAAATTGATTCAACCATTTTCCGTCCAGCCGGTTTTATTGAAATGTCCATAAAGAATCTTAATCGTGCAATGCTATACGGTGGTGTTTTGGTAGTGATTGTATTGGTATTTTTTCTGTATGACTGGCGCACCGCCGTTATCAGTGCGCTGGCGATTCCCTGTTCTCTAATCATTGCCGCCTTGATACTGCACTACCGGGGCGGCACCATCAATACGATGGTGTTGGCCGGCCTGGTTATGGCCATCGGTGTGGTCGTCGACGACGCAATCATTGGTGTAGAGAATGTGATGCGACGCCTTCGGTTAAATCGCGCCGCAGGCAATCCTAAATCGTCGTTCGAGGTGGTGCTAAAAGCCCCTGTAGAGGTGCGAAGCGCCGTGCTGTACGGCACTTTGATTGTAGTGCTTGTTTTGGTTCCGGTATTCTTTCTGCCTGGTCTGAGCGGTGCGTTCTTTCGACCGCTGGCGCTATCATACATCTTAGCTATGTTAGCCTCGCTGTTTGTAGCGCTTACCCTTACTCCGGCGCTTTGTCTGATCATGCTTCCCCGTGCATCCCTGCATCCTAAAGATTCTCCGCTGGTGAACCGGCTTAAACGAGGATATCAGTCAATACTGCCAGGTTTAATAAAGCATCCGAATTGGGCAATAATAATTTTATTGTTGGCGCTTGGGACCGCCGGCGCAATCATTCCGATGTTAGGAGAAGAGTTTCTGCCAAATTTCAGGGAATACGATTTTTTAATGCACTTTGTCGAGAAACCCGGCACTTCAGTCGAGGCGATGGATCGTATCACGATTCGTGCCAGTAAAGAACTGCGGTCTATTGACGGAGTGAGAAATTTTGGCGCTCATATCGGCCGGGCCGAGGTTTCCGACGAGGTAGTTGGATCGAATTTCACCGAGTTGTGGATCAGCATAGACCCGCAGGTGGATTATGATGCCACAGTCACCAAAATTACAAAAGCGGTGGAAGGTTATCCGGGTCTCTATCGGGACGTACTGACTTATCTGAGGGAACGCGTCAAGGAGGTGCTCACAGGGACCGCTTCTACGGTTGTGCTGCGTATATTCGGGCCGGACCTTGTAGTACTTCAGGAAAAGGCAAATGAAATAGCTAGGGCCATTGAAGAAATTGACGGCATTATCGATTTGCATATCCAGCTTTTGACGATGGTACCACAGGTGGAGATCAAATTTCGTCCGGAAGCAGCAGCCCAGTTCGGCCTGGCGCCAGGTGATGTCCGCCAGGCAGCTAATACCATGCTCAAAGGAACCAAAGTCGGCGAGATATATCAGGAGCAGATGATTTTTGATTGTGTCGTATGGGGTACTCCAAAGGTGCGTAAGGATGTCACGGCTTTGAAAGAATTGGTTATTGACACTCCGACAGGCGGACATGTCCCGTTAGGACAGGTAGCTGATGTCTATATTGCCCCTACACCGAACCAGATAACACGTGAAGCAAACTCCAGGCATATTGATGTCTCATGCAATGTAACCGGACGAGACCTCGGTAGTGTAGCGCGTGAAATCGCTGCTAAAGTAGAAGCTATAGAATTTGAAACAGGTTATCATCCTGAAATACTTGGAGAATACGCCGAACGGCAGCAGTCGAAAAATCGTCTTTTTGCTGTAGCGGTCCTATCTGTTATCGGGATTTTCTTTATAGTATACACCGACTTTTCTTCTTTTAGGTTAGCTTTACTTTTAATGCTGTGTTTGCCTATTGCCCTGACCGGCAGCATATTTGCGGCCCTGCTCGGCGGTGGTGTATTGTCATTAGGCTCGATAGTGGGATTTGTTACTGTTTTGGGCATTGTTGGTCGAAACGGCGTAATGCTGATTAGCCACTATCGCAATCTGGAAACGGAAGAAAAAGTACCTTTTAGTGAGGAATTGATAGTACGTGGCGCAATGGAACGACTTTCACCTATTCTGATGACGGCCCTGACTACTGCTCTGGCCCTTGTTCCGATTGCTATTGGAGGTCAAAAGCCAGGACAGGAGATCGAACATCCCATGGCTATTGTGATTATGGGTGGGTTAGTGACATCAACGTTGCTGAACCTGCTGATTATGCCGGCCCTGTATTGGAAATTTGCAAAAACTCAAACAAAATAATACTTAGTGGAGCTGTAATTCCAGATGATATGATGGGTTTTTTTGCCGCACCTTTGGATTCAACTAAACGTTTATCTATATTCGTATAAGCCCTGCAAAAACCTGAACTTATCATAAGCTGCGCTCAAATAGTATTGCTTCTAAAAATAGTGATAATTCGTTAGTTGGCTTGCTACATAGAAAATCAATTTACAGAAGCAACATATTTAGTCGAAACAGGTCGCGGGATTAGGCCGGCCTATTTGGCTTTAGGAGCGGTTGAGGGTGTCACCGTGGGTAATTTGCGTATCCTGATATTTCGAAAGGCGACCCGGGCGCCGTGGTCCTGAAGGAGGATGGGGCCGGCCTCGGTCTTGAAGAATTCGGCGGGCAGCTCGAACTTTGTCCCCTTGGTCTCGGCGTTTCTTTTGTTGATTAGTTTCGACCATTCGCTGCCGGGCGCGTGGTCGATGACAATGTCGACGGTCCTGGTGTCATTCAGCCAGAATTGGAGATGTCCCCGGCCCCGACTTAGCGGGGCAAGGAGGATACGTGTATTGTTCCACTCACCGATTTTTTTGGTAATACCCTTCGGAGCCCCCACAAGGCCGTACAAGGCGCCGGCACTGCGTTCGGGCTTGCCTTCGATAGTATAAGAATCGTAAAGCTGGTATTCCTGCGCGACCATCCAGGGAAGCCTTTTTGTTTTCCGGGCCATCGTACCCTTAAGAAAAATAGAGGCAGCTAAGTCGAGTCCAATTCAATGCAGAACGAAATGCTCAATTGCACTCGAGCTAATCATTAACCGGCTCTCCAAGTCTTCCATAGTCTAATACATCAGTACGATACCATTTAGGCTTAACGGCACGTATATTCTGAGTTGGATAAAATCCTATCAAATCATCTTTAATCAAGCTTGGGTAACCATATGCAATTATCATATCATCAACATCAAATTGTTGTATTAACAGTTTATCCTCCTGAGTATCGACACGCCATGCAAGTGCAAACAACCCTTCACCCCTTGGTGATAAAAAGTACCTTTCCCTTTGTATACCGTTATCTTCAATCCAGTCAAAATAATGATGCTCTATTGTAAAACGAGCAATTTGGGAACCATTTTCCGTGTCAATAGTAATAATCTTTATGATTCCCGGCCAGGCTACTAAAGTCTTTTCATACTTCTCGGGTGATTTGCGAACATCATTTGGATATATGTCACGGTCCGCTTTTTCGAAGAATTGGCGTTCCCATTTCGGGAGTGGTTGATATGGTAGTGACCCAGGCAAAGGACCAGGACATCCTGAAAGCAATAAAAGGAATGGGATAAGGATAGGTTTGTAGATTTTCATATTACTTCTCGATCTTGTCCAATCTCGACTGGAATTGGTGCGATTTATCGCAATCTACTTTACTGGAAAAGTCTTAAGCTTGGTGATTTTTCTGTCATAAGATTTAATTTACTTTTGCTCCGTTAAAATACGTGAAGGCATGCGTTGTGCTTATATTGCCGAACACCTGTGCCGGGGGCGAGACCGCCCAGACAAAGGCACGCAACTGTACAACATCCCCGGGTTCCAGATACACGGTGACATTTACGGTCGCCGACTCGGCATAGGCCCGGGCAAACTGGTAGTCACCTCGGTAGGTTCTCGGGCCGCACTGTAACTCGGCATAGATCTGGTCGTTGCCCGTAAGATTTCGAAAGTGGACGGAGCCGCTGAAGCTATATATGCCGCGAGTGGGGGCTGTAAAACTGCTTGTGCTTGGGTCAAAGCCGCCACCTTCCGAATACCAGACGGTGGAACCTTTTCCGAAATCAATAACCTGAGGGGTGCCGTTCTCAGGCCAGTCATAGGACGTGTCCCTCTTGACAGAAAAATATATCGGCTGTGGCGTTGCTCCGCCGGAAGTTATTAGAAACAGGTCGTCGTCATCCTGGTAATACAGTTTGCCTTCTTTGACGTAGAGCATTCCATAAGTACCGTTTGCGGGCGGGAAATCCGGGTTTGACTTCAGATTTAGAACTCCATCCACCAGCAGCGCCTGATTGGGGTCGGCGCCCATCATCCGCACCAGAGAAAGCGTTTTAATCTCGTCATCCGCTGCCAGCTTGATGTTGCGTCCGGCACCCAGATTAAAATCCCTTCCGGCAGAACGATTCATATCGCCGCCTGTACTGACCGTGGAAACAGCGCCGACGATAGTTTGATCGGCAGCCCCGACGGTTGTACTGCGGTTTAAAGTGACCGTTGTTGTCGAATTGACCCCAACGGTTTTCGATTCATTCCGGTCTACAGTAATTGTTCTGTCATGCCCGATATCTTCGGTTGAATCAAAGCCAACCAACCGTGTCTGCGAGTTACCGATATTGACAAAATAATCATCAAAAATATCGATGGTTGCATCATTGTCATACTTGATAAGGGTGCTTTCGCCTTCGAAGTTTATCTCGGGACCCGCCCCATTGTTTGCAATCGTCAATACCGGTTCGTTTGTATCACTTCGAAGCTCGGCGGGTGTCTGGAGCCGATAT
>Ga0224495_10002451_pt1 | contig 12064 bp, 1 predicted proteins | sample SF_Jul11_sed_USG_FD_168128 | JGI IMG/M metagenome (GOLD analysis project Ga0224495, IMG submission 168128) | Sediment microbial communities from San Francisco Bay, California, United States - SF_Jul11_sed_USGS_4_1 | ecosystem: Environmental > Aquatic > Marine > Sediment | place: USA: California... | reverse complement strand
AATGCCCACTTCTATATTTCCGGGTTGCTGTCGGACTTGGAAAGAAAGAATATCGAGTCGATTGCTTACCGGTATGACCAGGATCGTCGGGCCTTGCAGCGATTCATCGGCACAGCGCCATGGGATTTCATCGTCAAACTTTGCAATCGTCACCATAAAGGGCTGACCGTCCGGGTCTTGTGCTGTCAACTGCAAGCCGACCTTCAACTCAATCTCTGCCGGCATCACGCCGCGGTCGACGGTCTGGGTCATGTCATCACACCGCAACCCATAAGCATCCGCCGCCGCGATTTCGATGGTTTTTTTATCCCCAATCGCCATATCAATGACGCCATCTTCAAATCCTGAAATGACCTGTTTTTGTCCAATCGTAAACTGAAGCGGATCGGCGTTGACCGAACTGTCAAAAACGTCGCCATTATTCAGTTTTCCGGTATAGTGCACCTTCACAGTGTCGCCGGTTTTTGCTTTCGCCATGTTCGACTCCTAAATTAAAGATTTTTTCTGATTTGGCCCCATCAAAACACACAAAAGCGGGAATGTCTAAGGAATAATGAAAAATTGGGGGAATAAAAAGGAAAGGCCCGGCTGCTTTCGCAACCGGGCCTTATAAATCCTGGCAATCACCTACTTTCGCCTTACGACTATCATCGGCCGGAAGGGCTTAGCTACTGAGTTCGGAATGGGATCAGGCGTTTCCCCAACCGTAAGGTCACCAGGAAATTTGTGATCAGCCCCGGACGCGATGTCCGAGGCCGAAAATCTCTTTCTATGTCACCAAGTGCTTTGCGGATATTGAATGATCTATTTGCCATTCGAGCAAACCTAATCTAGCGAACGCATATCAATCCACGATTGATATGGTCAAGTAATCGAACGTTAGTACCGGTTAGCTTAATGAATTTCGTCACTTACACACCCGGCCTATCAACCAGATCGTCTTTCTGGGTTCTCTCGGACCCGAAGGTCCATGGAATTCTCATCTTGAGGTGGGCTTCCCGCTTAGATGCTTTCAGCGGTTATCCTTTCCCGACTTAGCTACCCGGCGGTGCCGCTAGCGCGACAACCGGTACACCAGAGGTCAGTGCTTCCCAATCCTCTCGTACTAAGGAAACATCCTCTCAAAATTCCTGCGCCCACGGCAGATAGGGACCGACCTGGCTCACGCCGGTCTGAACCCAGCTCGCGTACCACTTTAATCGGCGAACAGCCGAACCCTTGGGACCGCCTTCAGCCCCAGGATGTGATGAGCCGACATCGAGGTGCCAAACCGCCTCGCCGCTATGAACGCTCGGAGGCGATAAGCCTGTTATCCCCGGAGTACCTTTTATCTGATGAGCGATGGCCCTTCCACTCGGAACCACCGGATCACTAAGTCCTACTTTCGTATCTGCTCGACCTATCAGTCTCGCAGTTAAGCACCCTTATACCTTTACGCTCTTTGCGTGATTGCCAACCACGCTGAGGGTACCTTTGAACTCCTCCGTTACTTTTTCGGAGGAGACCGCCCCAGTCAAACTGCCCACCAAGCACTGTCCCATGCCCGGATTCACGGGTCACGGTTAGGTGACTAACATAGCAAGGGTGGTATTTCAAGGATGGCTCCACGAGCGCCGAAACGCCCGCTTCACAGCCTCCCACCTATCCTACGCAAGATATGCCAGGCATCAATACCAGGCTACAGTAAAGGTTCACGGGGTCTTTCCGTCTTGCCGCGGGTATGTAGTATCTTCACTACAACTACAATTTCACCGAGTTGGTCTTTGAGACAGTGCTCCAGTCGTTACGCCGTTCATGCACGTCGGAACTTACCCGACAAGGAACTTCGCTACCTTAGGACCGTCATAGTTACGGCCGCCGTTTACCGGGGCTTCAGTTAGGAGCTTCGCACCGAAGTGCTAACCCATCCCCTTGACCTTCCGGCACCGAGCAGGCGTCATTCTCTATACATCCTCTTTACGAGTTAGCAGAGAACTGTGTTTTTGATAAACAGTCGCCAGAGCCACTTTTCTGCGCCCTCAGCATGCCAATATCGAAATAATGGCATCTGGAGGGTCCCCTTATCGCGAACTTACGGGGTCAATTTGCCGAGTTCCTTAAAGACCATTCTCTCGAGCGCCTTAGGATATTCTCCTCACCTACCTGTGTCGGTTTTAGTACGGTTACGCTGGTTTCAACCTACGGCAGCTATTTCTCGGCATCTTCGCGGGCCACTTCGGAATCTTAAATCGTCCTCGCCCTTGCGGGACCCGCACGACTAATCACGGGATGGCTTAAGGAAATGCGTCACTGCTTTCGTCCACAACGTAGTGCAGGAATATTAACCTGCTGTCCATCGTCTACGCCTTTCGGCCTCGACTAAGGGGCCGACTAACCCTGGGCGGATTTCCCTTCCCCAGGAAACCTTAGGTTTTCGGCGAACAGGATTCTCACCTGTTTTATCGTTACTCATGCCGGCATAATCACTAGCAACCGCTCCACGGCTCGTTACCGTACCGCTTCGGCGCTGGTTGCTACGCTCTCCTACCACGTATCTAAAGATACATCCGCAGCTTCGGTTTTATGCTTATTCCCGTTCATTATCGGCACCCAACTGCTCGATCAGTAAGCTATTACGCACTTTTTAAATGGTGGCTGCTTCTAAGCCAACATCCTGACTGTCACAGCAATTAGACTTCCTTAGTAACTTAGCATAAATTAGGGACCTTAGCTGGCGGTCTGGGTTGTTTCCCTCTCGACCGCGAACGTTATCGCCCGCGGACTGACTCCCGAGGTAAGGTATACGGTATTCGGAGTTTGGTAGGGGTGGGTAGGCTGGTGGCCCCCCATCCCCAATCAGTCGCTCTACCCCCGTATACTATTGACTCGAGGCTAGCCCTAAAGCTATTTCGGAGAGAACGAGCTATCTCCAGGTTTGATTAGACTTTTACTCCTCCCCACAGCTCATCCCCTAACTTTTCAACGTTAGTGGGTTCGGTCGTCCAGAGATTTTTACATCTCCTTCCACCTGGCCATGGGTAGATCACCTGGTTTCGCGTCTACTACCTGCGACTTAAACGCCCTATTCAGACTCGCTTTCGCTTCGGCTCCGCACCTGAAGTGCTTAACCTTGCCACAAACAGTAACTCGCCGGCTCATTATGCGAAAGGCACGCGGTCACCCATTCCCCGAAGGGCATAGGGCTCCCACAGTTTTGTAAGTGTATGGTTTCAGCTTCTTTTAACTCCCTTAATAAGGGTCGTTTTCATCGTTCGCTCGCGCTACTTTTCACTATCGGTTGTCGAGGAGTACTTAGCCTTGGAGGGTGGGCCCCCCAGCTTCACACGGAGTTCCACGAGCTCCGTGCTACTCTGGTACACTGACAGTAACGGAGAGCAATCACTTTTGCTTACAGGACTATCACCTTCTGTGGTGGGACTTTCCAGACCCTTCAACTGGTGTTGCCTTTGTAACTCCTTGTCAGTGCCCGCAACCCCAGGCCGAAGCCTGGTTTGGGCTAGATCCGCTTTCGCTCGCCGCTACTAACGGAGTCTCGGTTGATTTCCTTTCCTGCAGGTACTTAGATGTTTCAGTTCCCTGCGTGCGCTCTGCATGGCCTATGCATTCAGCCATGAGTAACACCGGACGGTTGCCCGCCGATGCTGGGTTACCCCATTCGGACATTCCGGGATTAACGGATGCTAGACTCCTGCCCCGGACTTATCGCAGTCTGCCACGTCCTTCGTCGCCTCTCGACACCAAGACATCCCCCATACACTCTTAGTAACTTGACCATATCAATCACAGATTGATAGATTTTTCGCCTAATGAACACATATAGCATGTTCATTTTTGTACTAGGTTTGGTGTACAAACGCTCATTCCAGAATTATTTGGGAAAATAATTCTGTCTGTAATTTGTAGTTGCTGGATTAAATACTTAACCCAATTATTTAATTACAGAAATATCCGCTATGCACTTGTCAAAGAGCTTTATCAGTTATCAGTTACCAGTTAACAGTTATCAGTTAACCGATTCCTGAAAAACTCTTATTTTGGTTGAGTAAAATGGAGACGATGAGATTCGAACTCACGACCCCCGCCTTGCAAGGGCGGTGCTCTCCCAGCTGAGCTACGTCCCCGAGACCCGCTTCGCAGGAAATCGTAAATCCTAATTTCTAAATCCTAAAATTTAGAATTTAGTGCTTAGAATTTCCTTTGGCCTACAGCCAAAGGCAGTGGGCCCGGGAAGACTTGAACTTCCGACCTCACGCTTATCAGGCGTGCGCTCTAGCCAGCTGAGCTACGAGCCCGACCTGTTGGGCCCATCTGCTTAAGGATCTTCACGACCCTGCCTCACAGATCGGCTTGAGACTCAACCCTGTTTTTCACTTCTCCAAAGAGCAATAAAAAAATGCCGCTGCTCAAGGTGTCAGCGACATTGCTGAATACGATAAGATTCGAGATGCTACTCTCGACTCTTTGAGCAGTCAACCACAAAACTTCAATTTTTGTAATTTTTTCTTCAAAACGTCCGGAACTGACTCTTCCTCCGGCGCATGCCGGACACGTTCGCTATTCGTCACCCATACCGCAAACCATATAGTCTACTGATATTCGGGATTTCGTCAATGCTCTTTTTGGAAAAATTGAAAAAAATATTTTTTTTGTTAAGCCCCGCTTTTTACTGGGCTTATCCTCGTTTTGGAGGACCCGTTCATTTCCTGCGTTTCTGACTCGCCCCTCCCCCGGCGGCAGACATTGGGATTTGAACCCGGATTGCCGCGGAACCCAAAACGCATTTCCGGTCTAAGGAATCGCCTTCGGCGGTTTCGGAGCAGAAACGACTTCATGGCCCGGTCCGTCCAATCCCGGTACCTGATACGAACGGCCGCTTTTTTGGGCTCGCAGAAAATTGATCGTCTGATGCGCGTTTTTCAGACTGACAACCTGTTCTTTAACCTGGGCGGTGAGACTTTCGATTCGGTTAGTGGCTTCACGCAGCTTCTTCTCAAGACCAACAGCGTTTAAGTTGGTTCTCTGCAGCGAAGCCAAATCCTGACGGGATTGGGTCAATTGCTGTTTGTTTTCCTGTTTTTCCTTAAGCAGCGATTCAAGCTGCGCGGTCTTTTGCGCCAATTGTTCTTCGATCTGTTCGAGACGTTTCTTATGGCTTTCAAGCTCTCCTCTCGCACTTTGGTTGAATTCCGTTTCCCTTTCCAGATCCTGTGTCAGCAACTGGATCCGGATCTGGGCGTTTTCAAATTCATTGGGGCTGTCGGGCAGCTCAATCGGACGATTTTCCGCCTTCAACAATTTTTCCTGCAGCACGGTGTACTCCATATTTTGTTTGGCGATTTTGCTTTGCAGATGTGCGATCTGCTCGGTGCTCTTTTTGACCGCCTGCTGCAATTTAACGTTGTCGTCATGGGCGGCCTCAAGCAGCGGCTCAAAGTCATGTACCTGCTGGGTTGCCTCAGAAAGCCGCTGCTGCAGGATACGGGTTTGTTCTTCTTTGCTTTCAAGCTCTTTGATGAACTGACGTTTTCGGTATTCCAGTTCATCCCGCAACTGCTGAACCACTTTCTGGGTCTGCTCGACGAGCACGGCGGTCTCCTGTCCCTGACGAAGAAGTTCTTGTTTTTCCTGCTCAAGCGTTTCGGTGTGCTTTTGTTCGTAAGACAGCTCTTCTTCATGCGACTGAAGCTGCTGCCGGGTTTGTTCCAGGGAGCGGACGGTTTCTTCCTGTTCTTTTTTCTTGGATTCAAACATCGTTTTCAGTTCCTTAATATCCTTCTCAAAAGTCTGTATTGTTTTTAAGGCAAGGTGGTACTGCCGTTCGGTCTCTTTGAGCTTTTGGACCTTTGTGCTCAGGATGTCATTCTCCCGAGACGTTTCGGCAATCTGCTGCTGCAGGGCCCCGGCTTCCTGCCGGTTTTCGGCTCGTTCCGCTTCCAGTTGCTGTGTCTGCGCGATGTATTGATCCTGTAATTGCAGATGCTTGCTTCGAGCCTGATGGAGTTCATCGGAAACAGATTTAATCTGATGTTCGAGAGACGTCTTTTCTTCGTCAATCTTCCGGCCCCGCTCGGTCTCCAGGTGGAATTGTTCTTCCAGGACCCGCCGAGCCTCAAGACCTTCGGCAAGACTCCATTGTGCTTTGTCCAGTTCGAGTATTTTAGTCTCAAGCTTGGCGTGTAAATCATCCGTTTGCTGCCGGAGGGATTCAATATCTTTCATCGCCTGGTGGTACAACCGCTCGGTTTCTTTGAGCGATTCCAGTTGCAGTAAAAGCCCCGCGATTTCCGCTGTCGCCGCATCGGCCTGCTCTTGCAGCAGTGTAATTTCCTGATGGGCCGATTCCAATTGCTGCTCATAGGCCTGCTGCTGTTCCTGCATCCGGAACCGCAGTTGATCATTGGTTTCGTTAAGCTTTTTGGCCTCTGTTCGTACGGATCGCAGTTGGTTTTCAAGCTCGCCCTTTTCGCCGGACAGCTCCTCAAGCGATTGGGTGCGTTCTTCCAGTGCCGCCTCCAGGTCTTCCTGCTGATCCAGCAGGCGTTTGCGTTCGGCCGCAGCCGCTTCCAGGTCCGTTTGGCGAGCAGCGACGGTCTCGTTAAGCTGTTCAATATCGAGCTGCAAACTGTCATTGGTCTCATTCGAGGTCTCCAACTGACGTTGCAGGGAGGCCGCCTGTTCCCGCAGGTCGGCCAGCGTTTCTTCGGTCCGAAGGGTCTTTGTCGTCTGCTCGGCCAACTGTGCATGGGTCTCTTCCAGCATCTGTTCCAAAGCCGCAATCTCTTGCTGACGGTCGGCATACTCGCCCTGGAGCGTTTCCAGCTGCCGCTGATGGTCTTTCAAGCGGGTGCTCAGGTCGTCATTTTCATCCCTCGATGCTGTCAATTGTTGCTTTTGTTTGTCGTATTCATCCTGCAATTGCGACTGTTCCTGGCGAACCTGATCCAAGGCATCGGACATCAATCCGATTTGCGACTCCAGCTCCGTGTTCTGGTGAGTCAACTGGTTTAACCGGGCCTGCTGGAGCTCGATTTGCTCCTGCAGGATCTGCTGAATCGCCTGTCCCGCCTCGATGTCCCGGCGAGCCGTTTCCAACTCCGTGTTTCTGGAAGCCAGTTGCTCCTGCAGAAACTGAATGTCCTGTTCAAGTGCGGCCGCTTGACGCTGATAATCTTCCTGTTGGTTTCTGAGGTCCGTTTCCAACTGTTCACAGGCCCGCTGCGATTGGGCGATCTGTTTTTGATGATCTTTCAGATCGGCAGTCAAAAGCTCATTATCCTCTCGGGATGCAGCCAGTTGCTGTGTTGTATCGTCATAGCTGGCTTGCAATTGCGACTGTTCTCGGCGTACCTGCTGCAGCGCATCCGTGACCGATTCAACCTGGAATTCAAGGTCGTTTTTCTTCGCGACAAGCGTCTCGGCCTGCTGCTGCAACTGCTGCCGGGCCTCGATGCCCTCTGCGATTTGCTGTTCGGCTGTTGCCAGTTCGTCGCTGCGAGCGGCCAGTTGTTCCCGCAATGACCGAATGTCCTGCTCAAACACCGCTCTGTGCTGCTGATAACGCTGACGTTCACTTTCAAGTTGGCTTTCAAGGTCGTGTTTTTGACCGGACAACTCCTTTATTGACTGTCCAAGCTGATCGAGTTGCATCCGCAAGTCCTGCTGACACTCCAGTAATCGGCCCCGTTCGCTGTCAAGTTCCTGCAGTTGGTTTTCAAGTGCGCCTTTTTCGGCTGAAAGCTCCTCAAGCGAGTTTTTGTGCTGTTCCATCGCCGATTCCAGGTCCTTTTGCTGGTCCAGCAGGCGTATGCGTTCGTCGGCGGCCGCTTGCAGGTCCGCTTCTCTGGAAGCAACCACCTTATCGAGTCTTTCAATGTCGCCCCGTAAAGTATCGCTGGTTTCATTCGATGCATCCAATTGACGTTCCAGCGAGGCCGTCTGTTCCCGCAGGTCGGCCAGTACCTGTTCGGTTTGACAGGTCTTTTCTGTCTGCTCGGCCAGCCGTGTTTGGGTTTCTTCCAGCGATTGCTCCATCGCCGCAATCTCTTGCTGACGCTCGGCATAATCGCCCTGGAGTGTTTCCAACCGCTGCTGATGGTCTTTAAGATCAGCGGTCAACGTCTCATTGTCCTCTCGGGACGCGGACAGTTGCTGAGATTGATCGTCGTAGTCGGCCTGCAATTGCGACTGTTCATCGCGGACCTGCTGCAAGCTCTCTGAAACCGATGCGATTTGTGATTGGAGTTCGGTCTTTTGCTCTGCCAGCCGCTGTTGATGGTCCTGAAGATCAGAGGCCAGAAGCTCATTGTCTTGGCGCGAGGCGGCCAGTTCCTGACACTGTTCGTCATAGTCGGCCTGCAATTGCGTCTGTTCATCGCGGACGATCTGCAGGGCATCGGTAATCGCTTCGATCTGAAATTCCAGTTCATCCCGCTGCTCGATCAGTTGCTGCAGGTGGACCTGCTCCTTTTTAAGCTGCTTATCCAATGCTTGCTGGGTTTTGAGCCCCTCTTCAATATTCTGTGCCGCGGCGTCCAGGTCAGATGTCTTGCGGGCCAGGTTTTCCTGAAGCAACTGGATTTGCAATTCGAGTGCTGTTCTCTGTTGCTCAAAACAGTGTCGCTCATTTTGAAATTGCGTCTGCAAATCCTGCTGATGTTCCAGCAACCGGCACCGTTCACTATCAAGTTCCTGCAGTTGGTTTTCAAGTGCGCCTTTTTCGGCTGAAAGCTGATCAAGCGATTCTTCGTGTTGTTCCAGCGCCGCTTCCAAATCCTTTTGCTGGTCCAGCAGACGTATGCGTTCATCGGCAGCCGCCTGCAGATCCGCTTCTCTGGAAGCGACCACCTCATCAAGCCGTTCAATGTCGCCCCGCAAAGTATCGTTGGTTTCATCCGAAGCATACAATTGACGTTCCAGCGAGGCCATTTGTTCACGCAGGTCGGCCAGCGATACTTCCGTTTGCCGGGTTGTTTCCGTCTGTTCAGCCAGCCGTATTTGGGTTTCTTCCAGCGTCTGTTCCATGACCGCAATCTGCTGTTGGCGCTCAGCATAATCGCCCTGCAAGGTTTCCAACCGCTGCTGATGGTCTTTAAGATCGACAGTCAGAAGCTCATTATCCTGCCGGGACGCGGCCAGTTGCTGTGTTGTATCGTCATAGCTGTCCTGTAATTGCGACTGTTCTTGGCGTACCTGATGCAGAGCCTCCGTGACCGATGCAATCTGGAATTCAAGCTCGTCTTTCTGCGCCTCAAGCGTCTCCAAATTCCGCTGTAACTGCTGACGGGTCTCGATGCCCTCTAAGATATGCTGTTCAGCAGTCTGAAGTTCGGTGTTCCGATCAGCCAGCTGTTCCTGCAACAACTGAATGTCCTGCTCAAACACCGCTCTGTGCTGTTGGTAATGCTGACGTTCACTTTCAAGTTGGCTTTCAAGGTCGTGTTTTTGACCGGACAATTCCTTCATCGACTGTTCAAGCTGATCGAGTTGCATCCGCAAGTCCTGCTGATGTTCCAGCAACCGGCACCGTTCACTATCAAGTTCCTGCAGTTGGTTTTCAAGTGCGCCTTTTTCGGCTGAAAGCTGATCAAGCGATTCTTCGTGTTGTTCCAGCGCCGCTTCCAAATCCTTTTGCTGGTCCAGCAGACGTATGCGTTCATCGGCAGCCGCCTGCAGATCCGCTTCTCTGGAAGCGACCACCTCATCAAGCCGTTCAATGTCGCCCCGCAAAGTATCGTTGGTTTCATCCGAAGCATACAATTGACGTTCCAGCGAGGCCATTTGTTCACGCAGGTCGGCCAGCGATACTTCCGTTTGCCGGGTTGTTTCCGTCTGTTCAGCCAGCCGTATTTGGGTTTCTTCCAGCGTCTGTTCCAGGACCGCAATCTGCTGTTGGCGCTCAGCATAATCGCCCTGCAAGGTTTCCAACCGCTGCTGATGGTCTTTAAGATCAGCGGTCAACGTCTCATTGTCCTCTCGGGACGCGGCCAGTTGCTGAGATTGATCGTCGTATTCGGCCTGCAATTGCGTTTGCTCGTCCCGAATCTGCTGCAAGCTCTCTGAAACCGATGCAATTCGCGATTCCAGTTCGATATTCTGCTCTGCCAACTGCTGTACTTGGGCCTGTTCGTGTTCGATACGCTCTTGCAGGGTGTGCCGGATCGTCAATTCCTCCGCGATGGTCTGATGGGCTGTATCCAGTTCCGTATTCCTAGAGGCCAGGTGTTCCTGCAATGACCGGATGTCCTGCTCAAGGAACGCCCTCTGCTGCTGGTAGCTCTGACGTTCCTGCTGAAGCTGGTTTTCAAAACTTCGTTTTTGACCCGACAGATCCGAAAACAACTGTTCAAGTTGCGCCTGAAGGTTTTTCTGCTGGTCCAGCAGTCGCTCTCGTTCATCGGTGGCGTCCTGCAGGTCGGTTTCCTCGACAGCAATAGTTTCATGGAGCGTTTTAATCTCGTCCTGTAAGCCGTCATTCGTCCGGGCGGACGCCTCCAACTGACTTTCCAGCGAAGTCATCTGTTCCCGCAGGTCGGCCAGTACCTGTTCAGTTTGACAGGTCTTTTCCGTCTGCTCAGCCAGCTGTGTTTGGGTTTCTCCCAGCGTTTGCTCCAGATCAGCAATTTGCTGCTGACGGTCGGCATAATCGCCCTGCAAGGTTTCCAGTCGCTGCTGACGGTCTTTCAGGTCTGCGGCCAGAAGCTCATTATCCTGCCGCGAAGCAACCAGTTGTTGCGTTTGATTGTCGTATTCGGCTTGTATTTGCGCCCGCTCGTCCCGAACCTGCCGCAAGTTCTCCGAAACCGATGCGATTTGCGATTCCAGTTCGGCCTTTTGTTCGGCGGCCTGCTGCAATTGAGCTTGGAGAGCTTCTTTGTCTTGAGAAAGAGTCGCCAACGACTCCGTGTGACGGTCCAGTTGCTCCTTAATATCCTGCTGCTGTTCCAGCAGGCCGGACCGTTCAGCCGCGATTAATTCCAGTTCCTGCGTCCTGGACTGAAGTGTATTCTGCAGTTGCTCTATTTCCGATTGCAGTGTTGTGTTGGTTCCGGCGGCCTCCTCCAAATTAACTTTGACCGCGTTCAGCTCATCCTGCAGGCCGCCGATGCGCTGTTCGGCCTGCCGGGTCTTGTCGGACTGGTCGGCCAACTGTGTTTGCGTTTCCACAAGATGCACCTGGAGGGTTTCGATCTCCTGTTGACCGGATGCCTTCTCCTTTTTCAGCGTTTCAATCTGATCCCAATACTCATTCAATTGTGCCGAATTCTTTTCAAACGCTTCGGACTGCTCCGTCAGGCGATCCATCAGACGGTTTTGAAGTGTATGGGCGTCGCTCAGGTCATTTTGCCAGGCCTGTTTTGTTTCGTTCAATTGATGTGTCAATTGTTTGACATGGTTAGCCGTCTGATCGGCGGACTCGACGTGCTGCGATTCCAGTGCGTCCTGCTTCTCATTGACCTGGGTTTGCAGCGCCTGGACCTTAGCGGTCAGTTCCCGGATATAATCGGCCTGCGTCTCACAGGTGCCGGCCAAATCTTCTTTCTGGAGGGCGATCTCGGCGGCTTTTTGTTCCGATTGCCGGAGTTGTTCCAAAAGCTGTTCAGGGGCAGCATCCGGTTGCTTCTTAGAGCGCAACCGCTCCGGCTGGGCGTTTAATACACTCCGTTGCGAACGCTGCCGAGAATTTCCTTTGGTGCCCACTCTGTACTCCTGCTTCTTGCTTTTTCATCCACACATCCATGCGTTCCAACCAGAGATATCCGTCTCTAAGGGCGTTTTTTTCAAAAAACCGCTCAATAATCCGTCAAAACCGCCGTATTATAAGTCCTTGACGACTTCATTTCAAGGGAAAGGTAAACCTTTTTAAGGCCGCCGCCGCTTCTTTCCGGCCGGTGCCCCCCTTTTGAGACATCGAGGCACCGAATTCCGGATTTTTATAGCTTTTTGTTGACAATGTGTATAAAATCCAATATTCTTCCGGCCTTGATTTTTACGGGGTGTAGCTCAGCTTGGCTAGAGCGCCTGGTTTGGGACCAGGAGGTCGTAGGTTCGAATCCTGTCACCCCGA
>Ga0224495_10002450_pt1 | contig 12069 bp, 13 predicted proteins | sample SF_Jul11_sed_USG_FD_168128 | JGI IMG/M metagenome (GOLD analysis project Ga0224495, IMG submission 168128) | Sediment microbial communities from San Francisco Bay, California, United States - SF_Jul11_sed_USGS_4_1 | ecosystem: Environmental > Aquatic > Marine > Sediment | place: USA: California... | reverse complement strand
AATGTTCAGTCGCATGGCGGAAGCCAAAGAACGTTTGATGGCCCGCCGGAAGGCAATCCGTTTTTCCAGCTGCTGGGCAATGGACTGGGCAATCAGGTTGGCATCCACCTCAGCCCGTTTGATTTCTTTGATGTTGACCGTGATGTCTTTTTTGCCGATTTGCTGGACCAATTCGTTTTTCAGGTTGTCCGCCGATTCACCGCTCCGCCCAATGATGATTCCGGGGCGGGAGGCCGATATGGTGATTTTCATTTTTTGGGCGGAACGTTCCACTTCAACCCGGGAAATCCCGGCATGTGCCTGAGTTTTCTTGATGTATTCCTGAATTTTGATGTCTTCTTCCAGTTGTTCGCCGTATTTGCCTTTTTCGGCAAACCATTTGCTGTTCCAATCACGGTTCAGCGCGAGTCGGAGTCCGATAGGGTTTACTTTTTGTCCCACAACAACCTCTTTGGTTTTTTATGCGGTTGGCAGCCTTGCGGCCAATTAACCCACGTACAGGGTGATCCGGCTGGACCGCTTGCGAATAGCCGCACCGCGCCCATAAGCCCTGGGGTGAAATCGTTTGAGAGTCTGTCCTTCATCCACAAAAGCCCGGACAACCTTTAATTGGTCCACATCCAGATTTTTGCTGTTTTGAACTTCCGCATTGGCGATGGCAGATTTAAGCACCTGCTTCACGATGGGGGAGGCCTTCTTGGATGTGCTGTCCAGCACACCCAGCGCCTTGTTGACGTTCATCCCCCGAATCAGGTCCACCACCAGCCTTGCTTTGCGGGCGGATAGTTTAACTTTGTTGGCGCTGGCTTTATACATGTTCCGTCAGCCCCTTGCGGGGCGCCTTTAGGGTGTTGATTACTTTTTGCCGACCCGCTTGTCAGTTTTGTTTCCGTGGCTGCGATAGGTGCGGGTAGGAGAAAATTCGCCCACTTTGTGTCCCACCATGTTTTCGGTGACAAAGATAGGGATGAATTTGTTTCCGTTGTGAACCGCAAGATTCACGCCCACAAAATCAGGCAGAATCACGGAGCGACGGCTCCATGTTTTAATGGGGCGGCGGTCATCGGTTTCTTTCGCCCTGGATATTTTGACCTTTAAGTGGCCATCCACGAAAGGGCCTTTTTTAAGTGACCTTGGCAAGGTGCTGTCCTTCTGGTTGTGGCTGGGCCGGGAAAGTTCCCTTTTGGCCCGCCGGGTTTATTTTTTCCTTCTTTGAATCCTGAATTTGTTGGTCCGTTTGTTGCTGCGGGTACGATAACCTTTGGTGGGTGTCCCCCAGGGAGAAACAGGGTGACGTCCACCGGAGGTGCGTCCCTCACCACCTCCATGGGGGTGATCCACCGGGTTCATGGCCACACCGCGAACCGTGGGGCGTACACCCAGCCACCGTTTGCGGCCGGCCTTGCCCAAATCCACATTGGCCACTTCGGCATTGGATACGATTCCGATGGTGGCCATGCAGTTCATGGGGACCCGTCGGATTTCTCCGCTCCGCAGTTTCAACTGGGCGTATTTCCCGTTTTCTTCACGGGCCAGAATTTGTACGGCGGCTCCGGCAGAACGGGCCAGTTGGGCACCTTTGCCCGGCTTCAATTCCACACAATGAACCGTGGTTCCCATGGGGATGGAGCCGATCTGGATGGTGTTGCCCACCTTGATTTCCGCCTGGGGGCCGCTCATCACGGTGTCCCCCACCTTCAACCCTTCAGGATTGATGATATAGCGTTTTTCTCCGTCTGCATAAACTACCAGGGATATTCTGGCCGTGCGGTTGGGGTCATACTCAATGGTGGCCACTTTCCCCGGAATTCCGATTTTATCCCGTTTGAAATCAATCATCCGGTAATGGCGCTTGTGACCGCCCCCGACATGACGGACCGTGATCCGTCCATTGGAGTTTCTACCGCCCGATTTTTTCAGCGGCGCCAGCAAAGACTTCTCCGGAGTGGGGGAAGTGATTTCGCTGAAGTCCGAGGAACTCATCGCCCGTCTGGCGGGCGAGGTCGGTTTGAATTTTTTGATAGCCATCTTTTAACCCGATTCAAGCCTAATGGTTTTTCTGGCCCAGGTTTTTGGTTGATGCGCCCGGCCAGGGCTTACAAATAAGTTGGTCAACCCGGTCTGGGCTGTCATTTAAGATCAAACAATCCGGCTCTTTGGCTCCCCGCCCCTCACCCCTTGTTTTTTTGACAATGGATTCTATTCGGTTGGGGGGTTACAGGATTTAAACCCTTTTCCGGAATTTTTTGGAATTTACGCACCCTCAAAGTATTCAATTTTATCACCGGCCTTCAATTTGATGATGGCCTTTTTGCTGTCCGGGCGGCGGCCGATGTTGCGGCCCACCCGTTTCATTTTTCCCCGGACTTTGGAGGTCCGTACCGTGATCACCGTCACATTGAACAGTTTTTCCACTGTTTTTTTGATTTCGGTTTTGTTGGCGGCAGGCTCCACCAGAAAAGTCACCCGGTTTTCCGTTTCCTTCATGGTCACGGATTTTTCGGTCAAATGCGGATGTTTCAGCAGTTTGATGTTCATCCTACCAGCCTTTCCTGTACTTGCTCCAGCGCGCCCCGGGTAAACAGCGTTTTGGGGTAGCGCAACAAATGGTACACATTCAATTGGGTGTAATGGATCATTTCCACATCCGGCAGATTTCCCACAGCCAGTATCAAATTGTCCGGCACATCCGAAACCACAATCAGCACCTTGGTCAAATCCTGCTTGGCCAGCCAGGAGGCGAAATCTTTGGTCTTGTGACTCTTTAACTCCAGATTGTCCACCACCAGGGTTTCGTTGCGCCGGATTTTCTCGGACAGGGCGGAAACCAATGCGGCCTTGCGGACCTTTTTGTTCATCCCGATGGCATGACTTCTGGGATGGGGACCATGGGCGATGCCTCCGCCCCGCCGATGGGGTCCCTTGATATCGCCGGGCCGTGCCCGTCCGGTCCCTTTTTGCTTAAACAGCTTGCGGGTACTCCCCGCGACAAAATGGCGGGTTTTTGTGGCATGGGTGCCTTGCCGCTCTTTTGCCTGTTGATACACCACCGCGTCGCGGATGATGTAAGGCTTGAATTCCGCACCGGTCAACTTGTCGGACACCTCAAGAGGTGCGGCATCGGTGTTGTCCAGTTGAATGACTTTCATTGTGGTCATGATTCGTGTTTCTTTCGCCCAAGGGGGCTGGTTTCTATCGCCATTCAGGGCGGGATTGCCGTTTTAAAGGGCTGTTGTCCCGCCGGAAGGTTTGCCTTTAGGCTTGTTTCATCACAATGTCCACCCCCGCGGAAATGTCCAGCTTCATCAAAGCGTCCATTGTTTGCGGAGTGGGTTCAATAATGTACATCAACCGTTTGTGCGTGCGGGTCTCAAACTGCTCACGGGATTTTTTATCCCCGTGAGGAGCGCGCAGGACCGTTAACACCGACTTCCGTGTGGGAAGGGGGATCGGGCCGTCAATTTTGGCCCCGGTGCGGCGGACCGCATTCACGATCTCGCGCACCGTTTGGTCCAACAGGTTGTGATCAAACGCTTTAAAGCGGACTTTTATTTTTTGTTCCATGGAACTTAATCTTTCCGCCCTTATTCTACGATTTTGGAAATCACACCGGAGCCGACCGTCCGTCCGCCTTCGCGGATGGCGAAGCGCAATTCAGGCTCCATGGCGATGGGGGTGATCAGTTTGACCGATATGGCCACGTTGTCGCCAGGCATCACCATTTCGGTGCCGGAAGGCAGTTCACACACACCGGTTACATCGGTGGTGCGGAAATAAAACTGGGGGCGGTAATTGTTGAAGAATGGGGTGTGCCGCCCTCCCTCATCCTTGGTCAGGATGTACACCTGCCCTTTGAAAGCGGTGTGGGGGGTGATGGATCCCGGCTTGGCCAACACTTGGCCCCGCTCCAGGTCTTCCCGCTTCATCCCGCGCAACAACAAACCCACGTTGTCGCCCGCACGGCCTTCATCCAACAGCTTGCGGAACATTTCAACCCCGGTCACCACAGTTTCCTGGGTGTTGCGGATGCCCACGATTTGAACCGTTTCACCCACTTTGACGATGCCCCGTTCAATCCGTCCGGTGGCCACCGTGCCCCGGCCGGAAATGGAGAACACATCCTCCACCGGCATCAGGAACGGCTTGTCAATATCCCGGGTGGGTTCAGGGATGTAGCTGTCACAAGCGGCGATCAGCTCGTAAATGGGTTTGAACTCATCCGCTTTGGGGTCTTTGCTGGCGCTTTCCAGGGCTTTCAGGCCGGAACCACGGATGATGGGGGTGTCGTCCCCGGGAAAACCGTATTTGCTCAGCAGTTCCCGGATTTCCATTTCCACCAGGTCCAGAAGCTCAGGGTCATCCACCATGTCCACTTTGTTCATAAAGACCACAATATAGGGCACACCCACCTGACGGGCCAGCAGGATGTGCTCGCGGGTCTGGGGCATGGGGCCGTCAGCGGCAGACACCACCAGGATGGCACCGTCCATTTGAGCCGCGCCGGTGATCATGTTTTTCACATAGTCGGCATGGCCGGGGCAGTCCACATGGGCGTAATGGCGTGATTCGGATTGGTATTCCACATGTGAGGTGGAAATGGTGATTCCGCGGGCCTTTTCTTCGGGAGCCTTGTCAATCTGATCAAAGGCGCTGAAATCGGCCAACCCTTTTAAGGAAAGGGATTTGGTGATGGCGGCTGTCAGCGTGGTCTTGCCGTGATCCACGTGTCCGATGGTACCGATGTTAACGTGAGGTTTGGACCGGTCAAATTTTTCCTTGGCCATCTAATTACTCTCCTTGCTTGATGATTCTACCCGTTGGTTTGGGCTTTGCCCCGAAGGACGGTTTCTTAACTTGCACTCTTGGATGACAACAGGATTTCCGTTACCGAAGCAGGCACCCGCTCGTAGTGGGAAAACTGCATGGTGTAGTTGGCACGGCCTTGTGTGGCAGAGCGCAACACGGTGGAATACCCGAACATTTCAGCCAGCGGGACTTCAGAATCCACAACCTGTGCGCCGGCTCTTTCTTCCATGCCTTTCACACGCCCCCGTCTGGAGTTCAGGTCGCCAATCACATCGCCCATGTATTCGCTGGGTACCACAACCTCCACTGACATAATCGGTTCCAACAACACCGGCTTGGCCTTTTTCACCAACTCTTTGGTTGCTGATGAGGCACAGATTTTAAAAGCCATCTCGTTGGAGTCCACATCGTGGTAAGAGCCATCCAGCAGGGTGGCCTTTAGGTCAATGACGGGGTAACCCAGCAACACGCCGGATTCCATCACTTCCCGAACCCCTTTTTCCACAGCGGGAATGTATTCTCTGGGAATGTTTCCACCCACAACCTTGTTTTCGAACTGGATTCCGCCACCCGGCTCCAGCGGCTCAATGGACATCACCACATGGGCGTATTGGCCGCGGCCGCCGGTTTGCTTCACAAATTTGTGGTTGATATCGCCCTTGGCGGTGATGGTTTCACGGTAGGCCACCTGGGGCTTGCCCACATTGCATTCCACCTTGAACTCACGCTTCAGCCGATCCATGATGATTTCCAGGTGCAACTCCCCCATCCCGGAAATAATCGTCTGCTTGGTTTCAGGGTCTGTGTGGACCCGGAAAGAGGGGTCCTCCTGAGCCAGCTTGGAAAGGGCCGAACCCATTTTTTCGTAATCGGCTTTGGTCTTGGGCTCCGCGGCAATGTCAATCACCGGCTCAGGAAAAACGATCCGCTCCAAAATCACCGGATGGGCCGGGTCGCACAGGGTATCCCCGGTAAAAGCTTCCGACAGACCAATGGCCGCCGCAATATCCCCGGCCAGAATCTCTTGGACCTCTTCCCGCTTGTTGGCGTGCATCTTGACAATCCGTCCGATGCGGTCTTTTTTGCCTTTGGTGGCATTCAGCACCTGCATCCCCTGGGTCAGCTTGCCGGAATAGACCCGGATAAAGGTCAGTTGACCCACATAAGGGTCCGTCATCACTTTAAAGGACAAGGCGGAAAGCGGGGCGTCATCTTTGGCCTCCCGGATAATCTCCGTTTCGCCGTCCAGGGACAAGCCCTTCATCGGGGGCACATCCAGCGGAGAAGGAAGATATTTCACCACGGCGTCCAGCAAATGCTGAACCCCTTTGTTTTTGAAGGCCGATCCGCACAGCACCGGGGTCATGCCCCCGTTGATGGTGCCTTCCCGAATGGCTTTTTCTATTTCTTTGGTGGAAACCGGCTGCCCTTCAAGCAACTTTTCAAGCAGGGCATCATCATGATGGGAGATTTCATCCATCATTTTTTCCCGGTATTCTTCGGCCACAGCCTTTAACTCGGCAGGAATCTCGGAGACATCAAACTTGGCTCCCATGGTTTCATCATGAAAAAGAATGGCTTTCATGGCCACCAGGTCAATCATTCCTTTAAAGCTGTCCTCGGCCCCGATGGGAATCTGAATGGCCACCGGCTTGGCTTTCAGCCGGTCTTTCAGCATCTGGATCACCCGGGGGAAGTTGGATCCCATCCGGTCCATTTTGTTCACAAAGGCCAGTCGGGGCACATGGTATTTATCCGCCTGACGCCACACGGTTTCCGATTGGGGCTCCACACCGCTCACAGCATCAAACACAGCCACAGCTCCATCCAGAACCCGCAAGGAACGCTCCACCTCAATGGTAAAGTCCACATGGCCCGGAGTATCAATAATATTGATTTGGTAGGGGCTGTTGTCCACGGTCCAGCTGCAAGATGTGGCGGCTGAGGTGATGGTGATGCCCCTTTCCTGTTCCTGCTCCATCCAGTCCATGGTGGCGGCGCCATCGTGCACTTCCCCGATTTTGTGGGATCTGCCGGTGTAATACAGAATCCGCTCGGTGGTGGTGGTTTTTCCGGCGTCAATGTGCGCCATGATGCCGATGTTGCGGAATCTGGTTAAGGGGGTTGACCTGGCCACTGGCTTTTGCTCACTCCTGGATTGAAAAACGTATCGGTCTTTAAAAAAACCTGTTCACTGGTGGTTGCTGCTTTGTATCAAAAAAGTTCAAAGTGCCTGCAAGCCCGCTCCGGTAATTTTTTTCCATCTTCCGGGGAAAGAGGGGCGTGAAGGTTTCACCCGGCACCCGCAGGAGGCTTCCGCCTACCAGCGGAAATGGGCAAAAGCCCGGTTGGCATCCGCCATTTTGTGCACATCCTCTTTTTTGCGGATGGCGCCGCCGCGCCCATGGTAGGCATCCAATAATTCGGCGGCCAGTTTGGATTCCATGGTTTTTCCGGAGCGGGTGTTGGCGCCGTTGATAATCCATCGGATGGCCAGACTCTGCCGCCGCTCGGGTCGGACCTCTACCGGCACCTGATAGGTGGAGCCGCCGACCCTCCGGGATTTCACCTCCAGCGCAGGCTTCACTTTTTCCACGGCGCCCCGCACCACTTCCAAAGGGGTGGCTTCCGTTTCTTTTTCGCCGATGGCATCCATGGCGGTGTATAAAATGGACCGGGCCACACTTTTCTTGCCGTCAAACATCAAAGTGTTGATGAATTTGGCAATCAGGTAATCGTTGTGCCTGGGGTCCGGTAAAATCTTCCGGATCACTGCTTTGCGTCTTCTGGACATAACTCTTGCAAGTTTTAAAGGTGTTGGGGCATCAACCCCGCTTGGTTCCATATTTGGAACGGCTTTTTTTCCGGTTGGCTGTGGGCGATGCGTCCAGGGTTCCCCGGATGGTGTGGTAACGCACACCGGGCAAGTCCTTCACCCTCCCGCCGCGAATCAGCACCACAGAGTGCTCCTGCAAATTGTGGCCGATGCCCGGAATGTAACTGGTCACCTCAAAGCCGTTTGTCAACCGCACGCGAGCCACCTTCCGCAAAGCCGAGTTGGGCTTTTTGGGGGTGGTGGTATACACCCGAACACACACCCCGCGCCGCTGAGGGCAGGATTGCAGGGCGGGCGATTTGCTTTTTCTGGCCTTGACTGACCGCCCTTTGCGGACCAGCTGGTTCAATGTGGGCATTGAGGTAAATCCTGTGTTTGAATATCTGTCTTGCGGCTCACCGCATGAATTTTTTGCTTTAGCCGCTTAGCCCGGCTAACCGACGGCTTTTGGCCGAAAAGTCGGCCGTATAAGCCGCCTTCTCTGCTCATCCTTGCTGTTTTTGGATGAACTCCGTCAAAATTTGACGTCAAATTTGAATTACAATGTTTACCAGGGGATATATCCCAAAGCAACCTTTTTTTTCAAAGGTCTTCTAAATGGGGGGAAATCCTGTTGTTGTGCGCCCTGGTTTTCCTTGCTTCTCACTTGTCCCAGGCGTTCCGTGTCGGGGGATGGCCCCCCGACAGGCCTGCGTAGGAACCTATGGGCTTTCTTGCTGGAAATCGTGTTGGGGTCAACCCTGGGATTCGGCCCCTGAACAGGGCTTTTTCCGGTTGGGTTCAACCAACAATTAGCTATCTTGCTTTGGTTTTTTAGAAATTGCAACGGTTTTGGTGTGGATTTTTCTTTTTTTTCCATATTCTTTCCATTTTTTTTTCAGGGAAAAATCCACCGGCCCTCGCCAGAAATTCCGGAGTTTCCCCCCAGCCCGCACCCCGGATTGTCTTAAAGGAATGGAACACAGGGAGGAATCCATTGTCCCCACCCCCCGCCAAACCGGGTTTGGCCATATTTTCCAAGGTATTTCCACCTTTCACCTTTTAAAAGGGCTTCTTTTTGCTAGTATTTTATTTGAAATAAAGCCCAACTTTCCCGGAGCCCCCAAGGGCTTCCGGTTTCGGGGTTACGCAACATCCGCCAAATCGGCTTTGGGGTCATCCAGTGCAAAAAGTGAAACAACATTTATCCACCACCCTCCCCCTGGGGATCAAGGGGCAGGTGGAACACCTGGGCAGGATCACCCTCACCGCCGTGGAGGGCACCGGCAGAGGGACTTTGCTGTTTGTGGATGCCGTCCGGCTGGCCTTCCGGCCTCCCTTCCGGCTTCATCTGCTGGTCAAGCAAATGGAATTCATCGGCAACAAATCCTTGGGGGTTACCCTGCTGACCGGCATCTTTACCGGAATGGTCATGACCTTCCAAAGCTACCGGTCTTTAAAAGATTTCGGGTCGGAGTCCATCGTGGGAGGGCTGGTGGCGGTGGCCATGGTGCGGGAATTGGGGCCGGTGCTGACCGCTTTAATGGTAAACGCCAGGGCCGGGTCCGCCGTGGCGGCAGAGCTTGGCACCATGCGGGTGACAGAACAGATAGACGCCCTGCAAGCCCTGGCGGTAAACCCGGTCCAGTATTTGGTCACCCCCCGGATTCTGGCCGGGTTTATCATGGTGCCGCTGCTGACCGCCATATCCGACATCACCGGAGTCATGGGGGGGTATGGGGTGGGGGTCTGGCTGTTGGGAGTGGATTCCGGTATTTTTATGGCCAAAGTGTACGATTTTCTCAAATTCAGCGATATCATGCAGGGTACGGTCAAAGGGGCGGTATTCGGCACCATTCTCACCCTGGTGGGCGCCTACAAGGGGTATAACACCTCCGGGGGAGCCGAAGGGGTGGGACGGGCCACCACCGAGGCGGTGGTGATGGCCGCAATTTTGATTTTGTTTTCCGATTATCTGATCACGGTGTTCTGGCAGTCTTAAATCTCCCTCAGCGGGAATCCAACGGTTTCATGAAGAATCTTTCCACAGAAATCAGAGTAGGGTTGCTGGTCCTGGCCGGGATCGGGTCCATTGTGATGGGCTCCGTGGCGGTAACCGGCTGGAGGCCCGGATCCGGCGATACCTACAAGGTAACCATTCAGATGGACAACGCCTCCGGTTTGCTGGTGGGGTCCCCGGCGCAGGTGGCGGGAATCAAAATAGGGGAGGTTTCGGCCATAGACCTGGAAGACGGCAAAGCCAAAGTGGAACTGGCCATCAACAACCGCTACAAACTCTACGCCGACACCATGGCCTCCCTCAAATCCATCGGCATCCTGGGGGATAAATACATAGACGTCAATCCCGGCACCTCCTCCCAGGCCCCCTTATCGGATGGAGGGATGATTTCCCGCACCGAATCCGGGAGCGACCTGGATTCCATGGTGGGCAACGCCAACGATATTCTCAAAGAACTGAAGGGAATCCTGGGCCATTTGGCCACCTTCACCGAATCCCTGGCGAAAGACGGCCCCCACATCACCCAGGACCTGCGTTCCATTTTAAGCGATAACAAAGACAGCCTGGATTCCAGTTTCAAACGGCTGGATTCCACCCTGGGAAATCTGGATTCCATCACCGGAAAAATAGACAAGGGTGAAGGCTCCCTGGGAAAACTGGTCAACGATGAAACCACCGTGGAGGAGTTGAACAATGCCCTGATGGGCATCAATTCCTATTTAAGTGATGTCACCCGATTGAAACTGGATATCGGCCTGCGGGCTGAAAGACTGAATCAGCAGCAAACCTATAAGTCTTACCTGTCCTTTAAACTGCAACCCTTGAAGGAAAGATTCTATATGGTGGAATTGGTGGATAACCCCCGAGGCAAGGTTTCCTCCCGCACAATATCCACTACAACCGGCGGGGGGGCCGCATTGGAAACCAAAGAAACGGTCACCAGCCAGCAAATGCAGTGGTCTTTGCTGATCGGACAACGCTATTTTGACACCCTGGTCCAGGGCGGGCTGATAGAAAACCATTTCGGGATGGGGGTAAACCAGTATTTTGGCCGGGCGGATAAATACAGCATCGGTTTGGATGTGTGGGATCTGGGAGGGGAGTTTGGCCCCCACGCCAAATTGTCGGGCCTGTGGCGGTTTTATTCCGGGGCCTTTCTGGTGATGGGGGCGGATGATTTTGCCAGCACCAATCCCAAACTGCGGGATGCCTTCTTCGGGGTGGGAATCAACTTCAATGAGGACAGCCTAAGGCCCCTGTTCGGCTCCCTGCCGCTGTCCACCATATCCGGGCCGTAACCTTTTTATACCCGCCAATTGCCGCCCCTAAAAATCAACCAGGACACATGGCCAGACCCCTCAAACCCGCCAGGGATTCCGTCGGACCGACCCACATCAAGGGCTTGGCCAGAAAATTGTTTCGGGAAAACGACAAAACGGCCCACCTTGTCCTCCAATCCCTTAAAAACGGCTGGCCCGGGATCGTGGGGGAGGAACTGGCCCGAAAAACCGAGCCCAGCAAGCTGGAAAAAAAGGTGTTGTGGATTTCGTCCCTGGATGCCAGTTGGGCCTACAACCTTCAGTTCATGGCCCCGGACATCCTGGATTCCATTCGGACTTTCCTGGGCACCAAAGAGGTCGCCAGCCTGAAATTCAAAACGGGACCGCTCCCCGGTACTGCCCCCCAAACCAACCCCGACAACTCTCCGGGTCAGCCATCCGCAGCGGCCCGCCGAGGCTCCTTTGAACCGGACCCTGTTGTGGCCCGGCAGGCCCAGGTCATCCAGGATCCCCCTCTGCGGGAGGCCTTCATCCGCGCCTTCACCAAAATGAAAGCCCGGAAAACCAAACAGCCCCCCCCATCCCACTGACCGGGCCACCCCCCCAAACCCGATTTTCAACCCCCTGATGCCAAGGAACCCATGATTGTAGGATGCCCCAAGGAAATTAAACCCCAGGAATACAGAGTGGCCCTGACCCCGGCAGGGGTTCACGCCCTGGCCGCCAAAGGCCACCGGGTGTTGATCCAGTCCGGTGCGGGGGAAGGCTCCGGGTTCTCAGATGAATCTTACCGGGAAGCCGGCGCCCGCATCCCGGAAGAAGCCGGGGAGGTGTTTGATCAGGCCGACCTTATATTAAAGGTCAAGGAGCCCCTGGATATTGAAATCCGGCAATTGCGCCGGGGAAAGATATTGTTCACTTATCTGCATCTGGCCCCCAACCTGGATTTAACCCGGGGTTTGCTGGAAAGCGGGGTGAGCGCCCTGGCCTACGAAACCGTCCAACTGGCCGACGGCAGCCTGCCCCTGTTGGTTCCCATGAGTGAGGTGGCCGGACGCATGGCCATCCAGGTGGGGGCCAACGCCCTGGAAAAACACATGGGAGGCCGGGGAGTTCTGTTGGGGGGAATCCCCGGTGTACGGCCGGGC
>Ga0224495_10002449_pt1 | contig 12071 bp, 12 predicted proteins | sample SF_Jul11_sed_USG_FD_168128 | JGI IMG/M metagenome (GOLD analysis project Ga0224495, IMG submission 168128) | Sediment microbial communities from San Francisco Bay, California, United States - SF_Jul11_sed_USGS_4_1 | ecosystem: Environmental > Aquatic > Marine > Sediment | place: USA: California... | reverse complement strand
GAAGCGGGGGCTGATCTTCGGGTAAAAGACAAAGAGGGAAAAAACCTGATTCATGCATCCAGGAATCCGGAAGTAACCGCATGGTTGATTGAAAAAGGACTTAATCCCAAAGAACGCGATAAATACAGGAAAACGCCGCTGGACTATTCCAGCTCGGAGATATTTCAATTAAGGGACTCCATTGCCGGCTTTTCTGTCTCCAGACACAAAAAATAAACTCCATAATTGTCAAGCTCAAGACTTTTCAGGCAAGCACTTGTTACAGGGCGGTTAGCAGGATTGCGCTGATTTCCTGAGCCCCTATTCTCCGGGAGGAAGTTTCCAAAAAACCTAATTTTGATACATCCACGGCAACTTCAGAGATATGATCTCTCGTAATGTAAAACTCTGACAGGTTTGTAGGAAGATTGATGGACTTATATAATTTGCGAACCGCCTCTATGGCCATAATTGCAGCTTCGGCCACCGAAACATCCCCTGTATTTTCGTTCATTGACCGCGCCATTAAAACAAGCCGGTTCGCGCTGGATGTCAGATAAAATTCCATCACAAAAGGAATCATCAAGGAAAGCGCCTGATGGAAAGTCAGTTTTGTTTTAATACCAAGCACCTGGGAAATAGCCCAGTTTAATCCGTTTGGATTGTTCATTAACGACATCCCGCACATCAGGGAAAGCCAGTACATCATTTGAAGGGTTTTCTCGCTGCCCGGGTTTTTGTAGTATACTTCAATATCTTTGGTTAATATATCTATAGCCCGGTACAGCAATATATCGGTTAACATGTTGTTATCAGGCCTTAATACGCACTCGATAATGGTTGATAACAGGGCGCCGCTGATCCGGGCAATATCATCGGCTTTTAGATGTATACAAAGATTTGGATCAACAAAGCAAATTTGCGGGTACATGTTATCGGATGAAAATATTTTTCGAATACCTTGATGTGCATCAACGAGGGAAAAAAAGGAGGTGATTTCCTCGCCAAGACAAGGTTCAATGGGAACCGTTATTACGGGAATGGGCTTTTGTATGGCTTGTTCATCCTGCTCAAACAAATCCTGCGCAAAAAAAGAGTTTGTTACAAGAATAGAAATGGCTTTTGCTGCATTCATGGTTTCGATGCCACCGTAAGCGATTATGCAGTCTATATGAGACTTTTTGGCAAAAAAAGCGGCGCTGTCAACTTGCTCGGTATCCGGAAGCCCTATGATCTCATCATGGATAATACAACCGCTGTTATTGGCATTGATACTTTCTCTAAGGCTTTTAAGTCCGGCAGGATTATAATTTTCTTTTCTTAAATTTAAAATTAAAAAACGGTTGCCAAATTTTTTAACTTCATCAGCTATTTTTTGAGGAGAATCTGAAAAAATAATTTTGGAGGGCGAATAAAAATCAAACGATTTGCGTCCTAGCACACTGTACCATTTATTACAATCTCAGCAGGGATTGCGCTATTTTTTCAGCGACTTTTTCCAGAAGTTCATTATCAGGTTTGTCATAATCTCCCCGGTTTAATTTTTCACGAACTTCTTTTACTCTGTCAGGTCGAATATCCGCAGCAGACTTTACAATTTCACCGGCGCGGGAAAGCTCTTGAGCTTTTTGGGCTTCTCTGGAAATAGAAACTGTATCTTCTCCAATACCTTTTTTTATCTCTTTGCTTTTTTGATTTTGAATCTGGTCTGCGCCAGTAATATTATTAACATTTCCAATACGATCTATCACCATTTTTTTACTCCTGACCGATATTTATCTCTAACAACAATATCGGAATTATTTCTTGATAATTTAGTCATTTTTTATAAACAAAAAAAATAAACTCGCCTTTTTTCTTCCCTGCCCAGCCTATCGCTTCCTCAAGGTTCCCCCAGTACATATCTTCGTGCTGCTTTGTCAACTCTCGTATTATAAAAATTTCTGTATTTCCCCAAATCTGCAGTATAGCGGCAAGCAGTTTTATGATACGGTGAACTGATTCAAAAAAGCAAACTGTTCCTGAAAAATCCTGGTATTGCCTTAAAAGTTTGTCTCTCCTGCCTGATTTTGGCGAAATAAAACCCAAAAAAAGCAGCGGTTCCAGCGGGATGGGGGCAATACTCATTGCCGCAGTCAACGAAGATGGGCCTGGGATCGCCTTAATTGCAATTTTTTGTTCATGGGCTTTCCGTACAATATGGTAGCCGGGATCAGATATACGCGGCGTTCCTGCATCGGAAACCATGGCTATATTTTTACCTTCATTAAGCTGCTTTATCAATCCATCGGAAGAATGAGTTTCATTGTAGGAATAATAGGCCATCAGAGTAGCGCTGGTCTCAAAACCTGCCCGCATTTTCAAATCCAGAAATTTTCGGGTGTTCTCACAGGCAATAATATCCACCGTACGGAATATTTCTATGGCCCGGAAAGATATATCCATGGCATTGCCAATAGGAACGGCTACAATATACAATGTACCCTTCACAGCAATTCTTTGGGTCCTGATTCAAGGCGGGATACCTTTTTTCTTTTCATGCGGTCATAGGATGCAATGGCCTCAAAAGAATGATCGTAATCATTTCCCGCATTCCATATAATCCAGCCATTGCCTCCCGCATCATCTACTGCCTGCAATTGATCTTTCAGGTATTCTGTAAAACTTTTGCCGGACTGGTTTACTCTCCATGTAAACCCCTGAAGATAGGCCACAATTTTTGTATTTTTGCACCGTTTCAAGCTGTTTTCCAGCCCTTCTTTTACGGTTTCATATGGATGTGATATCCTGTAATCATCATTTGTGTAATGGGACGGATAAAGCATTGGATAAATCACATCCGCGAATTTTGAAAAGTTTTCCAGTTTTTGACCGATGCTGTCATTTTCGTTTATGGTTACACGTCCAAAAAGATCGGCAGAAAGAAAAATCGACAGAGAATTTGCCTTTTCATGGGTTTTTTCCAAAATAGAGTTAATAGTTTTATACTTAAAGCTTAAAGGTATTTTTTCCATTTCTTTTGTATCCGCATAGCGAATGTAGTCCAGTTGTACTTCCAGAAATCCCTGATAGGCGGCGGCATCCATTACACTCAATAGATTGCCGATATACTTTTCAGGAGGAGTTTTTGTGGTCAGCCCGCCAAGAAATACAACGATTCTTGCGACGGGGAAAATACCTGCGTTTTTGATCATGGTAACAAACTCTCTGGGAACCATTTCATTTTGAACATCCACCACAAATGTATTTATGCGATTTTTCCTGGCATCTTCAATAATCCGTTCAAGCGATTTTCTTGAGTTTACCGTTCGATTGGAAATATATATCCCGCGCACAAACTCTGGCGCCGGGATATCGTAATAATTGACCCTAACCTGATTTTTTTCAGAAGAGACGGCATCGTTATCATTGTTTTCCAGATTCTCTTTATGCGACGGCACGATGCGGGATTGTGGAGAAGATTTTTCTATTGATGGGATATCACTCTGGCTTCCGCCTGGGCTAACCTCTTGCCTGCCGTACTCCGGGAACAATAACGACGATTTCCGATATGCATAGGGAATGTGTACACATGTCATACTGATATAGAAAAACATGATGGTTATGATAAAAAATATACTACGCCCCATATAACATCATTTATCGGCCAAATCAGTAATATTTTAACCAAAGGACGCACTTTATTTGATTTTACATTGTTTATTGTTGACTGCTGATTTTCAATTTTAAGTATCTCAATAGTGGTTAGGCTGGAATTCAAAATTCATAATGTTTGATGTTAAAAGGATGCTGTTTTCGGGCGTAAAGCGCCCGAAAACAGCATCCTTTTAACGAAACCAGCCCTGAATGTCGAGTTCCGCCCTAACCTCAATACATCATACCCATGCTAAATTCCATGCAAGATTCTGAAAGCATAAATTCGAAACAAAGACAAACACGCGATATGTTTAACCGGATTGCTGATACCTATGACCCGTTAAATCACGGCTTGAGTCTGGGCATCGATACCATCTGGAGAAAAAAAGCTATAAATATAATGAAAATTGACAATAAATCCGTGGTTCTTGATGTTGCAACTGGAACCGGGGATATCGCTATTCTTGCTCTCAAAAAAAATGCGGCAACAGTAGTAGGAATAGATCCGGCTTTTGAAATGGTTCGAAAAACAAATCAAAAAATAACCGCTTATTCAGGAAAATTTCATGCAATTGAAGGATTTGGAGAATATTTGCCTTTAAAGTCAGACTTTTTTTCCCATGTACTTATTTCCTATGGCATAAGAAATGTCTCAGAAAGAAATCTGGCATTATCAGAATTTTACCGGGTATTGAAGAAAAACGGCAAACTGGGCATTCTGGAATTCTCAAAATCAGGTCTTCCCTTTTTTCAAACAATTTATAATGTATATTTTCGATATATTCTTACATGCGTAGGCGGCTTGATTAGCGGAGACCGGGAAGCATATGAATATTTGCCTGAGTCTGTTTCGCAATTTCCCTCGCATGAAGATTTTATAGCAGAATGTCTCCGTGCCGGGTTTAAACTTGTCCGGTTCTCATCAGGTTTTCTGGGAATCAGTACTTTTTATGAATTTCAAAAATAAACTATTTGACATAGTAATTTTTAAAAATGAGCTGTATTAAGTGATGAGAATATTGGGATTTATTTTCTGGATTTACTGGATGACCGTCTATAACATCATCACATTTTCGTCGGCGGCAATAGTTCTCCTTCTGAGTATGTTCATGTCCATGAAAAGCGGATCCTTTCTTAGGAAGCTGGTTACGATTTGGTCACGGTTAGGTTTTATACTGGCCTTTTCTCCAGTCGAAGTACGAGGAAAAGAAAATATGCTGAACGAACCTTCGGTAATCATAGCAAATCATCAGGCAAATCTCGATGTTTTGCTCCTTGCAGGATATTTACCAAAAGATTTTTTGTTTGTTTCAAAAAAGGAAATCTTTTACTTACCTTTTGTCGGACAGTTAATGAAAAAAATGGGATATGTCTCTGTTGACAGAAAAAACCTGAAAAGAGCCGCCTCGTCAATTCGACATGCCATAGCCCGAATAAAGGAAAATAACCGGATATTGATTTTCCCCGAAGGGACAAGATCCAAAGATCCCGAAAATCTTTTACCATTTAAGCCCGGCTCCCTGATGATCGCACGCCAGGGAAAAGTTCCGATATTACCCGTAATTATTTATGGTACAAGCAAGATTCATCCCAGAAACAAGCCTTTTTATATGATACCGCGAAGATCAGTAATTCAGATTCTCAAGGCAATTCATCCTGAAGATGACCTTCATCCTTCCAAGGCAAAATCTGTTATAGAAGAAGATGAGATTCTGGATAAGCTAAGGAATAAAATGAACCTGGTTTACCGGGAGCTGGCCAATGAAATGGAAAGCAAAAAATAAATGCGCCTGCGCTTTGATCGTTCCAGATAACGAAGATTTTAATTTTTTACCTCTGGCTAAAAGCCTGGGTTACGAGAATATAAAACTTTTATTAAATTTAAGTCTCTCCTGGCAGATAAGAACCCTAAAATATCTTCATACGGCAACAGATTGTGATCTATATGTATATATTTATGGTACAAATCCCCTAAAGCGAAAAGATGAGTTAAAAAAGCAACTTCAACCTGTGAAACCCTTTTGCAGATCAAAAAAATCAATGGGAATTGCATCCGACAGAATGTCCCTTATTCTGGATGAACTGTCCAAAAAATATTTTAGATCTGTAGTCTGGAATATAGAGTCCCCGCTCTTGACAGAGGAGCATCTTCTGCGTGCAATTCAAACAAATATTTTACTGAAATTGGAAAGTACGCAATCCAGACCTCTTTTATTGAGTCATGGAGTTTATTCGGATATGATTGAAACCGTAGAGTTAGAAAAAATTGTCTTACCATCTTTTTATGATCTTCACTCCATCGCAGATATTATTGCAAATATGAATTGCAATAATACCAGCAAAGATCGAACCCTGGAATTAGGCCGGTATGTGGATCTTATTCGCCGGAATCATCCGGATGAGAAGGCGTTTTACTAACAATATCAAATGTGTCAATTTTCCATAATTCTTTTTCTTTAACAAAGTATATGGACGCATTTTCATACCTGACGACTGCCTTTGATTCTTCTGTTTTTGTTTCTTTATATTCTTTTTCAGAAACATGATCTACGGGAAATAAAACGTTATCGCTACCCATTCCCCCGGATTTTAAATTCATGTTAAAAAGAATATAATCCTTCATTTTTAAATTTGCGAGGCTATTGGATTCCATATTCATTTTTTCTGCAAGATCGCGGCGGTATTGAGGATCCAGAGTTTTAAACTGCGCTCGAAGCGCCTGTAAACTGCGATCCATTTTCTTTACCGATCTTGAGCTAAACAGCCGGAGAAACCTGTCTGGATTTTTTGCATTATATGCCTGAACCGCCTTTAAGGCAATTTGTTCAGGCGTGCCGGATTCAAAATCTTTGAATTTGTCACATGAAAACTGAAACGCCGTTAGGATAAAAATGAGAAACAAAAAAAAGACTTTTTTTAATACCGTCGCATTCTTATTATTTTTTCTCATAGGTAAAATAACGTCTTATAAATGGTCAGTAAGATGTCAACCGAATTACAGAGCATGGGTGAGTTTAGTCCGGAACCTCAATATTCACGTCAGAATGTATTAAAATGCGCAGTTTTGGGCCGCGAAGCGCCCCAAAACTGCGCCAGTCTAAATCATTCTGACTGAATATCGAGTTCATGCCCAAGCTCGGGTATGAACCGGGAATTCCGACCAGGAACTCAAAAATTGCTTGTCGTCCTCCCTTTTAAATGATTTTTGGCATAAATTAAGTAAATATTGGAACAAAGTAATACGATTATGGAAAAAATAGACAAATCACAAATGGTTAAGAAGTTTGGCGCTCACGAAAAAGATACTGGGTCAAGCAAAGTGCAGGTGGCCATTTTAACCGAAAGAATCAATACGTTAACAGAGCATTTCAGCACTCATAAAAAAGATCATCATTCAAGACTTGGTCTTTTGAAAATGGTGGGCAAAAGGCGCAGGCATCTTGACTATCTCAAGAAGAAAGATGTCAGCGTATACCAGAGTTTGATACAGGCTCTTGGTATACGAAAATGATCCTGCAACCGTCTTTCAAGGGCGGTTTTTCTGCTACTCATTTCATACAAAATAAAGAGGTATTATGACTACTGAAGAAATTAACATTGGCGGTTACAGCTATATACTGGAAACCGGGAAATGGGCAAAACAGGCCGGAGGCTCCATTGTCGTTCGCTGGAATAACATGGTACTAATGGCCAATGCGACTGTGGCTCACAGCGCAAAAGAAGATTTGGATTTCTTTCCACTTACCGTAGAATACCGGGAAAAGTTTTACTCTTCGGGAAGGATTCCTGGAGGTTTTTTTAAACGCGAAGCCCGACCCAGCGAAAAAGAAATTTTAACATCACGTCTTACCGATCGCCCGATTCGCCCTCTATTTCCGCCAGATTTTCACAACGAACTTCAGCTCTTTGTCACACTACTGAGTACTGACATCAAATATCCGGCTCAAATACACGCGATTAATGCCGCAAGCGCCGCGCTTATGATTTCCGAGGCTCCCTTTGATGGTCCTGTTGCTGGCGTTCAGGTGGGATGGATCAACGGGAAATTTATTTTGTTTCCTTCCAGCGAGGAACTTAAAAAAAGCGAAATGAATTTAATGCTGGCGGGTACTCAAAATGCGGTTACAATGATTGAAGGTTCTGCTTCTGAAGTAGCCGAAGACATTATGATAGAAGCCATAAAAACAGGTCATGAAGAAATAAAACGAATTTGTGAAATGCAGATTAAACTGCAAAAAAAAGTGGGCAAGGAAAAAATGGCCGTTGAACCGCCGGAAAACCTGAGCGAATTGAAAGCCCAGGTGCATTCTATTGCACATTCAGAAATGGTTGAGGCCAATAAAACCATACAAAAACATGCCCGCCAGGAAAGTATTGATAAATGCAAAGAAAATGCCCTTGAAAAATTAAAAGGCATGTGGTCAGATATTGAAGAAACAGAATTAAAAAGCAATTTAAAAAAAGCATCCAGTCTGCTGAATGACCTTGAAGTAGATGTTGTTCGAGATCAGATATTTCACAAGTCTATCCGGGCTGACGGACGCAAATTAGATGAAATTCGCGCGATCGACATTGAAGTGGGCGTTCTGCCGTGTACCCATGGCTCTTCTGTTTTCACTCGCGGAGAAACCCAGTCCCTCGGCGTTGTCACTCTGGGCACGGCAAGTTCGGCCCAGATTATTGACGACATTGAGGGGGAAAGCAAGCAAACATTCTACCTTCACTATAACTTTCCTCCTTTTAGCGTAGGCGAAGTAAAAAGATTTATGGGTCCTGGTAGAAGGGAAATTGGACATGGAAAGCTGGCCGAGAATGCTTTGCGAGGAGTCTTACCCCAGCAGGAAAAATTTCCTTATGTAATTCGCATTGTTTCCGAGATTTTGGAATCTAATGGTTCTTCTTCCATGGCAACCATTTGTTCAGGATCGCTGGCCATGATGGATGCCGGTGTACCCCTTTCCAGCCCGGTAGCCGGAATTGCAATGGGTCTTATTACCCAGGACAAGAATTATGCTGTTTTGTCTGATATTGCCGGACTTGAAGACCATTTTGGCGATATGGATTTTAAGGTCGCTGGTACAGCCAAAGGTATTACTGCGTTTCAATTAGATTTAAAAATCCAGGGCATTGATACGGAAATTATGCGCAAAGCGCTGGAACAGGCCAAAAATGGCCGTCTTGAAATTCTTGAAAAAATGAATAAGGTTATTGACAGAGGCAGAAGTGAACTATCGCCTCATGCGCCAAGACTTCTTACTTTGAAAATTCCCAAAGATAAAATTGGAGAACTCATAGGCCCTGGCGGTAAAAACATTAAAATGCTTACGGAAAAAACAGGCGCAGAAATCCTTATCGATCCGGAAGGTATTGTCACCATTGCCTCGACCGACAGTCACGCGGCTCAAAGCGCTAAAAAAATGATTGAAGACCAGTTTCGGGAGCCCGAATTAAATGCTGTGTATGAAGGCCCGGTGAAGAAAATTGCCGACTTTGGCGCATTTGTAGAAATAATGCCAGGTAAAGACGGACTGTGCCATATTTCCAAGATATCGAACCAGAGAGTGGAAAACGTATCTGACGTTTTACAGGAAGGCCAGATTGTCAAAGTCAGGGTAATGGCTGTAGACAGCAAAACAGGAAAAATAAGTCTTTCAATGAAAGACGTATAACGCTTTTTCAGCCGATGAAAGTATTTTTCCCGGATTCGGCATGAATTTTAATAAAGTTTCAACAAGAAAAAACCAGGTTGCCCATTTTTCTATTTTTTTGTATACTTGAATCATTCGGGCAAAAAACATAACGAATATTCCCGGGTTTTGGACGATATAATTTGTATGCGAAATCTTCATAAAATGGCGTTATTCATTTGTTTATCTGGCGCTTTGTTTGCACAAGCGGAAAGTAATGACGGTTTTAAGAAAGCGGAACAATATTTTTTCCAAAAAAAATATGAAATTGCCGAAGAAATGCTGATTCAGGTAATCCAAAAAAACCCCTCGCACACAAAGGCGTATTCTTACCTTGGCGATATTAATCTTTTTTATCGCCGTTATGATAATGCAATAAAATATTACAATCAGGCCAAAACCGTTTCTTCAAAACCTGGACAAGAATATTTCAGACTTGGTCAGGTTTATCTGGAATTGAAAAAACCAGAAGAAGCTCTGGACAATTTTCTTTCCGCCTACAGCCTGGATCCTTCTTTTAAACCGTCGCTTTACGAGGCAGGTTATGTCTATCTTGTGTATAAGCGCGACAAATTAAAGACAATTGAATACTGGAAAAAATTTATCAATGAGGCCCCCATGGACGCCCAATACCAGCAGGTGAAAAAAGCAATAGCCATGCTTGAGGATGCCAACTGTACAATTCCTCCCGAAAACAGCGGCATCAGTATTGAAGAGGTGTTAATGAATTGCGGAAGTATCATAACTCCGGAATTTGGCAAAACCCACGATGCCGGAGCTGGTGTTGAAAAAGAAAAAACAAACAATGACACCGAGGGTCTTTTAAATGATACTCCAAATGGATTTTAAAATTCTCCGCAATAATTCTATCAACTACAATTAATTTTTTTCAAAATTAATGATAATATCTTTTATTTTGAATCCTGATCCCTTGTGCTTTTTTATCAGCTCATTCGCCGCGCTTTCCAGTTTGCCCGTAGTATCATTTCCGGTTTTAATGTCCATCAGTTCTTCGCTGTTTTCTTCATGCAAATGAAAGTGCGCCTCATTGTTGGTATCAAATAATGTAGTCATTGAACCAAGGGATAGTTTTTTCACAATACCGTTGTCGATAAACAGATTTAAATTGTTATAAACTGTCGCTCTGGAAACTTTCGGAAAATCGTCATTTACCATTTGATAAATAACCTCTGGACTTAAATGTTGATTTTTTGTCAGCAATTTATGCAACATTTCTACTCGCTGTGCAGTAGGAGATATGTTTTTTTCCTTTAAAAAATCGCTGATTTCTTGTTTTGTTTTAAGCATTTTTTCTCCTGTGTAATAGGGCTTGCCGCCCTGTATTCGTATAATATTCAGAACCCTTGCAGAAACCTGAAAATTGCGCCATTTCTATCCAATCTGGTTTCATTTCGAGGTTTATGCTCAAGCTCGCATGTTACATAATACTTATATATCCTTACCATATTTTTATTATACAATGTCAATATAATAATATAAATTGTTCTAAAAGTCAATAATATCTAAAAATTGGGCAATATGTATACCAAGCAACAATCCTCTTTCCCGAGAATCCTGTTTTCCGCTATAAACGGCGGATCTGGCAAAACTTTGGTAACGACCGGTATTCTTGCCGCCCTGACTTGCAGGGGGTTAAAAATCCAGGCATTTAAGAAAGGGCCGGATTATATTGACGCTAAATGGCTTGCTCTGGCAAGCGGACGGGCTTGCTATAACCTGGATATTCACATGTTTGAAGAAGAAGTTTCCCGACAGTTTCAGGATCATGCGCAAAATGCAGATATTTCCATTATAGAAGGCAATCACGGACTTTATGACTCCATTGATATCGAAGGAAAAGGATCATCGGCTTATCTGGCAAGATACCTCCAGATGCCGGTAGTCTTGATCGTAAACTGTAAAATGATGTCCAGGAGTATAGCAGCGCTGATTAACGGGTTTACCAGTTTTGAAAGTGATACGAATATCGCAGGCATAATTTTAAACAATGTTTCGGGTAAACGCCATGAAGACCGTTTGAAAGAGGCTATTGATATATACTGCAAATTACCCGTTGTTGGCGTTATCTATAAATCAGAAAAAAAGTTGCTGGAGGAAAGGCATATCGGCCTTGTTCCGGCAGAGGAAAAAAATGAAAGCGGCAAGATCATTCGGGAATTACAAGAAATTGTTGAACAGGGTATTGATCTTGATATGGTTTTGCAGATTGCCCATGAAGCGCCACCGCTGGATGCAAATGTATCTCCAAAAAAAAATAATAAACCCGGGGTGGTTTCCATTGGCGTAGCCCGCGATGAGGCCTTTAATTTTTATTATCCGGATAACCTTGCAGCCCTTGAACAAGAAGGAGCAGAGTTAATTTATTTTAGCCCCATAAATGACGAACACTTGCCTGTCACCGAAGCCCTTTACTTCGGAGGAGGTTATCCGGAGATTTTCGCCGCAGAGCTGGAACGCAATGCGTCTATGCGCAGTCAAATCAGGGAGGCTATCGAAAAAGGAATGCCAACCTTTGCCGAATGCGGGGGAATGATGTATATGACGAAAGGTATTCAATGGAAAAATCAATCGCATGAAATGATCGGAGCGCTGCCATGTATTTGCAAAATGACCGACAAACCACAAGGGCGCGGATATGCGACTCTTGAATCTGCCGAACTGCCGCCCGAAATAAATACATTCTGGAAAATAAAATCGGGTCTTCAAATCCGTGCGCATGAATTTCATTTTTCGGTTCTTGAGGATCTT
>Ga0224495_10002447_pt1 | contig 12075 bp, 8 predicted proteins | sample SF_Jul11_sed_USG_FD_168128 | JGI IMG/M metagenome (GOLD analysis project Ga0224495, IMG submission 168128) | Sediment microbial communities from San Francisco Bay, California, United States - SF_Jul11_sed_USGS_4_1 | ecosystem: Environmental > Aquatic > Marine > Sediment | place: USA: California... | reverse complement strand
GCTAAGCGGTCCGGTGGCGGTGGGCAAAAGCTCCGCGGCCAGATTGCTGGCGGGCCTGCTGGCCGGATTGCCCTTTGGGATAAAGGCCGCCACCGTGTGTACGGACGGGTTTTTATGGCCCAACCACATTCTGGAAGCCCAAAACATGCTGGCCCGCAAGGGATTCCCCGAAAGCTATGACAACCGGGCTTTGACAGGGTTTTTAATCGATCTGCGCCGGGGACTGCCGGTCCAAGCCCCCCTGTATTCCCATACCGCCTACGATATTCTGCCGGGGCAAACCCAACCGGTGCAGGGGGTCCAGGCGGTGGTGGTGGAAGGGGTGAACATCCTGGGGCAGGCCCCCCTGGAAAGCGGGCCGCGGGACCTGGCCCCCTTTTTTGATTGCGCCCTGTATCTGGACGGCCCCCAGCCGCTGGTGCGGGAGTGGTATCTGGAACGGTTCATGGCCCTGCGAAAGGCGGCCCTGCATCAGCCCAACGCCTATTTTGCCCGCTATGCCGCCCTGGATGAGGCCGCGGCCCTGAAACAGGCCCAACGGATATGGGAAACCGTCAACCGGCCCAACCTGATTCAACACATTCACCCCAGCCGGAAAAACGCCCATTTGGTGCTGGAAGCCCAGGCAGACCACACCATCGGAAGCATACACCTGAAGACCCAATAATTCCCGCTTTCACACCAAAAGTCAGGGCCGCCCCATTTTCATTTTGCTCCCTTTCAATACAAAATCCACCCATGGCAATTCCACAGGCCTATGGTAAACTTGATTCATCATTCACAACCCTTCCTTACAGAATCCTTCAATCATCCGGAAATTCAAAAAAATGGCGGAAGTCATCATGTACACCAAGGACTATTGTCCTTACTGCGTGGCCGCAAAAACCCTGTTGCGAAGCAAAGGGGTGGACTGGCGGGAAATCAACATCGGGAACGAACCCCGCCTGCGGGAGGAAATGATTAACCTGTCCGGGGGGCGGCGCACCGTCCCGCAAATTTTTGTGGATGGGGTTTGCCTGGGAGGCTACGATGATGTATCGGCCCTGGAAAGCCGGGGAGTGTTGGATCATATTTTAGGAAAAACCCACAGGGAAAAAGACATGGCGGAAAAACACAAAGTGATCATCATGGGGTCCGGCCCCGCCGGCCTGACCGCGGCCATTTACGCGGCCAGGGCCAATCTGGAGCCGGTGGTGGTGGCGGGCAACGAGCCGGGGGGACAATTGACCACCACCACCGAGGTGGAAAACTTTCCCGGATACCCGGACGGGGTGCAGGGGCCGCAGTTGATGGAAGACCTGAAAAAACAGGCTGAGCGGTTCGGCACCCGGTTTAAAACCGGCAATGTGGATAAGGTGGACCTTTCCCAACGGCCCTACACCCTCCACCTGGAATCGGGGGATGTGCTGTCCGCTGAAGCGTTGATCATTTCCACCGGGGCTTCGGCCAAATGGCTGGGTCTGGAATCGGAGCAGAAGTACCGCAACCGGGGGGTTTCAGCCTGCGCCACCTGCGATGGATTTTTCTTTAAAGGCAAACCCATCGCCGTGGTGGGCGGGGGGGATACCGCCCTGGAAGAGGCCCTGTATCTGACCAACTTCGCCACGGTTGTCCATCTGATTCACCGCCGGAACGAATTCCGCGGGTCGGTCATCATGCAGGAAAGGGTGTTGAAACACCCGAAAATAAAGGTTGTATGGGATTCTGTGGTGGATGAGGTGTTGGGAGACAACGCCAAGGGTGTGGTGGGCGCGCGGCTGAAAAACGTAAAAACCGGGGAACTGACCTCCCTGGTTGTGGACGGCGTATTCATGGCCATCGGCCACCAGCCCAACACCGCGGTGTTCAACGGCCAGTTGGAAACCGACGATTTGGGCTATCTGAAGGTCAAAAGCCATTCCACCTATACCTCGGTGGAAGGGGTGTTTGCCTGCGGGGATGTGGCGGACCATGTATACCGGCAGGCCATCACCGCAGCGGGGACCGGGTGCATGGCGGCCATTGACGCCGAGCGGTGGCTGGGCAGTCAGGAGTGACGGCCCCCGGCACCTCCGGCAGGCGGATGTGAACCGCCGAAAAGGGAGGGCGTTTTTTATGACCTCTTGACCAGCCAGCCAAGAAAACATTCGCAAAGGCTTTGAAATCCTGCCGAATTCCTGCCTAATATAACGTTTGCCCCCTGGGGGGGCACGTTCAAGCCCGGTTTCACGGACCGACCCCATCAACCCTTTTTCAAAAACACCCATGGCCCGCGAAAAAGTTGTATTGGCCTACTCCGGCGGACTGGACACCTCGGTGCTGGTCCATTGGATCACCCAAAAAGGGTATGATGTCATCGCCTTGTGCCTGGACCTGGGACAAAAGGTGGAGGACCTGGAGGAAATCCGCCGCAAGGGGCAAAAAGCCGGTGCGGTGAAGGTGGTGATGGAAAACCGCCAACGGGAGTTTGTGACCGATTATGTCACCCCCTCCATCATGTTCAATGCCCTGTATGAAGGCACCTACCTGCTGGGAACATCCCTGGCCCGCCCGCTGATTGCCAAGGCCCAGATAGAAATGGCGGCCAAAGAAGGGGCCGCGTTTGTATCCCACGGTGCCACCGGCAAAGGGAACGATCAGGTCCGTTTTGAGCTTGGATACTGGGCGCTTAACCCGGATATTCAGGTGATCGCCCCCTGGAAAATGGAGGAGTTTTTCAAAGCCTACCCCGGCCGGAAGGAATTGATCGCCTATGCCGAACAACACGGCATCCCGGTCAAGGCCACGGCGGCCAAGCCCTGGAGCTCTGATGAAAACCTGATGCACATCAGTTTTGAGGCCGGCATGTTGGAAGACCCCTGGACCGCCCCCCGGGAGGATATGTTTGAGCTGACCGCCGATCCCCGAAAGGGGCCGGACGCCCCCCAGGAAATCAGCATTGAGTTTGTGGACGGAGTGGCCGTGGCGGTGGATGGCCGCCCCATGGAGCCGGAGGTGTTGCTGGCTCATCTGAACACCGTGGCAGGCCTCCACGGGGTGGGGCGGGTGGATATGGTGGAATCCCGCTTTGTGGGGATGAAATCCAGGGGGGTGTACGAAACCCCGGGAGGAACCGTGCTGCACACGGCCCACCGGGCCATGGAATCCATCACTCTGGACCGGGAGGTGATCTGCCTGAAGGACAACCTGATGCCCCGGTTTGCCCGCTTGGTGTATAACGGTTTTTGGTTCAGCCCGGAAATGCGGATTCTGCTGAACATGGTGCGGGATACCCAGCAAGGGGTCACCGGAGAGGTCCGCCTTCAGCTATACCGGGGGGGGTGTATGGTCACCGGCCGCAGGTCCCCCTACAGCCTGTACGATACCGCCGTTGCCTCCATGGAGGATGACGCAGGGGCCTACAACCCCCAGGATGCCATCGGATTTATCCGGTTGAACGCCCTGCCTTTGAAAGCGGCGGCCCGCCAGCGGAAAAAAATGGAACCTGCGGGCCGTTAAACCCGTGGAACCAAAGACACCTATGGGCAAAACCCGGATTCCGGCCAGGGAAAAACCACCCCCCCGGTTTTGGGAAATTTCCCCCTTTCTTCGGGATGAGGCGGGGGGTAGAGTGATACCATAAGGCCTTTGAGATTCCCCAACACCCACGGGCCTTCCGGCCCCGCAAGGGAGCATGTGATGATTTCACCACCCGCCGCCCCAAATCCCGCAGGGTCTCCAGCCACAACATCCACCTCCGGCCAGGGTGAGGATGCCGTCAAACCGGCCCTGTGGCAGTTGTTCCGCATGTATTTTTTGGATACCACCCCGGCGGTGGGGGGGCTGACCGGGGTTCACAAGCGGTTTTTCACCAACATCTGGGTTTTTTTCCTGCGAAAGCCCATGGAAACCCTCCCCCCCACCCTGCCCAAACTGCTGGACCAACTGAAGGCGGAATTTGATGTTCTTGAACTTCCCGCTTTGTACGATTTTTTGGAATACATCATCCAGCTTCACAGCCATGGGGAAACCGAGCATTTTATAGCCGATTGCAACGGCCTGCTGGAAAGGTTGGATTCCCCCTACCGGCTGGTGGCCCACCATCTGGCTTTGGTGACAGACCCCCTGGAGCGGGAAATGATAGAAACCGTCCGCCACCGGTTGAACCACCACAACCTGACGGCGGTGCGGCAACATCTGATGGCGGGGCTGACCCACCTTTCCCACCCGGCGGCCTCTGATTACCATTTAAGCGTGCAGGCATCCACCTCCGCGGTGGCCGGGATGATCAAAATCCTGACCGGCAAAGAAATCACCCTGGGTCAGGCTTTAAACGACCTGGAGGTTCCTTTGCATCTCAACCGGACCCTGGTCAACGGTCTTACCAGCCTGCATGGATACGCCCATACCAGCAACGGCACCACACATGCCCTGCTGGATGACCCCCATTGCGGCCCGGAAGAGGCCCGCTATATGCTGGTTGCCAGTTCAGCGTTTATCAACTACCTCATAGAAAAAGCCCTGGTGGCCGGCATCCGGTTTCAAACCGGCTGATTCTTCAACCCTTCTCCGCCGCAAGCGGTTTTGCCAATCATCCATCCAGCCGACAATAACCGGCCGGCAACCCCCAATCCACCATTTGCCCCTATGACCCTGAAACGGCCTGTTATCCATGATGTGTTGGCCCACCGTTACGCCTCCACCGCCATGCTCCATCTTTGGAGTCCCGAGGGGCGCATCGTGCGGGAGCGGGAATTGTGGATTGCCATCATGAAGGCCCAGCGGGCCTTGGGGCTGGACATCCCGGAAGAGGCCATTTCGGCCTATGAACGGGTGGCCCATCAGGTGGACCTGGAAAGCATAGACGCACGGGAGCGGCTGACCCGCCATGACGTGAAAGCCCGCATTGAGGAGTTTTGCGCCCTGGCCGGGGTGGAGCATATCCACAAGGGGATGACCAGCCGGGACCTGACTGACAACGTGGAGCAATTGCAGGTCCGCCACAGCCTGGAACTGCTGCGGGATAAAACCGTGGCGGCTTTGGCCGCCCTGGCCGCTTTGTCGGCCCGTTTCCGGGATACCCCCCTGGTGGCCCGCACCCACCATGTGCCCGCCCAACCCACCACCCTGGGGCGCCGGTTTGCCATGTACGGAGAGGAAATCCTCCATGGGCTGCAACGGTTGGAATCCACCCTGGCGGCTTACCCCTTGAGGGGGTTAAAAGGGGCGGTGGGCACCCGCCTGGACCAGATCACCCTGATGGGGGGGGTGGATAAGGCTAAAAAACTGGAACAGGCGGCGGCCAACCGGTTGGGATTCGCCCATGTGCTGGAAAACGTGGGACAGGTGTATCCCCGCAGTCTGGATTTTGAGGTGATTTCAGCCGCCTATCAATTGGGGGCCGGACTGGCTGATTTTGCCAAGGGGGTGCGGCTGATGACAGGCCATGAACTGGTGAGCGAAGGGTTTAAAAAAGGACAGGTGGGTTCCTCGGCCATGCCCCACAAAATGAACGCCCGCAATTGTGAGCGCATCAACGGATTTCAAACCCTGTTGGCGGGGTATCTGGAAATGGTCTCCCGGCTGGCCGGGGACCAATGGAACGAGGGGGATGTCTCCTGCTCGGTGGTGCGGCGGGTGGCCCTGCCTTCAGCCATGTTCGCTTTGGACGGCCAACTGGAAACCTTTCTGACGGTGCTGAACGAAATGGAGGTGTTTGAGGCGTCCCTGGCGGCCGAAGTCCGGCGGCAGCTCCCCTTTTTGGCCACCACCACCCTGATGATGGAGGCGGTCAAACGGGGGGCGGGGCGGGAGGCGGCCCATGAAATCATCAAACGCCATGCCGTGGATGTGGCCCGGGAACTGCGAAACGGCCTGCTGGCCGAAAACGATCTGGCCCGGCGGTTGGGAAAGGATGGGGCGTTTCCGCTTTCCCAGACGGAGGTGGAAGCCCTGCTGGCAAACCCTTCCGCCTTTTTGGGGGGGGCGCCGGAACAGGTGGATTATTTTGTGGCCCAGGTGGACCAGGTGCGGGCCGCCCACCCTCATGCCGCCGGTTACACCCCGGAAGCTATTGTGTAATCCAAGCCCCCTTAAGAGCCAAGGGGGGTATTTTTCTTTGTTCACCAAGGAGACGTCATGGACGAAACCATCATTGTGTACAGCCAGCCCGGGTGAATCTTCTGCGACAAACTGAAAGAGTTTCTTTCAGAACAGTCCATCCCTTTTGTCAGCAAGGATATATCCCAAGACCCCCAGGCGTTGGAGGATTTGGTTCAACGGGGGGTGGCCACCACCCCGGTCACCCTCATCGGCAGCCAGGTGGTGGTGGGGTTCAATCCGGCCGAAATCCTAAAGGCCGTCGGACGATAACCCCCCGAAAAAACGGGCGCGGGGGCTACCCCCCCCCACCTTTTTTGGAAAACCGATCGCTTTCAGCCGGAATGCAGAGCCCTCAAAATAAAACCTGCGGAAGACCACCCCGGTTTGTGTTAAGGTTTGGAAAAGACCAGGGGGGTGAACATGCTCCCCCACCAGCTTTTTTTGTATCGGTTTTCGGCTTTTCAATCTTCCCTATCCCTGCGGTTTCACCTGTTCACCCTAAAGCCCAGCCATGCCCGCATCCAAAAAAAACCTGAGGCCCGACGGCCGGACCGCGGATGAACCCCGTCCGCTGGTCATCACCCCCAACTTCACCATGCACGCCGAAGGATCGGTGCTGGTGGAAACCGGCCAGACCAAAATCATCTGCACCGCCTCGGTAGAAGACAACCCCCCCTCGTTTTTGCGGGGCACCGGCAAAGGATGGGTTTCCGCCGAATACGGCATGTTGCCCCGGGCCACCCACACCCGCTTCAAACGGGAGGCCGGGGCGGGCAAACAGGGGGGGCGCACCCTGGAAATCCAACGACTCATCGGCCGCTCTTTAAGATCGGTGGTGAACCTTTCCAGCCTGGGAGAGCGGACCATCTGGGTGGATTGCGATGTGATCCAGGCCGATGGAGGCACCCGCACCGCCTCCATCACCGGGGGGTTTGTGGCCCTGGTGCTGGCTTTGCGCAAACTGGCCGAAAAACACCCGTTTGAAAAGCCCCCCCTGATCCATCAGGTGGCGGCCATCAGTGTGGGGCTGGTGGGAGGGGTCGGATTGCTGGATTTGAACTACCAGGAGGATTCCGGGGCGGAGGTGGACCTGAATGTGGTGATGACCGACAGTCTGGAACTGGTGGAAGTGCAAGGCACCGCCGAAAGCCGCCCGTTTACCCGCAAACAGCTGGACCACCTGCTGGACCTGGCCCAGGAAGGGTTGCGGAGACAGATTCACGCCCAGCGGGAGGCCCTGGGGGGCCATTTGGTGTAAACGGATGGTTGCCTTGGGGGGCAAATCCCCGCTATATTGGATGGTTGTGTCACCTCGGGGTGTAGCGCAGTCTGGCTAGCGCACCTGCTTTGGGAGCAGGGGGTCGGAGGTTCGAATCCTCTCACCCCGATTTTATTTGGAAAGCGGTCTTAAAAAATCGGATGCTGGCTTGCCCCTCCCGCATTTTCCAAGGATGAGGGGTGAATCAGCAAACAAGCCGGTGTTGAGGCCGCCTCTGTTTTTCCCTCCAAACAATCCCGGTTTCCCTATGCTTCCTGCCCGGTTTTCCCCGCCTGCCTGGTTTGCTGCGCCTGCCCGGTTGGAGGCCTGGATGGTCTTTTTCACCTACACCCTGTTTTTTTTCAGCTCTTTTTCCATTGCCGGAGTGGAAGCCTCGGTGGGAATGTTGTATCTGCTGGCCTTGGGGGTGGTGTGGCACAGCCGCCCTCAAAGAAGCCTGCCCTGGTGGGTGTGGGCCCCTTTTTTGGGATTGATGGGGATGGGGGTGGTGTCGGTGCTGGCCAACGGGGGGGAGGGGCTTTGGTGGGCGGTGAAATCGGAATACCGCATCTTTTTGCCGTTTGCCCTGCTGATTCCCCTAAGGGTGATGGATTTGCGGCGGCTGTTGGCCGTGATGCTGGTGCCCGCCCTGTTGATGGCCGTGTACGGGTTGATTCAGTTTAAATGGGGGGTGGATTGGCTGCGGGTGGAGCACAAAATCCTTCCCGCCGTATTCCTTTCGGTGTTCCGGGCCCAGGGCAACTTTACCACCTCGCTGACCTACGCGGGGGTGATGCTGATGGCGGTGCCGGTGTTTGGGATGGCCGCCCTGGAAGAACGGGGCCGCTGGCGGGGTTGGTTTGCAGCCGGAGCGGTCCTGGCCTTTCTGGCGGTGGTGGCCTCTCTTAGCCGCAGCGGGTGGCTGGGGCTGGGGGCAGCGTTGCTGGTGCTGGCCCTTAGATTGCCCCGCCGCTGGTCCATCCCCCTGGCGGGGGGAAGTGTGGCGCTGATTCTGGGCTTGGGGGTGGTGTTGTGGAGCGGCGGGTTGAAGCCCTCTGGCAAGGGCAGCCCCCTGACCAACCGCATTGAGGATGCCGGGCAGGGGGATTTCCGTTTGGTGTTGTGGCGCGGGGGGTGGATGTCGGTGAAGGACAACCCCTGGCTGGGGGTGGGGTTAAAAAACGACCAGGCCTTTATCCCCTACCGGGAGGCGGTCACCGGCAAACCCTACGACCCGGAGGACCACCCCCCACTGGCCGCCGGGGTGCACAACATCTATCTGCAAATGTGGGTCTATTCCGGGCTGGCGGGGCTGGTGATTTATCTGGCCCTCTGGGGGGGGGTCCTGTTTTGGGCGGGGGGGGGCATCCGAACCACCAAAGGCCAGCCGGACCTGGAACGGGGGTTGCTGTGGGGGGGGGCGGCGGCCCTGGTTGGATCCATGGTGATGGGGTTTTTTGAAAACAATTTTTTTGATGGTGAGGTGCAGGCCATGATCATGATATGCATGGGATTGACGATATTTTCCGGCCTGCGGGTAAAACAGGGCCAGGGGACTGGCCGCCGCCGGACCGTCAGGTAAGGACATTCGTGTATGGCAATCCCGTTGATCAAACCCGCGCATATCCGGCTGGGTGTGTTTTTGTACGACCTTTCCATGGTTTCCCTGGCTTGGCTGGGGGGGTTTTGGCTGCGGTTCAACCTGGAGGAAATCCCCCCCCATTACCTGAATTTTGCTGTTTTTTCACTGCCTTTGGTGCTGGTGGTTCAAGGGCTGGTGTTTTGGTATTTCGGCCTGTATCGCGGGGTTTGGCGGTTTGCCTCTCTCCCGGATCTGATCCGCATTTTCCGGGCGGTGGTCCTGGGATTGGGCCTTTCGGCCCTGGCCATCTTTTTTTGGAACCGGATGGAACTCACCCCCCGTTCGGTGTTTCCGCTGTACGGATTGCTGCTGCTGGGGAGCACCAGCGGTTCCCGGCTGGCCTACCGCCTGTTGAAGGATTACAATACCGGTTGGGAAGGCAGCCAACGGGTGTTGATTGTGGGGGCGGGGAAAACCGGGGAGATGCTGGTGCGGGACCTGCTGAGGGACCGGAACCGGGCCTACCGCCCTGTGGCTTTTGTGGATGACGATCCGGCCAAATTTCGTCGGGAAATCCATGGGGTTGGGGTGCGGGGGGGGATTTTGGATATTCCGGCAGTGGCCCGAAAAATGAGTGTGGACCTGATCCTGATCGCCCTGGCCACCGCCACCGCCAAAGAAATGCGCCAAGTGGTGGACCATTGCGAAAAAGCGGGAATCCCCTTTCGCACCCTGCCCCGCATTCAGGACCTGGCTTCCGGCAGTGTGACCCTGGCGGAACTCCGGGCGGTATCCATTGAGGATTTGCTGGGGCGGGAGCCGGTAAAACTGGATTGGGAGGGCATTCAACAATGGCTGGCAGGCAAACGGGTGCTGATCACCGGAGGGGGAGGGTCCATCGGCGGCGAATTGTGCCGACAGGTGGCATCCCAAGGCCCCGAAGAATTGATTTTGCTGGATGCCAGTGAATACAACCTGTACGAAACCGAAAACCGTCTGGCCAAAAGCCATCCAGGCCTAAAGCTGACGGCCCTGCTGGGGGATGTATCCGATTGGAAGGCGGTGGAGCATGTGATGACCACCCGCCGCCCGGATATTGTGTTTCACGCGGCGGCCTACAAGCATGTTCCCATCCTGGAATCTCAGGTTCGGGAAGCAGTGAAAAACAATGTGCTGGGAACCTGGAACGTGGCCCGGGCGGCAGACAGGGCCGGGGTTTCGGTGTTTGTGCTGATTTCCACCGACAAGGCGGTCAATCCGGCCAATGTGATGGGGGCCAGCAAACGGGTGGCCGAAATCTTCTGCCAGAATTTCAGCCGGTTGTCCAAAACCAAGTTTGTCACCGTCCGGTTTGGCAATGTGCTGGGGTCTTCGGGCAGTGTGGTGCCTCTGTTTAAAAAACAGATTGCCGCCGGCGGTCCGGTTACCGTCACCCATCCGGATATCACCCGCTATTTTATGACCATCCCCGAGGCCTGCCAGCTTATTTTGCAGGCGGCCTTTTTGGGCCGGGGGGGGGAGATTTTTGTGCTGGATATGGGGGATCCCATCAAAATCAGTTATCTGGCCGAGCAGATGATCCGTCTTTCGGGCAAAACCCCCGGAGAGGATGTGGAAATCATCTTTACCGGGTTGCGTCCGGGAGAAAAACTGTTTGAAGAACTGTTTCATGAAAGTGAACCCCTGACCAAAACCGGCCACAACAAAATTTTTCTGGCCCGGGTGCGCGAAATGGAATGGGAAAGCCTGATGGAAACCATGGCCCGGATGGAACAAGGGGTGGAGGCGTTTGACACCCCGGCCTTGCGGGCCGTGATGGAAATGCTGGTTCCCGAAAACCGGTTTGACGGCAAAGGGGGCCGGGATTCCGCCGGGTAACCCCACGGTTTCCTTAAACGGCCCCGGAAAAGGTTGCGTAAAGAGGGCGTGACCATTTATCATCTTATCATCAAAAAACACCTTTTCACTTTATTGAAACAAAGGCTGGCATGAGCCACAAAAGAAACATTTCGGTGGTGGGTCTGGGATATGTGGGTTTGCCCGTGGCGGTGGCGTTTGGTTTCCACAGCCGGGTGGTGGGGTTTGATATAAACCCGGAGCGGATAGCGGAACTGCAAAATGGGGTGGACCGCACCCATGAGGTGGACCCTGCGGATTTAACAAAAACCGATATTCTGTTTACCAGCGATCCCAAGGGGCTGGCCCAGGCCGATTTTCATATTGTGGCGGTCCCCACCCCCATTGATGAATCCAACCGGCCGGACCTCACCCCGGTCATCAAGGCATCCCAAACCGTGGGAGGGAAGCTTAAAAAAGGGGATATCGTGGTGTATGAATCCACGGTGTATCCGGGAGCCACCGAGGAGGTGTGCGTACCCATTTTGGAGAAAATGTCCGGATTGACCTTCGGCCGGGATTTCACTGTGGGGTATTCTCCCGAGCGCATCAATCCCGGTGACAAGGAACACACCTTCACCCGCATCACCAAGGTGGTATCGGGGTCCGACGGCCCCACCCTGGAAGTGGTGGCGGCGGTGTATGCCAGTGTGATCACTGCCGGGGTGCACAAAGCGGCGAATATCAAAACCGCCGAAGCCGCCAAGGTGATAGAAAACACCCAGCGGGACCTGAACATCGCCCTGATCAACGAATTGTCCATGATTTTTCACCGCATGGGCCTGGACACCAATCAGGTGCTGCAAGCGGCGGGCACCAAGTGGAATTTTCTGCCTTTTCGTCCCGGTCTGGTGGGGGGCCATTGCATCGGGGTGGACCCCTATTACCTGACCTACAAAGCCCAAATGCTGGGCTACCACCCGGAAGTGATTCTGGCCGGGCGGCGCATCAACGACGGCATGGGCCGCTATGTGGCCGAACAGGTGGTAAAAGGGTTGATCCGCCAGGGAAACCCGGTCAAGGGGGCGCGGGTGATTGTGTTCGGCTTTACCTTTAAGGAGGATGTGCCGGACCTGCGCAACACCCGGGTGGTGGACGTGGTGCGGGAACTGACAGAATACGGGCTGCATGTCCAGATACACGACCCGGAAGCCCGCCCCGATGAGGCCCTGCACGAATACGGCATGACCTTAACCCCCACGGAAGAACTGGCTCCGGCCGACGCTGTGGTGCTGGCGGTGGCCCACAAACCCTATCAACTGCGAGGGTGGGGGCTTAT
>Ga0224495_10002446_pt1 | contig 12076 bp, 8 predicted proteins | sample SF_Jul11_sed_USG_FD_168128 | JGI IMG/M metagenome (GOLD analysis project Ga0224495, IMG submission 168128) | Sediment microbial communities from San Francisco Bay, California, United States - SF_Jul11_sed_USGS_4_1 | ecosystem: Environmental > Aquatic > Marine > Sediment | place: USA: California... | reverse complement strand
CAGAATATGGAGTAAAAGTCATTAGAGTTAGAAACGACCATTTAGCCATTATGGATGCTTTAAGCTCATTAAAGGTCGATTTCGTGGGTGGAACTAAAGGGGGCTTTATCTTCCCGGGTTTTCAGTTAGGTGCAGATGCGATGTACGATGTGGTTAAGGTCCTGGAGCTTCTGGCAAAGGCTAAAAAAAGATTCGGTGATCTCAGGGAAGAAATAGGCCGTTTTTACTGGATCAAAAAAACGATACCCTGTGATTGGAGTAAAAAGGGGACGGTGATGAGAGAGCTTAACCGTTCTACGGAGAAATTTAATCGCGAGCTAATAGATGGAATCAGGGTTTTGTTGGATGATTCATGGATTCTGGTTGTGCCTGACAGGAGAAAAGCTAACCTGCATATATTTGTTGAATCCAGAGACAATGCTAAAGCTGAAAATCTGTTCAAAGAATATTCAAAAAAAATAACAGACTGGCAGAGCTAAAACCTTCCTGAAATTGACTATTAGATTTCCCAAACCATTTGTTATTCTTCCTATTAGGAAGAAATAATCAGCAGGATTGTTTAATCCTTATAATCATATATTTTGCTTGACATTCGTAGTCAGGTATTTTATTATCTAAATGCAATTATATCCCTTGAAGGAGGGTAAATTAGGGATTATTGTTAAAGAGTATTTAGTAACCGGAAGATATTTAAGAAGTTTTAAAGTGGAATGTTAAGGTTATTATCTTCAGGCATAACTCTTTAACTTGATTGAAGGAGATGATATTAATTTTTAACCGGGTTGCAACAGGGTAAACCCCCATTAAACTCGGTTTTTTTATAACAAGAAAAATCAAAAATATTCATATGAAAGTGAAAACAAAATTAGCTTTAAGTCTTTTTATTCTATTTTCGATCCATTCTTTGAGTCTCTCTACACTTCAAGGAGAAATGATTTACCAGGATACTCTGGCTTCCAAGCGGGTAATGATAGATGAGCCAGGACAATCTTTAGAAAAGTTTGTCGACTCAAAGGAGTATATAGTAGGCTCAGGGGATGTTCTTTTTATTGTTCTCTGGGATGAGTTCCAGACTAATTATTCCCTGAAGGTTACTCCGGAAGGTACAATTCTAATACCCAGAGTTGGTAACCTTTTTGTAGCGGGCAAAACATTGGAGGAGGTTAAATCTCAAATTGAAATCGAAGTTTTTAAAAAATATAAAAATATTCAGATAACCATAACCCTACTAAATTTAAGGAAATTCAAGGTCTCGGTAACCGGAGCGATAAAAAACCCTGGAGTCTATTCAGCCTATGCAAACGAGAGGGTTTCTGAGGTTATAGAAAAGGCTGGTGGAGGTATTGAGAACTCATCAACAAGAAATATTATTCTTAAAAGAATTGATGGAACAAATAAAAGAGTAGACGTTTTAAGGTTTTTAAGGACTGGTGAAAACGACAGGAATCCCTATGTTCTGGATGGTGATATAATCCATGTTCCAGTTAAAGATACCTCCATTTATATATGTGGAATTTACGGTGCTGTAAAAAATCCCGGAGAATATGAATATTTTGAAGGGGATAGCCTGTTGGATTTGATAAACTTAGCTGGTGGGCTGACTGTAGATGCTGAATTATCTACAGTAGAAATTGTCAGGTTCAACTCTGACAATAAGAATATCATGGTCTTGAGAAAGGATTTAAGATCCCTCTTTAGTGTTATTGACCGCGATGAAAATATACCTATACTGCCTGATGACAGAGTTTTTATCCGCTCCTTACCGGAATTTAGAGAAAAAAAACAAGTTATAATAAAAGGAGAGGTTCTTTATCCTGGAGTTTATGCTATTAATGAAGGGGAAACCAAACTCACAGATTTAATCCAGATGGCAGGAGGATTTTCAGATGATGCTTTTTTAATAGAAGCAGAAATGTTCAGGGAGTATGGTTTTCAAGAAACTGACCTGGAATTCGAAAGACTAAAGAAGATACCGGTCGGTGATATGAAAACTTATGAATATGAATACTTTAAAACAAAATCCAGAGAAAAACCAGGCAGGATTTCCGTTGATTTCGTCAGGTTGTTCAGGGGTAATGAACCGGATCAAGATGTTATGTTGAGAGATGGTGACAAGATTTTCATACCTAAAAAAAGTTATGTGGTAAAGATCTCCGGGAACGTAGTTAATTCCGGATATCTGAATTATGAAGCTGGAAAGGGATACCTTTATTATATTGAAAAAGCTGGTGGATTTTCATGGAGAGCAGATAAAGGCAAGGTTAAACTGATTAAAGGGGCTACCGGGGAGTGGGTGAAACCCAATAAGAATATTGAACCAGGAGATGTTATCTGGATTCCGGAAAAGCCCGAAAGAAACCACTGGAATACTTTCAAAGATGTTGTAGCGGTTCTAAGCAGCGTTGCTACTCTTTATCTGGTCATAGATAACGCAACAAGATAACTTTCAGCAAAGAGATCATGAATCAAGAAAACAGCAATAATTCCACAACTGACTTAAAAGAACGGGAAAAGATAAACATGTACGATTATCTTGTAGTTATCCTTAAATACAGACGGTTTATCTTTTTAAATTTTGTTTTAGTTTGTTTTACAGTTGCTTTTTTTTCATTATTCTTACCTAAATGGTACCGGGCGAAAACTACTCTTTTACCTCCAGAGAAAAGCAGTCTGGGTGTAGGAATTTCAAGCTCTCTAATTGGAGAATTTTCCGCTTTTAGCGGTCTCAGTCTTCCTATGACTGCAACTCCTTCAGACGTGTTTGCAGCAATTCTTAAAAGCAGGTCAGTGGTAGAACCAGTAATTGTTAAAGAGGACCTTCTGAGAATTTACGGGGTCAATAAACTCGAAGATGGAATAAAAGAGTTCCACTCTCATTTTAAGGTAACAGTTGAGAGCGAAGGTATTATATCAATAGAGTTCGAGGATAGAAATAAAGAAAGGGCTGCCAGGGTAGCCAATCTTCTGGTGGAAGAGCTAGACCGTGTAAATCAACTGACCAATACCTCAAAAGCCAAGAATGCAAGAATCTTCATCGAAGAGAGATTAAATCAGACCTTGAAAAATCTAAATGCTGCAGAGGATAGCCTGAAAAGTTTTCAGGAGAGGAATAGGGCAATAGTACTGGATGAACAGATGAGAGCTTCTGTTCAGGCAGCAGCAGAACTTAAGGCTCAGATGCTCTCAGCAGAGATAGAGATGAACGTTTTAAGCAAAAACATGTCGCCTGAACATTCACAGATTCAACTGCTTAAATCCAGGATAAATGAAATAAGAAGACAATTGGAAATCCTGGAATCAGGCTCTCAATCCTCTAAAGACAACAAAGCTTTAGGCGTCTCCTTAAGCCATGCCCCATCATTAAGTTTAGAACTGGTTCGACTTATGCGAGAAGTTAAAATACAGGAGGAATTATTTGAGCTTTTAACCCAGCAATACGAGCAATATAAGATTGAGGAAACCAAGGATACCCCTACGGTTCAGGTACTGGATAAGGCTTCAACTCCAGATGAAAAATCCAGGCCTAAACGAGCAAAACTGGTTATGATAGCTGGAATTACCAGCCTTTTCCTCGGATTACTTTTCTCTTTTGGGCTGGAATATATTAAAAGAGCTAAAACACAACATCCGGAGGATTTCAGAAAAATAGAAGTGATCATTTCAGTTGTACGAAAAGACTTTACGGATTTAAAAAATATCATCAGATTCAAAAAGCACTGAGGTAGTTAATTAAATATAAATAGTACAAACTTTCTATTATCAGGTAATACTAAATTTCTTTTCCTCAGATAATAATTACGGGAAGAGAAGGAATTGAAATGAAGAATTTTATTGACCCAAAAGCAAAACTTGGTAAAAAAGTCAAGGTAGGTTATAGTACGATTATAGGTGAAAAAGCTCAGATAGGTAAGAATTGTATAATAGGGAATAATGTAACCATTTATCCAGAAACAAAAATCGGAGATAATGTAAGAATAGATGATAACACAGTCATAGGTAAAAAACCGATGAAGGCTATGAGAAGCGCTACCACAAAAGAACAGGTATTACCACCAGCCAGGATCGGGAATAACTGTATTATAGGTACTTCTGTAGTTATCTACCGGGGTACAGTTTTAGGGGATAAGATTTTAGTTGCTGATTTATCCACAATCAGGGAGAATGTAACCATAGGAGATTTCACCATAGTTGGCAGGGGTGTCGCTATTGAAAATTTCTGTAAGATCGGTTCTAACTGTAAATTAGAAACAAACGTTTATATAACCGCATATTCAAAGTTAGAGGATCATTGTTTTATCTCTCCCTGTGTCGCAACCAGCAATGATAATTATATGGGAAGGAGCAAAGAAAGGTTCAAACATTACAAGGGAGTCACTGTTAAGAAGGGTGGAAGAATTGGGCTTAATGCGACCATTCTACCAGGCAAGGTAATCGGAGAGGATTCTCAGGTAGCTGCCGGCTCTGTAGTTACCAAAAATACCCCATCAGGGAAAACAGTTCTGGGGGTTCCTGCCAAAGTAGTTCGAGACGTTCCGGAGGATCAGCTTCTCAAAAATCAATAAAACACTGGAGGAAGATAAGTGAAGGTTCCATTTCTGGATCTAAGAAGGGAATATGCTTCCATCAAAGGTGAAATTGATAAGGCTATTAACGAAGTGTTTGATACTACCCAGTTCATTTTGGGTCCAGATGTTAAATCGTTAGAGGAAGAGATTGCCAGATATTGTGAAACTAAATATGCCATAGGTGTTGCCTCAGGTACGGATGCACTGCTTTTGTCTTTAAAGGCTTTTGGTGTTGGGTCAGGGGATGAAGTAATAACCTCTGCTTTTTCATTTTTCTCCTCAGCCGGAGTTATCGCAAATTTAGGAGCAAAACCTGTTTTCGTGGATATCGATCCCTTAACTTATAATATCGATCCTCAACAGATCGAGAAAAGAATAAATAAGAAAACCAAAGCTATTATGCCAGTTCATCTTTTCGGACAGTGTGCGGATATGGATCCTATCATGAAGCTTTCACAAAAATATAATCTTAGAGTAGTGGAGGATGCAGCTCAGGCAATTGGTGCTAAATACAAAGAAAGAAGAGCCGGATCAATGGGGGATGCTGGATGCTTTAGTTTTTATCCTACGAAGAATTTAGGTGCTGCAGGTGATGGAGGGATGGTGATAACCAACAAACCTGATTTAGCTGAAAAAATTAAGGTATTAAGAGTACATGGTCAAAAATCCAAATATTCTCATTCCATAGTAGGCTACAATAGCAGATTAGACACTCTGCAAGCTGCCATTTTAAAAGTTAAGCTTAAATATTTAGAATCCTGGCATGAGAAAAGAAGGGGAAATGCTGAATATTATAATAAGGCTTTTAAAGGTATAGAAATTATTACCCCAAAAGCAGAGATTTGGAACTATCATATTTACAACCAGTATACCATAGCAGTTAAAAATCGAGATAAGCTAAAAGAGCACTTAATAAGTAATCAGATAGGCTTTGATACTTACTACCCTGTGCCTTTGCACCTGCAAAAATGTTTTGAAGATTTAGGATATAAGGAAGGGGATTTGACAAATTCTGAGAGAAAAGCCTTAAAGGTTATCTCGCTCCCCATCTATCCGGGACTTAAAAGAGATGAACAGGATTTTGTGATTGAGAAGATAAAAGAATTTGTAATTAATCCTGTTTAGTTTAAAAAATAATGTGTTCTATGGTTACTATAACGAACTTTATTCTATTTAAGCTTATAAACTAGTTCGAACCGAAAGGTTAATTCTTTTGTAATTGATATATTGAATCACTTTATATGATATTTGTATTGCAAATTACAGATGCAGATTTATCGACTCAAGTGTACAAAGACATAGTAGGTTTTTTGGGGGGAGGAAAAATCTTCAGGAAAATTACCACTTACCTATTTGATGGAATTACCTGAAAAACTTAGGTTTTATGAATAATTTTAACTCGAAAATTGAGAATCTGGAATTTTCAATGAAAAATCGTATTTGGTTATTAGTTAGTTTGATGATTATAAGCATCACCGCAATCTTGTTTATTCACTATTTACCATATGTAACCTTAATACTATCAGGGTTACTATTTTTTCTTTTTATGATCGCAGAAAAAGAAGAGAATGCATTCATAGTTTTATTTTTCATATTGATCTTTTTTAACCATTTTCGCAACGTTTCGACAGAAGCAACTCCCATATATGATTATCGTCTTTTTGGCTTTAACATAATTGAGATAATTATTATAATATTTCTTGCTTTTTATTTTTCTAAGTTTACCCTCAGGGGAGAGATCAAAATAAGCATGAGCAGATTTCTTTTGAATAAACCCATTTTGTATTTTGGATTTGTATTAATATTAGCATCTGTTATAGGGTTGTTGTTTTTTGGAGCAAAGCTACAGGTAACTTTTGCTCAGCTTCGTCCTTTAAGCTACGTAGTAATACTTTATTTTCTCACTATAGGTTTTATAAGAACTAAATCACAGCTAAACAAGATACTTTGGTCGATAATTGTTTTTACAGGTTTGCGAGCGATACACGGTATGTTTTTGTATTTTTATGATCCTTCCAGACAACATACTGGAGGAGGTTCTTTCACCTTCGTATCACATGAAGCTATATTTTTCATGTTGATTCTCTCTTTAGGATTCATTTTTATATCCAGTTATTCAAAAAAGGATTGGAAGTTTTATACCTTGTTATTTGTCGCGATTCCTACAATTTTTTCTTTTCTCTTTAGTTTCAGGAGAGGAGCTTGGTTAGGAATGGGACTCAGCTTTTTAATAACCTTTATGATATTGCCTAAGACTGCTAAACTGAAATTAGTAAGAGTTGGAATTCCTTTTCTGTTTCTTGTATTAATAATGATAGTTGTTTTGAAAGGTTCGGTTGCTTTTGAACATTTAGTACAAAGGTTTGTTTCGATGACTACAACCAGTAAAAGCATTTCAATGTCTGGATATGGTGTGACTGTCTCAAATATGTACCGAATATGGGAGACCATTAATGGAGTAATCTCCCTAAAAAGCTATCCTATTTTTGGTATTGGTCTTGGGACTGAATGGCCAATTTACATACCTTTTAGAGGTATATCTCTTCCAAGATTTCATTTTCATAACACCTGGTTATCTCTTTGGCTGAAGATGGGACTTTTGGGAGTACTATCTTTTGTCTGGATAAATTGGCTGATTTTCAAAAACGGGTTAAAGATTGGTCGAACTATCAAAGACCAGTATTATAAGTCGATGTGCTTGGGCCTTTTGATTTTCATATTGGGTTTTGACATTTCCTCAATTTTCGTTGATTGGATCTATTATTACAGATCCGCTTGTCTTATAGGCTTTGTTTTTGGAGTGATGGCATTATTAGATAAGTTAATAGAAAGAGGAGAAGTGACTTGAAGATATTTTAATAAATAGCAAAAAGCGACTCCTCTGTAGAGGACAGGATTATTAACCAAAGGATTGTATTATTCTCTATATTATTCACTACCAGATTTCTGGAGAAGAGATTCTTAAGTTAACAGAAACTGAATTAAGAGAAAGACCTGTTCTCGGATTCAAGATATTCTAGATAGGTAGATTGAGTTGTCGACCACAAGAACAGTTTCAAAAAATTTTATTTCTTTAACCATTGCTGATTTTTTAAACAATGCATTAGCCTTCTTAGCGATAGCATATTTAGCCAGGGTTTTGAAAGCTGATGGGTTCGGTAAAGTTCAGTTCGCACAAGCTATTATGGTTTATTTCTTGTTAGTTGTAAATCAAGGTCTGAGCACCTTTGGAGTAAGAGAGATAGCGAGGGAGATAATAAATGTTAAGACTTATACTAATCATATTCTTACTATAAGATTATTTTTATCTCTGATTTCTTATATCATTCTGGTTTTGTTTGTATTATGCATTAATCAATCACCAGAGATAAAAAAACTTCTTTTGATTTATGGTTTCAGTCTCTTCACTTTTTCCTTAACCCTGGATTGGGTGTTTCAGGGAATAGAGAAAATGGAGTATGTAGCGTTGGGCCGTATAATAAATCAGGTAATTTATGTTAGCGGACTTTTTCTTCTTGTGAAGAACTGGGATCAACTTTTGAGAGTGCCTGCCATTAGAGTTGTAGCTGCTATGATGGGAGCAATAATTTTAGGTTATTTCTTTATAAAAAGAGGTGGCGTAATAAAATTAAGTTGCGATCTTCAGATATGGAGACAAATTTTAAAACAATCCATACCTATGGGGGTTTCCCTTATCGTGATCCAACTTTATTATAGTTTAGACACCGTAATTTTAGGTTTTATGAAGGGGGTAACAGTGGTAGGCTGGTATAATGCAGCTTATAAGATAGTTCTGTTATTTACCGGTTTTGCTTCTCTATTTGGAATTGTGGTGTTCCCGGTACTTTCGAGATGCTATAAGGAGTCTTTAGATCAGCTTCAAAAATTTGTGTACCAGTTTTCACGGTTGACTATATTTTTTGGGGCTCCTATTGCTGTAGGTGGAATGATACTGAGTGACCAAATCATTCGATTTGTTTACGGGTCAGCTTATCAGTTAAGCATACTACCGCTACAAATCTTGATATGGAGTGTCTTTACGGTTTATTGCAATTGCTCTTTTGCATTTTGTTTACTGGCAAGCGATAGACAGAAAGAATATATGTACAGCGTTTTAACGGGTGCAGTGGTCAATTTAACCTTAAACCTGATACTTATCCCAAAATATAGTATGTTGGGTGCAAGCATTGCAACCATAGTCTCTGAGGTAATTACTCTGGGATTAATTCTCTATTATTCAAGAAGAATAGTAAAATCCATTCCCTGGATCGATCTTTTAAAAGTACTTGGGTCTTCCTTTTTTATGGGTCTGGTTCTATATTCTTTTTCTGGGAATCTTATAATTAAAGTATTTATAGGCATAGTTGTTTATCTAGGGGCAATGATTATTCTTGGAGGGATTCATAAAGAAGATGTTAAATGGCTAAAGCAAATCATAAAGGCTCAACGTGAATAAAGAAGATATCTATAAAGGAAAAAACCATAACTATTATAGTCTTGTAAGACATGACTTGATCCAAATGATCGAGGGTAATGGCAATAAGATTTTGGATGTTGGGTGTGGAGAGGGCCAGACCGGATGGGTTTTAAAGAATACTGGTAAAGCTAGAGAAGTTGTGGGAATTGAATTGAATGAAAATGCTGCAAAAAGTGCTGAAGGCAAGCTGGATAAAGTTATTCATGGAGATGTAGAAAAACTATCCTTACCTTTTCAGGCAGAATATTTTGATTATGTTATTTTAGCAGATGTAGTTGAGCATTTGGTCGATCCCTGGCAGGTGGTCAAACGGCTATCCCTGTTCCTCCATGGAGAAGGGTTCTTGATCGTGAGTATTCCTAACATTGGATATTGGAGGGTACTGAAAGATTTAATTTTATTTGACCAATGGGAATATCAGGCTGAGGGTATTCTGGATAAAGCACATCTTAGGTTTTTCACCAAAAGAAGTATGATCGAAATGATGAACAAAACTGGATTCGAGGTAGAATCAATTATAGCTAGAAAGTCACCGGGGATAAAAGCCAGGCTGTTCAATCTTTTTACCTTAGGGATATTCAGAAGGTTTTTTGAGAGTGCGTATATTATTAAATATAGGAAATTTAAATCTAGTTAATTTCAGTTTTTTGAGAATTCTCAAATTATTGAAAAAGCCAAAAACTCGTAGCTATCTATTATTTGGTAATGGTCTTTGTTATTAGGAAAATATGGAGAGTGATAGGGAAAACAAAAAAACAGCTCAGGGATATTGTTCAGTTTCCAGAACCTGTCTTGCTAGCCTTATTGGAGTTTCAGTTTGTATGACCTTTTTAGTTTACAAATAGAGATATATCATGGTTGAATTATCCATAATTATTGTGAATTTCAATACAAAGCTTTTATTGAAACAATGCTTGGAGTCTATTTACCAAAACCTGGATAACATAGAGCACGAAATCTTTGTAGTAGACAACAACTCAAAAGATGGAAGCCCCAGTATGATAAAGGAAAACTTCCCTAGTGTTCTGCTGATAGAAAACAAGGAAAATGTTGGTTTTGCAAAAGCGAACAATCAAGCTATCCAGAAAGCCAGAGGCCAATATCTATTGCTTCTTAACAGTGATACCATTATTCCTGCTGGAACTCTGACATTAATGGTGAATTTTATGGATCTAAATCCCAAGGCAGGTGCTTTGGGAGTTAAGTTGGTAGACCGTGATTCAAATTTGCAAACCTCGTGCCGTCATTTTCCTACTGTCTTCACAATGCTTTCTCAATTTTTTGGGTTGAGTTCAAGGTTCCCTAAAAGCAAGATATTCGGATGGTACGATATGGGCTATTGGGATCATTGCCAGACCAGAAAGGTGGATTGTGTACCGGGGACTTCTCTTTTAGTTAGAAAAAAAGCGGTGCAGGAAGTTGGACTCCTGGATGAAAACTATTTTATGTATTTCGAGGATACCGACTGGTGTTATAGAATTACCAGAGCTGGCTGGAAGGTGGTTTTTCTCCCCGAGGTTAAGGTGATTCATCTGGGGGGAGCAAGTGCTGACAGGTCAAATAGAGGTCTGCTCTATGACAAGACCCTCACCAGAGAATTATTTAATAGCCTCTTTTACTATTTCAGGAAATTTCATGGTGGTTTTTCAGTCTTGATTTTAAAGATTTTTATTCCTCTCTCACTTATTATCAGGATGTTGAAATGGATTTTCGCTTATATATTTCGCCAGATAGATGTGAAAGAATTTTCATACAAAATGAGTTCATTCTACCAGATGATTAAGTACTGTTTAACCAGCAGATGATAGAAATACTGAAATTGTTGCAAGATCATTTTTTAATATGATGAATCGAGCTTTTAAAAAGATTTTAGTGAATACAAATAAAAATGTGGGGTCGTTTTTGTTTAACCTGTTTAATCTTTTAAGCTTTAACAAACCAAGATTTAATTCTTCTGACTTGGATAATGTAAACAGAATCTTAGTCATCTCACTACATAAAATCGGAGACGTTCTTTTCACTACCCCCACTATTCGCGCCCTGAAGGAGAAATACCCAAAAGCAAAATTGACCGTTTGGGTAAAGTCCAGAGGAAGAGCAGTTCTGGAAAATAATCCCCATATAGACGAGATACTGGTATTTGATAATGTCAGCACGGCTCGGGGTTTCGAGAATATTAACCACTTCGATATAGTAGGCAGACTGAAATTTGTTTCTGAACTTAGGATAAGAAAATTTGATCTGGTGGTGGATCTGATAGGAACTTTTGCTACCAATATCTTCTCATTTTTAAGTGGGGCTCCCTTGAGATTCGGGTTTGATAATCATGGTTTCGGGTTTCTTCTAACAAGGATAACACCTGTTGCAAAAGGAAAACACCTCAAGCAAAATTACCTGGATGTGATCCGAACCATTGGTATAATTCCAAAAAATGACAATCTGGAGATAAAATTAAGTTGCAGTGAAGAGAAAATAGCAGAAAAGTTTGTAGCAGATCATAACCTGAGTTGTAATGATTTTTTGGTGGGGATTCATCCAGGAGCCGGATGGTCCACTAAAAGATGGCCTCCAGCTTATTTCGGGCAGTTAGCTAATCTATTAGTCAAAGAGGCCGATGCCAAAGTTATTCTTTTTGGTAATAAAGATGAAGAAAAACTATTAAAAGAGATTCTGCAGGAAATGGAAATCCAACCCATAATTTTGTTTGGGAAATCAGATTTAAGAGAGATGGCAGCAATAATAAGTAAATGCCATCTTTTTCTTGGCAATGACACCGGACCTACTTATATTGCTGAAGCCCTGAAAGTCCCTGTAGGCGTGTTTTTTGGTCCAACCAATCCGATTTATAGTGCACCTCAGGAGACAAAACACGTAGTGATAAGAAAGATCATACAATGCAGCCCGGTTGATTTGCATCAATATTGTTTTGATGAACCTGGAGTCGCTTGCCGCTTGATGAAACACGAATGTATGAAAACCATATCAGCAGCGGAAGCTCTGGAGGCTTTAAGACCCGTTTTAACTAAAAAGGGAG
>Ga0224495_10002445_pt1 | contig 12077 bp, 11 predicted proteins | sample SF_Jul11_sed_USG_FD_168128 | JGI IMG/M metagenome (GOLD analysis project Ga0224495, IMG submission 168128) | Sediment microbial communities from San Francisco Bay, California, United States - SF_Jul11_sed_USGS_4_1 | ecosystem: Environmental > Aquatic > Marine > Sediment | place: USA: California... | reverse complement strand
CTATGCTGTTTTTATGAAATAATGATGGAGCTCCCAGCCCTCATTTTTTTTGACCTCTTTCTGACAGGGCTGTTGGAAAAACGAAAGGAGCCAACGATGTCGATAAAGAGAATAAACACCTTAATTATTGTCACACTTACCGCATCCCTTCTGCTCGTTTCTACAACATGTAGCTCAATCGAACAGGGCGAAAAAGAAACAATTCAAATCAAAGGACTCTCTCAGCCCGTCGAGATTATCAAAGACCTCTGGGGAATTTCCCATATCTATGCCGAAAACCAGAAAGATCTTTTCTTCGCTCAGGGATTCAACGTGGCCCGTGACAGACTCTTTCAGCTCGAGATATGGCGGCGGCAGGCAACAGGAACCCTGGCAGAAGTCCTGGGACCGAAAGCGCTCAAGAAAGACCTCGGCTCCCGACTGCTCAAAGCTCGAGTCAACCTCAAGGAAGAGCTCAGCCACTACCATCCTCAGGGTGAAGAGATCATCACTTCCTTTGTCCAGGGCATAAATGCATACATCGATCTCACACGAGAAAAACCAGAGCTTCTGCCCATCGAGTTCGAGCTTCTTGATATCGAACCTGAGCACTGGACACCGGAAGTTGTGGTCTCACGCCATAACGGTCTGTTCCGCAACGCAAGCCGGGAATTTTCGATCGCTCGGTCTGTCCAAATCCTGGGAGAAGAAGCTGCACGGCATCTGCTTAACCTTCAGCCAGGACATCCTGATTTGACTCTGCATGAAGGCCTGAATCTGGATCTTGTATCTCCAGAAGTTCTGGAGTTGTATTCTGCTTCCCGGTCCCCCGTTAAATTTACACCTGAGGATATCGTGGACCCGAATTATAGAGCTCTGAACGATTCTGAACAACACACCCGATTATTCCCTTATTCCAAAGATTTGTTCCAGGCTCTATCACAGGGAAGCAACAATTGGGTGGTGAGAGGAAGTCTTGCGTCTTCGGGTTATCCAATCATGGCCAATGATCCTCACCGCAGCCAACAGATTCCGTCTCTGCGCTACTGGGTCCATCTCGATGCACCCGGATGGAATGTGATAGGCGGAGGAGAGCCAGCCCTTCCCGGCGTGTCCATCGGCCATAACGAGTATGGAGCTTGGGGATTGACCATTTTTGCCATAGACCAAGAAGACCTTTACGTCTACGAGACCAATCCGGGCAATCCCAGTCAGTACAGTTACAAGGGGAGCTGGGAGGAGATGAAGGTCATCCAGGAGAAAATCCCTGTAAAAGGGCAAGATTCAGTGGCTGTTGATCTGAAGTTCACGCGGCACGGTCCGGTTCTCTTCGAAGACAAAGACCATCACAAGGCTTATGCTTTGATGGCTGCCTGGCTTGAGGTCGGTGGTGCTCCTTATCTTGCCAGTCTGCGCATGAACCAGGCCAGAAACTGGTCTGAGTTCAGGGAGGCCTGCCGGTTCTCCCACACTCCATCGGAAAACATGGTTTGGGCGGATGTGGAAAACAACATCGGATGGCAGGCCGTCGGGATTACACCTCTCAGGAAAGATTGGGATGGACTCGTTCCTGTGCCAGGAGACGGACGGTTCGAATGGGAAGGATTTCTTCCGATAAAAGATCTTCCCCACACCTTCAACCCGCCAGAAGGATACTTTACCACGGCCAATCAAAACAATGTGCCAGAAGGATATCCCCATTCTCTAGGTTTCATGTGGACCGACACCTACCGATTCGATCGCATAAAGGAAGTGTTAAGCTCCGGATATGAATTCTCGATGGAGGATATGATCAAACTTCAGCAGGATTATCTCTCCATTCCAGCCAGGACCCTGGCACCCTATCTCGAGGGACTTCACTCAAATGATGCCATGACAGAAAAAGCAGTCAAGATGCTTCTATCCTGGGACTTTTTTATGGATGAAGACTCGGTGGAGGCCACCCTGTACATGGCCTGGTTAAGGCACATCCAGCAAAATGTGCGGGACCTCTTTGTCCCAGAAAAGGCCCGTTCCTTCCTTCCCAGACTGTCGCTGAAGGTGACCATTGATTTGATCTCACATCCAAACAAAAAATTCGGGCCTGATCCTGTGTCAGGTCGAGATGCCATGCTGATCAAAAGCTTGGAGGAGGGAACAAGGGAACTCACTGAGCGTTTGGGACAGGATATGAGCCAATGGCAGTACGGCCAAGAAAAATTCCACCACATCACGATCCTTCACATGCTCAGCGATTCTGTCAAGGAGGAGGCTCGCGCCAAGCTTGACGTCGGACCTCATCCCAGAGGTGGGAGCGGTTACACAGTCAATATGACCACCAGTGGCTATAACCAAACATCAGGGGCTTCTTTCCGGATCATCGCAGGCTGCAAAGACTGGGATAATACAGTGGGAACAAACTGCCCCGGTCAATCAGGAGACCCAGAAAGCCCCCACTACAAGGATCTTTTTGAACCATGGGCCAAGGGGGAATACTTTCCTGTTTATTTTTCTAGACACAAGGTCGAATCCGCCGCAGAAAGCATAACCATCCTCAAGCCACAGCATCATCCCAAAAACCACATACAGCGCCTTCCATAAAACGATCGTATCTCTCATCGCAAAAAACGCCCCCCTGCGGTTATTTCATTCCATCTGTAAAGGTGATTTTTAGAAAAAAATATCCCCCCCCGATTCATCTCAAATGGCGATTGTGAAATTCTATCCCTCTGATAGTATAAATAAAGGCTATATTTAGGTGGGATTATACCCATGTGTAAAGGGAAAAATACGGACAAAGAAAAATGAAGCCTCAAAGAGAATCCAGAAGGGCAAGCAGTAAAAAAAAAGATTCCCTCAAGCAGTTACAGCGAGAAATCGAAACCAACATGAAAGCAATATATCAGAAAAAGTCGAAGATCGAGGAACTGGCCAAATCGACAATCGAAGAATTGATAAAGTTCCGAGATCTGGACAGAAAGACTAAAGAACTGCAGAAAACGACCAGTCGAAAGGAAAAAGAAAAGACAATGACCCCGAAAAAAGTTAAGGCGAGAATTCCAAGTAACAAAAATAACAACAGGTTTGAGTTGGATTATGAATTGACCAACATGAAGATGATAAGAAAAATCCTGGAACTATCCACAGCCTTCGAAGAACATCAGTGTGAGCAAAGAAAAGAAAAATTCGGTTCGACAGGGCTGGAAACGAACGGCGCCAAAAAAATATTGATCATCGAGGATGACCTCACCACCATCAAGATCATCAGTCATCTCCTCGTACAAAACAATTTCTCGGTTGAATTTTCTCAAGATGCTGAAGAGGGACTGAGAAAAGTTTTTAAAGAAAAGCCTGACCTCATCCTTTTGGATATCATGCTGCCTGGAATGGACGGCTTCCAACTCCTGACAAAACTAAAAGCAACGAGGGAGACTTCTCATATACCCGTTATTATTCTCAGCTCTCTAGCAGACGAGCGGAATGTGATCAAAGGTCTTGAAAAGGGAGCCTCGGATTACATCCTCAAACCCTTCTCCCCTCAAATCCTCTTTTTTAAAATAAAAAAAACCTTGGCATTGAACAATGAATATCTCACTGATTATCGTCACCTATAGCCTCGTCTTTCTCCTCGCTTTTTCGGTTGCTTTATTCTTGTATCTTATCCTAAGGAGAGTTGTCATTCAGCAACAGGAGACTTTGTTTCAAGAGAAGTACCAGAAAATCGAGAGTGAGATTCTCAAACTCATTGCCTCTCCGCAACAGGGCCTCGCTTTAGAGATAGCACAAAAATATAAATCTTTTCCCAATGTTCTGACAAAGGTCCTTTTTGACTACATCGAGCAGATCAAAGGCCAGGCAACTGATCATCTCAAAAAAATATTCGATTATGCCTTGAAGGAAAAATGTCTCAAAGATATCTATTCCAGAAGACTCATCAAGAGACTCAAAGCCACTCACCTTTTTGTGATTTTCTCAGGTCCTTCTGATACTCCACACATCCTAAAGCTCCTCAACGACAAGCCCGTCGTCAAGCTTGTGGCCATCAATGCTCTCTCTCAGATTCCCTCATCCCGGGCCCTCTCTTACATCTTTCAAGCCTTTGAAAATGACTCTGTCTCTAATGCCCGAACGTACATGAACATCATGTATGGCTTGGGGGATAAAATAGAAACGCATGTGAATGAATATTTAAAGAAACCGTTATCCACAGAAAAATTGGCATTAATGATCGAGCTGGCAGGCACAATCCCTCTCCGCTCCCTTTCCCAAGATATAATTTCTTTCGTTGATCATCCGGAGAAAGAGATACGCATAAAGGTCGCCAGGGCTTTAGGCCATATGCGTATCTCTGCCTCACTGGACACTCTAATCAGACTCTCTGATGACGAAGCATGGGAAGTCGGCGCCCAGGCCATGAAAAGCCTGGGAAAACTGGAAGATGTTAGGGCCAAAAAGGTTCTCTCGAAAGGGATGTTTTCTCCCTTCTGGCATGTTCGTTTTAATGCAGGACATGGTCTCGCGAACCTAGGAGAGCCTGGTCTAAAACACCTCCAGAAGGTCAAAAAGCAAAAAAAGGATGCGTACGCCTCGGATATGGCCAATATGGTATTGGATGAGGTTTTCTATTCTGGAGAAGCTTAATGGGCGGGATAATCGAATCTGTTTTTCAGGTCGTAACAGGAATTATCCTGGTCTATTTTTTTCTGATCAATTCACTCTATCTTCTGTTCATCATCCTGTCCATATTCGGGATCTATCAATACAAGAACCTGAGTGCCTTTGTTAACTTCAAAGAAGTCTTTCAGATGCCTCTTGTCAAGCCAATATCGATCATTGCCCCTGCCTATAACGAGGAAATGGGTATCATAGAAAGCGTAAAATCTCTTTTAGCATTGGAATATCCCTTTTATGAAGTTATCGTGGTCAATGATGGATCGACAGACCATACTCTGGAGAAGCTTAAAAAGACCTTTGGCCTCAAAAAATCCAAGAGAGTGTTCCGCAAGACTATCGAAACCAAGCCCATAAAAGGCATTTATATCTCACCATCGGATCCCAAGCTCGTCGTAGTCGATAAGGTCAACGGTAAGAAGGCAGATGCCATGAACGCCGGCCTGAATGTATCCCGGTATCCCTTGTTCTGTGGGATCGACAGCGACTCGATTCTTGAAAAAAATGCACTTTTAAAAATGGCCCGGCCTTTTCTAGAAGATCCCGAAAAAACCGTGGGTGCTGGTGGGATCGTTCGCTTATCCAACGGGTGCAAAGTTAAGTTCGGGCAGATCGTCGAAGTCGGTTTGCCTCGTAACGCCCTGGCACGTTTCCAAATACTCGAATACCTCAGAGCATTTCTAGGAGGACGAATTGGCCTGAGTATGCTCAAAAGTATCCTGATCATTTCAGGTGCCTTCGGACTATTCCGGAAAGATATTGCGCTTCAGTGCGGGGGATACAGAACAGCCACAATCGGTGAGGATATGGACCTTGTCGTTAGGATACGTAAGTATCTCCATGAGAGTAAGATCCCGTTCGTGTTCCGTTTCATACCAGATCCCATCTGCTGGACAGAAGCACCCGAAACCCTAAAAGGCTTGGCTAACCAGCGCAACAGATGGCATCGGGGGCTTATAGAATCTCTCTTGCACAGCAAAAAAATGATATTTAATCCTCGATATGGAATAACAGGACTCTTTGCCATGCCATTTTATGTGATATTCGAGATGCTGGGCCCACTGATTGAGGTGGCTGGCTATGTTATTTTCAGTGTGTATGTGCTTTTAGGTCAATTTAACCAGACTTTTGCTGTGCTTTTTTTCCTCCTGGCTGTGGTCTTGGGAATACTCTTATCCCTCTTAGCCATTTTGCTCGAAGAATATTCCGCTCGAAGGTACCCTCGTCTGATGGATATCATAATCATTGTTGCGTTTGGTTTGCTTGAAAACATTGTGTACCGTCAATATTTGGCTGTGATCAGGGCTATGGCCTTCCTTGACATTGCAAAAGGGAAAAAAGAATGGGGCGAGACGAAAAAGAAAGGTTTCTCATGGGAAAGCCAGAAACAATGAAAAAGCCACGGTTTGAGCTGTTTGTTATTTTATCAGTTTGTTCTGTTTTCATGTTTGCCTATCAAGTGGAACTTTTCGCAAATGAGCTTTCTCCAAAAGAAAAAGCCCTCCAGGCTCTAAAAGGACAAGACTATACGACCGTGATAAATATCTGTCTGGATCTGCTTGGGTCCGAACCTGATGATTACGAGCTTAACTTTATACTCGCGCGGGCTTATGCCTATTCAGGTCAAAGGGACAAGGCTCTGGGTTTGACTGAGAAAATGCTCGGAACGTATCCTGAAAATTTGGATCTGTTCCTCTTCCGATCCAGAGTTCAATCGTGGGCGGGGTGCTATGACGAAGCCGAATCAGGATACAAAATTGTTCTGGTCATGGATCCAGAAAACATTGAGGCCATGACAGGATTGGCTGAAATAGCCTCGTGGAAAAGAAATTATGGAGATGCTATACAAAAATATAGGGATATTCTGCAGCTTGAGCCTGATAATCCTGACATATATTTCCGTATCGGTCGCGTTCATCAGTGGGATGGGAACTACCAAAAGGCAAAGGAAAATTATCAGGAGGCTATCCAGCTTGATCCAGAAAATGAAAATTTCAGACAGGCTTTGAAAAATGCACACCCTGTTTTCAAAGAAAATTATGAATTAAGATATCAGTATACGAATGAGGCTTTCAGCGATGGGAGGGATAACTACATCGATCATCACCTGTATTTGAGCATGAAGATTTCTCCAGATATCGGCTCCCTTCATCTAAAGTACAACCAAACACACAGATTCGATGAAAGAGATGTCCAGTATGGATTCGAGTTTTACCCTCATCTGTGGAAGAAAGCCTACGGATATCTTGATTTTACCTATTCGTCGAAGGCAATCCATTATCCTCAGACCTCTTTTCTCATGGAAGTGTACCAATCCCTGTTTCAATCCGCAGAATTCTCGTTGGGATATCGGAGAATGAATTTTAAAGACGAGGCCGCTTCTGTCTACCTTGGATCTGTCGGCTATTATGTGGGCAATTATTATCCCTCCCTGCGGTGGTATTATTCTTCTGAAGAGACGGGCCCAAATTTTTCCTGGATCGTGAATGTCAGGAGATATTTCTCCAGTGATAGTTATTTGGCTATCGGTTACGGACAGGGCTCGAGGCCTTTCGAAATCATCACCAGGGAAGATGTCTTGGTCAAAAAAAGCTGGATCTTTCTTGCCGAGTGGGATTGGTATTTTCTGAGAAGTATCAGGCTAAAGGTCCAGTTCATGCACCGAAGCGAGGAAGACGGTCCCACCAGAAACTTAGTCTTCGTGGCAACCGGCTACCGCTGGTAATAGGAACCGTTATTTCGCTTTGGGCTTGAAGAGCTGGATGGTCTCTTCTTTGACCAGTATAATAAAGGAGTAAATCGCTAAAGCTGTTCCTAAGGGAAAATTCAAGATGCTCAGGAAAGCCACGATCAGAGTCAGAATCCTTCCCCATTCCTGTTTCTTCATGAGTCCTATGCCGGCAATGATCTTGGGTATGGAAAGGATTAAAAGGAATATAGCTATTCCTGCACCGACTGTCCTGAGGATCACGGGTGCTTCATAACCTATATCTGGTATGAAAGAGATCCCGAAAAGCACCCAGAAAGCCACAAAGCCGCCAAAAAAAGTAAACGCCCCAAGCGCTATCCAGAGTATACCGATGAGATTGACATGTTTCTCCATTTCTTCCTCCTTCACTCTTCCTCATAAGCCACGGCCGTACCGCTGGCACTGACCATGAGCATCATGCCTCCTTTCAATTCTTACATACGAAATTTTCTTCCTAACGTTTTTCCAATGATTAAACCAGAATCTTTGAAATCGTCCCTGATCTCCAGTGAGGAGTATATAACTTTTATGCTTTTTCCTTCAATAGCTCTTCTATCTTGAATTCCATATCTTTGAAGTGGGTTCCCCTCCAGAACACCCGGCCGCATCCAGAACAAAGGGCAAAGGAATCGGCATGCTTGTAGACAAAGGGCGTGACAAGATTTTTCGCGTTCTTCTTGGGAAGATCCTTTAACTTCACGTTACAATCGATGCAGCGGGTGTGGGGATTGACTCTTTCCCAAAGACTGAACTTGTCCAATACCTGCTTGACTTGGTCACGCCATTCCTCGCTCTCCAGAAAAAGAGTGTCAACATCCTTGGCCTTCTCGATCAGGCCAGTGTCTCTCGTTAGGAGGATGCGTTTTTCCTTCCGGGCCCTGGACAGAAGATCGTCGTCTTCGATTTTGTTGAAGAATAGGGCATCGAACCCGAGAATCTTGAGCCACTTGGCCAACTTCCCCAGCATGCAGTCAACTATGAATTTCATGGAACTTTAAACTTTCACAGCCCAAGGAATTGAACACTCAAGCCCGAGATAAAAATCATGGCGCCTGCTATGGCATGGGCGTATTTTTCCAGCGGGCCCAAGCGGATGAATCTGGTTCCCCAGGAAGCAGCAGTGATAATAATCAGCATGGTTAGAATTGTTATCACCCCGAATGCTAATGTGACCAAAATCACTCCACCGATGTTGTGTTTTGCTGCAGGGAACATCAGAAGAGGGATGAGCGGCTCGCAGGGCCCGAAGACAAAAATGACAAAGAGAATCCAGGGCGTGATATTGGCTCTTGCTTTTTCATCATGAACATGGGCATGAGATGCCCTTTCGTGAGTGTGTAAATGTTCATGTTCCACACTGTCAGTATGCGGATGGAGATGTTTGTGGGGCTTTCTCCTGATCGCTCTGTGGAGTCCCCATATAGAGTAGGCCAATCCGAATCCGATCAGAAGCCAGGCAGCCAATCCTCCTCGAAACGACTCGACTCCCTCAAGACGGAAAACAGCAATCCCTAATGCTATTCCTATAAATCCCAAGACGACAGAGCTCAGCACATGACCCAATCCGCAGAGAAAGGAGATGAAAAGCGTTTTGGCAAGGGTCCATCTTCGGGCTCGGCTGATCACTATGAAAGGTAGATAATGGTCAGGACCAAGCACAGTGTGGACAAAACCGATCGAGGCTGCTGTCCCTGCTAAGACGAGAATTTCACCGCTCACAGATATCTCTAACAAAATTAATGGTGGACGGTAGGGGACTTGAACCCCCGACCTCAGCGTTGCGAACGCCGCGCTCTCCCGACTGAGCTAACCGCCCACACAGATGTAACTGTCAGAAATTGACTTAAGAAATGTACCATTTTTTTGATGTCTTTTCTACCTTTTTTGCTGTTCGGATTGAAAGAATATGCCTGTTCGGAAAGTCAAAATGAGCATTTATTCAGCAAAACTTGAAATGTATTTTTTATGAAAATCAATCAGAGGCTTATAATTTAAATCATCTGCTTCTTTAAGTGCTTTGATATAAATTTTCCTTATTTTTGTAGTTAAAAGAAGTTCATCTTCAGGAAAGTCAAGATAAGCGTTCAAATGATCTTTAAGAAAAAGATTTACAATAAATCTTGCCCATCTGCCATTACCATTGTTAAAAGGGTGTATATACACAAGCCTATGATGAAGTCGTGCAGAAATTTCAACAGTATTCATGTCTTGTTTTAGCCAATATTCCAAATCATCAATTATTTTTTTTAATTCCACATCAATCTGAGTTTTATCAACTCCAATATTTTTTTCCGTTTTTCTTTTTTTCCCAGCCCATGTCCAAACCTTACCAAACATTTCTTTGTGTGTTTTATAAAGACTGCTTATTGTTAATTGAAATTTCTTTCTTGATAAAAAAAATCTTTTCGAAGCCTCGGAAATATTTTTAAACTCAGCGTCGTTTAACTCTCTTCTTGTTGTTATATACCTAGGTAGCAAGCCTTCCAGATCTTCTGCATCTAGAGGAGTTGCTCCAGGAGGGAGTTCCTGATTTATTTTTTTCTTTGATTTTGATTCCATAAGCTATCTCTTCTTTTTTCTAAAATTTCTCTTTTTAACTTTTCAACTTGTACTTCACTTTCTTCTTCAGAGGGGGTTTGTATTTCAAGAGCAGAGCTTGTCTTGCTAAGTTTTACTAATTGTTTTGCTTTTTTGTATGCTTTCTCGTCAAGCAATTCGATAAGATTTTTCCGAGGAATGAGTGTAATTTTCAATTCTGTATTTAATGCATTCGCTATTTTAAACAGAGTTGAAATCTTTGGATTCGCTTCTCCGCTTTCGATTTGCTGAATAGACCTTAATGACCTGCCGACCATCTTTCCTAATTGTTCCTGTGTCATCCCAAGTGTTTCTCGGAGTAGCTTGATTTGATCCTTAAAATCAGGATAATGAGATAGCCACTCTGGCAAATCCTCAATTGATTTAAATTTCTTGCTAATTTGTTCAGTAAAAAAATATTTTTTCATATATTAATTATACGAAATATAATTTCATATTTCAAGCATAATATACGCATTATTATTTCGTAATTAAACACATTTATACGAAATATAATTTCATATATCTAGATAAAACATGTTGCTTTTTGCTTCCAGGAAATTTTTTTCAGAGAATTCTTCACAAATGCCACACCGGGTTCTACAGGTGTGACAAAATCGGTTGAAAATTGCTAAAAATATGGTATTTGAGCTAGCCGCCCACACAGATGGAATTGGCAAAACCTGTTCATTCTCTTATTAAAGGTTACCCCTTTTGAGCCGATTAACTTATGAGAAAATCAGTGACTCTTCAGCCCAGCCAGCCTCTTCTTGGCGTCATCAACCTCAGTAATACCAAGATCAGCGCTTTTCCAGAAGTCGAGGAATTTCTCGTAGTGCTTCATAGCTTTGTCTCCCCAGTCTATTTTATGTTTTGCTATTTCAGAATGTATACTTGACGAAATAGCTTCTTGTTCCTTTCAATCAAAACTTCATACCGTCCTTCTTCAGAGATTTTACCGTACAACGTTACAAGAGCGGATAAATTGTCGAGCTTAACGCCGTTGATCTCTTTAATCACATCATCCTTTTGTATCCCAACTTCAGATGCGATACCCGTCTTGGGCAAGTCTATTACTTTGAATCCGTCAATTTTCCCATCAACATAGTTAGGGACAACCCTTGTCTCATTGATGATCAAAGCCCGCTCTCTTTCAATCCTTTCTAGAACCTCTGATCTCAAAAATTCTCTCTCTGGGAGACTGTTATTCAATGGAACGCTTTTTAATTTATCAATTTCGTAATCAGTTTTCTCAATCCTTCTTGAACTTTTCTTAATATCTTTTTCGGTTTTGGATTGAAGACTCTTTTCAAGAAGTAGCCAGTAAATTTTCTCTCCTTTTTGGAGGATGATACCGTCTTGGAACACATGGGTGAGTTCCATATCAAGTATGCTATCTCCCACTTTCATAATTACGATTTTTCCAGATTCTTTAATTTTAAAAACAGCAACAGAGGAAGAAGCATTCTTAGAGACCACTACACCTGTCAAGGAAAGAGGAAGAATATCATTTTCATTTTCTATCAAGGGATTTGCATTCGAAAAACATATAGAGGCCGAAGCAGAATATACAAATCCCAATAAAATGAGATATAGAAGATAAAGATTGATTTTTTTAAGGACTTTCATTTAGTTTCAATCTGCTTCACAATCTGACTCATAATCTTGATGAAGGGCCTGAGACATTCCCTGACTCCAGCCTTGAGGTACTCTTTATCCCTGATGAAGTCGGCCACTCTTGGACTGTAGATTTTATAGAAATTGACCAGAACTCTGCCCATCGGATTTGTGAGAAGGTATTGGTCTCTGAAAGCAGAGAGAATCTTCACTTCCTTTACCATGGATGTACCATAACAGGCTGTGGCAATAAAGCATACACCACCGCCTCCTCTGTCATCATCGCTCGGCAATTTTGTGAAACTTGCTGTGATGGATTTATCTGAATCCATAGTAATGGTTATAGGATTGGTTGTCCCTGATGCACCACCACTCCATCCGCTAAATGTATATCCTCTATTGGGTAAAGCTCTTATCGAAACCTCGGTCCCTTCATCATGTGTGTAAGTGCCCGGTGAAGGGTCAGTGGTTCCTCCACTTCCGGCAGTTATTGTCAGTGTGTAAG
>Ga0224495_10002444_pt1 | contig 12084 bp, 16 predicted proteins | sample SF_Jul11_sed_USG_FD_168128 | JGI IMG/M metagenome (GOLD analysis project Ga0224495, IMG submission 168128) | Sediment microbial communities from San Francisco Bay, California, United States - SF_Jul11_sed_USGS_4_1 | ecosystem: Environmental > Aquatic > Marine > Sediment | place: USA: California... | reverse complement strand
AACCATTCGTGTGCGCGGTGGCAAAGGATAATCTGTTCGGGGTGCAGTTCCACCCGGAAAAAAGCCACACAGCAGGGCTGAAGCTGCTGCAAAACTTTATGCAATGGAACCCCTGATTCCAAACATACTGACATGTTAATTATTCCCGCGATCGATCTGAAAGACGGCCATTGTGTGCGTCTCAAGCAAGGTGTAATGGAAGACGCCACAGTGTTTTCCGAGGACCCTGCCGCCATGGCGCAGCACTGGCTGGAGCAAGGTGCGCGTCGCCTGCACCTGGTGGACCTGAATGGTGCCTTTGCCGGCAAACCAAAAAACGAATCCGCCGTACGTAACATCATCGATGCAGTCGGCACGGATGTGCCCGTGCAATTGGGCGGCGGCATCCGCGATCTGGAAACCATCGAACGTTACCTCGACATCGGCGTGACCTACATCATCATCGGCACGGCGGCAGTCAAGGTGCCGGGCTTCCTGCACGAGGCCTGCGATGCATTTCCCGGGCACATCATGGTGGGGCTGGATGCGAAGGCCGGCAAGGTTGCAGTGGATGGCTGGTCGAAACTGACCGGGCACGACGTGGCCGACCTGGCACAGCGCTTCGAAGGCTATGGTGTTGAAGCGGTCATATATACCGATATCGGCCGCGACGGCATGTTGTCCGGCGTGAACATTCCGGCGACCGTGGAGCTTGCCCGTCCGCTGCATGTGCCGGTGATCGCCAGTGGCGGCATCACCAACCTTGACGACGTACGCGCCTTGTGCGAGGTCGAACCCGAAGGGATCACCGGCGCAATCACCGGGCGCGCGATCTACGAAGGCTCTCTCGATTTCAAGGCCGCACAGGCACTGGCGGACCAGTTGGCCGGAGCGGCACTTTAACCGATGCTCGCAAAGCGAATCATTCCCTGCCTTGATGTGACTGCAGGGCGGGTGGTCAAAGGCGTGAGCTTTGTCGAACTGCGTGATGCGGGAGACCCGGTGGAGATCGCGCGCCGTTATAACGAACAGGGCGCCGACGAGCTGACCTTTCTCGACATCACCGCAAGTTCGGACGACAGGGGGATCATTTTCCGCATCGTCGAGCAGGTCGCTTCTCAGGTATTCATCCCATTAACGGTCGGCGGTGGCGTTCGTGAAGTGGGCGATGTCCGCAACTTGCTGAATGCCGGCGCGGACAAGGTCAGCATAAACACGGCGGCTGTTTTGAATCCGCAGCTGGTGGCTGACGCAGCCGGTCGTTACGGCTCGCAGTGCATCGTGGTGGCGATCGATGCCAAGCAGGCAGGAAATGGCCGCTGGGAAGTGTATACGCATGGCGGACGCAAAGCGACGGGCATTGATGCGGTGGAATGGGCAAGAAAAACCCAGGATCTGGGTGCAGGCGAGATTTTGCTGACCAGCATGGATAAAGACGGACAAAAAAGCGGTTTTGACCTGGCGTTGACCCGGGCCATCACCGAGGCGCTGGATATCCCGGTGATCGCCAGCGGCGGCGTGGGCAACCTGCAACACCTTGTTGATGGCATAAAGGAAGGGGGGGCGGATGCCGTGCTGGCAGCGAGTATTTTCCACTTTGGCGAATATACTGTGCGGCAGGCCAAGGAGTTCATGGCACAACACGGCATTGAGGTGCGGTTATGACACGGTGCGCGAAAGCGGCGGGTGCGGGAATAACCGCATCGCACCTCCTGATGGAACTACTAGCCATTCCACTAAGCCAGCTAGCTGGCAAGTGGCTGGTTATCCCGCAAACGGCTGGCTGCGCCAGTAACGTGTCGGAGGTGCGGTTATGAGTGAAAGCGAAGCCTGGCTGAACAAGGTGAACTGGTCCGTCGACGGGCTGGTGATGGCGATTGCGCAGGATGCCGCCAGCGGGCGCGTGTTGATGGTGGCATGGATGGATCGCGAGGCTTTGAAGCTGACCTGGCAGAAAGGCGAGGCAGTATACTGGTCGCGCTCTCGCAAGAAACTCTGGCATAAAGGAGAAGAATCCGGGCACTACCAGAAGGTCAGGGAGATCCGGATGGATTGCGACGGTGATGCGATCCTGCTGCAAATCGAACAGCAGGGCGGTATCGCCTGCCATACAGGGCGTGAAAGCTGTTTTTACAGGCGCCTGGAAAAAGGGGAATGGGTGGAGATGGATGCAGTGCTGAAGTCTCCGCAGGAGATTTATAAAACGGAAAACCCGATAAACAAGAACCCGAAAAAATGAGCGCGGAAAAAATGAATCAGGAAATCCTGCAACGATTGATGGAAACGCTTGAAGCGCGCAAAAATGCATCGCCGGAGAGTTCCTATGTTGCGAAGCTGTTCAGCAAGGGCGAAGATGCCATCCTGAAGAAGATCGGCGAGGAAGCGACCGAGATGATCCTGGCCAGCAAGAGCGGTGACCGATCCCACCTGGTATATGAAACTGCGGATCTGTGGTTTCATTGCCTGGTGCTGCTGGCGAAAAACGGGCTGAGCGCGGATGATGTGCTCAACGAGCTGGCGCGCCGTGAGGGATTATCGGGTCTTGCCGAAAAGGAAAGCCGGAAAAAGGATTGAGTATGGGTGACTGTATATTCTGCAAGATCGTACGAGGTGAGATACCCTGTAGCAGGGTGTATGAAGACGACGAGGTGCTGGCGTTCCATGACATCAACCCGGTGGCGCCAGTGCATTTCATGCTGGTTCCAAAGCTGCATCTTGCTTCCCTGACGGAAGCCAATGACAGCCATGCGGGCCTGCTGGGGAGGATGCTGTTGCTGGCGCCCAGGCTGGCACGCGAGCAGGGCCTGGAGAACGGTTTCCGCACCGTGATCAACACCGGCAAGGGCGGCGGGCAGGAGGTATTTCATTTGCATATTCACATTATCGGCGGCATTAACATCCCGCCCATGGTGAAACGGGGTTAACGAACAACATATCTGGGGAGAACGAGATGGGAAGTTTCAGTATCTGGCATTGGCTGATCGTGCTGTTGGTGGTCATATTGATCTTCGGCACCAAGAAGCTGCGCAATATCGGCAGCGACCTGGGCGGAGCGGTAAAGAACTTCAAGGAAGGCGTTCGCGACGACGAACCCGGCCAGCAACAGGAAGGCAAGGTCATCGAGGGCGAAGTGACTTCGAAAACGCAGGCAAAGGATAAATCAAGCACAAATGTTTGACTTCGCGTTCTCCGAGCTGATCGTCATCCTGCTGGTGGCACTCGTCGTGATCGGCCCGGAACGGTTGCCGAAAGTGGCGCGCACGGCGGGGAATCTGTGGGGCCGGATGCAGCGCTATGTGCACAGTGTCAAAAACGATATCGCCAACGATCTGGCGATCGAGGAAGCAAACAAATTGCGCGGCACGATCCGCAAGGAAATGGACTCCATCGAACAGGCCACGCTGGAGGCCAGAATGGCGCTGGACCGCAAGATACTGGATGCGCAGATGGGCAGGAACTACGATGACGCCGGCGAAAGCAAGCCGGCTGAGACTCAACCCCCTTCCTCACCGGAAAAACCAGCCTGATGACTATCAGCGAGAACCTGATCGGGCACCTGATCGAACTTCGTACGCGCCTGCTGAGGGCGCTCGTGGTTTTGCTGCTGGTGTTCATCTGCCTGTTCCCCTGGGCTCCCGATCTCTATGCGTTGCTGGCACAGCCGCTGCTGGCGAAGCTGCCCAAGGGCGGGCAGATGATCGCTACCGATGTCACCACGCCGTTCTTTGTGCCGATCAAGGTTGCCATGATGACGGCGTTGCTGATCTCGCTCCCCTACATCCTTTACCAGATATGGCGGTTCGTCGCACCGGGTTTGTACGCGCACGAGAAACGCCTGGTCATACCGCTTATTCTGGCAAGCACGCTGCTGTTTTTCTGCGGTATGGCATTTGCCTTTTTCCTGGTGTTCCCCGTGGTGTTCGGTTTCATCACCGCCTCGGCGCCGCAAGGCGTGACGGTGATGACCGACATCGACAAATACCTCAGCTTCGTGCTCGGCCTGTTCCTGGCATTCGGGGTTACTTTCCAGGTGCCGGTGGCTGTTGTGCTGCTGGTGCGCATGGGTGTTGTCAGTATCGAGAAGCTGAAAGAGGCGCGCTCTTACGTGATCGTCGGCGCATTTATCGTCGGCGCGATCTTCACACCGCCGGATATCGTGTCCCAGTTCATGCTTGCCATTCCGCTCTGGCTGCTTTACGAAGCGGGCATCGTGGTGGCGAACTGGCTGAAACCTGCAGAAAAGAAAGCCGATGCCGGCTTGACATGAGGCGCTGCAGAAGGTGCCGGCTGAGCTGCTGAAACAGGGCAACTTGCCGGTTACTGGGGTTTCGGAATCGGCCGTTTGCCGATCTTCACTTTCAGGCTTTTTTCTTCCCCGCTGCGAATCAGTTTGACCAAAGCCACTTTGCCGGGAGGAAGGTTGGAAACCGTGTCCAGCATGGTGCTCCAGTCACCGACCGTTTTGCCGTCGATCTCGACCAGAATGTCGCCGGACTTGATGCCTGCCAGCGCAGCCGGGCTGTTCTGGACGATTTCGGTGACCAGCACGCCTTTGGTATTGCCGAGGTTGAACGTCTCCGCCAGATCGGGGGTCAACTCCTGCACGCCGGCGCCGATCCAGCCGCGGGTCACCGAGCCGGTCTGGATGATCTGTTCCATGGTTTTCTTGGCAGTAGTGACAGGAATGGCAAAGCCGATACCGAGCGATCCGCCGTTCGGGGAGTAGATCGCACTGTTGATGCCGATCAGGTTCCCGTTATCGTCTACCAGGGCGCCACCAGAATTTCCGGGATTGATTGCCGCATCCGTCTGGATGAAATTCTCAAAGGTGCTCAGGCCCAGGTGATCGCGCTTCAGTGCGCTGATGATGCCCATCGTGACGGTTTGCCCGACGCCGAACGGGTTGCCGATGGCGAGTACCATGTCGCCCACATGCGACCGTTCCGGGTGGCCGAAGGTGATGGCGGGCAGATTGCCGGGCAGGTCGATCTTGATCACCGCAAGATCGGTCTCCGGGTCAGAACCGATGACATGCGCTTTTGCCTTGCGCCCGTCGGGCAATGCCACTTCGATCTGATCGGCGGCTTCCACGACATGATGGTTGGTAAGGATGTAACCATCGGGGCTGACGATCACGCCTGACCCGAGGCTGAAACTGTTTTGCGGCTCGTTATAGCCCGGGTCGCCGAAGAAGAAGCGGAAACGCGGGTCGTCCATGAAGGGGTGGACAGGCGCCTTGATGACGGTGCTGGTGAAGATATTGACTACTGCAGGCATGGCTTTCTGTGCCGCGGCGCTAAGACCCATGGCACGTGTCTTTACCTCACCGGCCTGGGGTGTGTTTTCATACAGCGTGACGACGCCGCTGTGTGTGGCGCCTGGCAACAGCTCCGGTTTGAGCGTGCTGACGATGAACAGCAGCGCCAGGGCGATGGTGACGGTTTGGGTGAATAGGAGCCAGTGTTTACGCATGCTATGATGAAATCCTCAATAAAATCATTTTCCGGTCGAATTGCGGTGCCGTGCGCTCGATCAATCCTCGTCTGTCAAACAGATTGTTCCGTCATTTGCAGTGCCCGGCTTGACCCTTCCGCAAAATGATCTTTCAGGGGTATTAAGGAAAGACCAGTTCGTTTTAATAGTTAATGGAGCTTGATATGCTGCTCTGCGAGTTGAGTGATTATAACGCAAGCCTGCTGCAAACCGTCCAGTACAAGGATCACTGTCCGAATGGCTTGCAGGTCGAAGGGCGTGCGGAAGTGATGCGCATCGCCACTGGTGTGACGGCCTCCCAGCAGGTTCTGGATGAGGCGGTCGCGTGGGGTGCGGACGCGATCCTGGTGCACCACGGTTATTTCTGGCGAAGCGAAGATGCCGCGATAACCGGCATCAAGAAACGGCGCATCGCCCAATTGCTGCGCAACGACATCAGCCTGCTGGCATACCACCTGCCGCTCGACGCGCATCCGGAGCTGGGCAATAACGCCCAGCTTGGCAGGCTGCTGGGTTTGGCGGAGCAGGGGCGCTTCGGCGAGCAGGCGATTGCCTGCATCGGGGAGCTTGCAACGCCACAGGCACTCGCGCAATTTTCCGCATGGATCGGGGGGCGATTGCAGCGTGCCCCGCAAGTCATCGGGGAAGATGCCAAGATCATCCGCAAAGTGGCGTGGTGCAGCGGCGGGGCGCAGGGTTATTTCGAGGAGGCCATCGCGCAAGGCGCAGACGCCTATATCACGGGCGAGATCTCCGAGCAGAACTACCACATGGCACGGGAGAGTGGCGTCGCCTTCATTGCAGCCGGGCACCATGCCACAGAAAGGCTGGGTATCCGCGCCCTGGGAGAGCATCTTGCCAGCCGTTTCGGACTGGAGCACCGTTTTATCGACCAGAACAACCCGGTTTAGCCGCTGCCCGGGTTTTTCGTACACGCGACCTGTAAAAAAATAATCGCATTTTATTTTTTAAATCAATTGAATACGCGGGTGTTTTTTCCGGGGGAGTTGAATTCCGGGCCCCGATTGTGTTAGTTTCCCGGCTGTTTTACCGAGTGCCATTAGGGCGGGGCTGATGTCCCCGCTTTTTGGTTTTTTGTTAACCCAATCGAGATTGCGGGCTTCCTGACTATGATGCGACTTTACTCGGGCACGACGTGCCCATACTCCCACCGTTGCCGTATCGTTCTGTACGAAAAGGGCATGGACTTTGACGTTGTCGATGTGAACCAGATGAGCCGGGCTGAAGACATCGCGGTGATCAACCCTTACAACAAAGTGCCTGTCCTGGTCGAGCGCGACCTGATCCTGTACGAAGCCAACATCATCAACGAATACATCGACGAGCGCTTCCCTCATCCGCAACTGATGCCCCCCGACCCCGTCATGCGCGCGCGTGCGAGGCTGTTCCTGTTCCGGTTCGAGCAGGAACTTTACAGCCAGGTCGACCTGATAGAGCGCAACGTCGCAAAATCAGCAGACAAGGCGCGGGGCGTGATTCGTGACAACCTGACGCAACTCTCGCAGATACTGGCACACCAGAAATTCCTGCTGGGCGACGAACTTTCCATGCTGGATGTGGCGATAGCGCCGCTGCTGTGGCGGCTTGAACACTATGGTATCCAGATGGGCCGGGATGCTGCCCCGCTGATGAAATATGCAGAACGGCTGTTTTCCCGCCAGGGGTTCATCGATGCGTTGACTCCCTCCGAAAGGGCGATGCGCAAGTGACAGGGCCATTGCGCTACTGCTGCGCCCGTTGCGTTGAGCAGAGGTCTTTGTGAGTGATTTATCCACGCGCCCCTACCTGATCCGTGCGATCTATGACTGGTGCGTGGATAGCGGGCTGACTCCTTATCTGGCAGTCCGCGTGGATGCGCGTACCGAAGTTCCGCTGGCCTATGTGAAAGACGGCGAGATCGTCCTGAACCTCAGTGCGGGTGCGGTTCGCAACCTGGAAATGGGCAACGAGATGATTACCTGCAGCGGGCGTTTTGGCGGCGCGCCGTTCGACCTGATGGTGCCGGTCGAAGCGGTCATCGGGATATTTGCCAAAGAGAACGGCCAGGGGCTGGTATTTCAGGGAGGAGAGCCGCAGCATCCGCCGCCCGCAGGGAGCGGGGGCGGCCAGAAGCCAGCCCCGGTGCCGCATAAGCCCCACCTGAAGGTCGTGAAATAAGCGGTATTCGCAAAAAGCCCACCAGCCTGCGGGGAGTTAATCAGGCATGAAAAAAGCCGCACAACCTGCGGCTTTTTTATTTGAATGGTTGCTACCGCAAGGGGCGGGAGCAACCAGATCAATTTCCGGACTGGATCAATGTCGCATGCATCTTGCCCATCGCCTTCTGTTCGATCTGGCGGATGCGTTCGGCGGATACGTTGAACTCGGCGGCAAGGTCGTGCAGTGTTGCGGCAGAGCCCTCATCGCACAGCCAGCGTGCCTCGACGATGCGACGGCTGCGCTCGTCCAGTTCTCCCAGTGCATTGGCCAGCCCGGACGTCTGCAGACGCTCGCGTTCCGCCGTTTCCAGGATGCGGGACGGCTCGTGCGCCTCGTTGTCGGCGAGATAATTGACCGGCGCGTAGCTCTCGTCATCGGCACCGAGCGGCTCCAGCGCGATCTCGTTGCCGGCAAAGCGCGACTCCATATCGACGACATCGTGCTCGCTGACATTGAGCTGCTGGGCGATCTCGGTGACCTGTTGCGGTTTGAGCGGCTCCAAGCCTTTTTTCAGGCTGCGCAGGTTGAAAAACAGCTTGCGCTGCGACTTGGTGGTGGCGATCTTCACCAGCCGCCAGTTGCGTACCACGAATTCATGGATCTCGGCGCGTATCCAGTGCAGCGCGAACGACACCAAGCGCACCCCGCGTTCCGGGTCAAAGCGCTTTACCGCCTTCATCAGGCCGATATTCCCCTCCTGGATCAAGTCGGCCTGCGGCAAACCGTAGCCGGCGTAACCACGCGCCACGCTGACCACGACGCGCAGATGGGAGAGCACCAGCTGGCGTGCCGCATCCAGGTCGTTCTCGGCCTTGAAGCGTGTCGCCAGCGCAAACTCTTCTTGCTGCGACAGGATCGGGAAGCGGTTGACCGACTGGATGTAGCCCTCCAGGCTGCCAACGGCAGACGGTACGGGCAAACTGTAAATAGAGTTCATGTCGATTCCTCCTTAAAACGGCGTTTATTTTAGCACTCACTGAGTGAGAGTGCCATATCCCGGAAAGGTTCGACGGACCTGCGGGGTGGCAAGCATAAGTTGCGGTAGGGGCGAACCCGGGTTGAGGGGGCGGCCCCGTTTACTGCCTGGAAACGGGGCTCTATATCAGGCTGCCAGCCTGATTTTCCGGCGGCTTTGGGAGAATTTGTGATTTATGCAACAACTGCTTTTTTATGTTTGCGTTTTTTCAAGGGGCTGTGTTATGTTTCGCGAATGGCACGCGACCAGGCGGTTAAGGGGGGCGTTTGTCATCGTGAGTTGTATAACGTTAACTAGTTAAACTTTTACAATTTTTAAACACAATCACAAAGGAAAAACTATGAAGAAAATCGTCATTTCTCTGGCAGGCGTGTTGGCAGCAACCGCATTCGCTCCGGAAGCAGCCGCCGTACCGGCGTTCGCTCGTCAAGTTGGCATGGCTTGTTCTGCTTGCCACGCACAACACTTCCCGATCCTGAATTCCTTCGGTCGTGCATTCAAGGCCGGCGGCTACACCATGATGGGCGCGCAGGGTAAGGTTGAGGGTGAACACCTGTCGATCCCCGACACGCTGAATACATCCATCGTGATGAAGATCCGTACCCAGAAAAACAACCAGACCGCTTCCACCGTGGGTTCCACCAGCAGAAATTCGAATCCGCAAGACAAATTCGGTGAACTGCAATTCTTCGACGAGTTCGCACTGTTGTTTGGTGGCCGTGTAGCCGACAACGTCGGCTTCCTGCTCGAAGGCACGATGATCGGCGCGCCGCTGGCTGCCGGTTTCAAGATGCCGTTCGTGTTCGACATGGGCGCAGCCAAGGTTTCCGTGATCCCGTTCACCACCGACGCGCTGAGCGTGCAGTTCGGTTATGAACTGTCCAGCGGCGGCGTGTTGCGTTCCAACCGTTGGGCGGAACACCGTCGTGAAGTTTCCGCGATCCAGTACAACGCCGACCGTGGCGGTTCTATCAGCAAAGGTGGCGCTACCGGTGTCGCGTTCGTTGCACAGAACGACATGGGCTTCGTCAACATTTCCCAGTATGCCTCAAACTTCATGGTCGCTGGCGGCCCTGCAGTTCTCGGCAGCCGCTATATCCGCGTTGCAGCTACCCCGACCGTGGGCAACTGGGCGATCGTGGCAGGTGTGGGTAAGATGAGCGGCAAGTCATTTGATGGTGCAGTGACAGTTGATACCGAGCAGACTTTCCTCGACTTCCAGGGCCAGTCTGAAGTGGGCGGCAAGGAACTGGGCGTGTACTTCCAGTACGCCAAGGCCCCAGCCGGCGATAACCGTCCAAACGCCTACAACGGCTCTGTTTGCGCTACCGGTGCAACATGTAACCCGGATCGCAAGGCGATGACCATCGGTGCTGACTACACCGTGATCCCGCACTCCACTTCTGTTGGCCTGGCATATCGTAAAGCCGAAACCGGTGGCGCTGCTGCGACCAACGGCGACAATGCTGTTACCTTCACCGTGGTATACGACCTGTACCAGAACGTAGCGCTGCACCTGAACTACAGCGCGTACAGCGGCACTTCTCGTCAAGCCGCGACTGCTGAAAAGAACCTGCGCACTCTGATGCTCGAAGCTGCATGGTAAGTTCGTAGCTCGCGTAAGATGGGTTGAGGTTCATCCGAAACCCGTCAAACAACGGCAAAAGCAGTTGATGTAAAGAAACAGGGGAGACTTCGGTCTCCCCTGTTTTTTGCTCGGCGTTCATCGCCTGCTCCCGGATCGGGCTTAATCCTTCTTTTTCAGCAGGCTCTGCAGAGCGGCGAACGGCTGATGCGTCGCCGCAGGGGCCTGTTCTCCGGCGGTTCTTTTTCGCGTCTCTTCCTCAAGGACTCTCGAGTGTTCGTTGTCGTGGCAATACAGGCAGAGCAGCTCCCAGTTGCTGCCGTCCGGCGGGTTGTTGTCGTGGTTGTGGTCTTTGTGGTGCACCGTCAGTTCGCGCAAACGTGTTCCGGAAAACTCGCGTCCGCAGCGTCCGCAGATCCACGGGAACAATTTGAGCGCCCGCTCGCGGTAAGTCGCCTCGCGCGCCTCGCTCTGCCGGCGTGCTTCGGCAACTACGCGGTCGAGCCGTGCGTGGTCGGGGGTGGTTTTTTTCGGCATGGTTACAGATCGATAAGGCTGTGAAAAACCGGGTTCCTGTTCCAGAGTCCATGTTCCCGGGCGGGAAACGGGATGTGTAGTTCGCGCCGGAAGCGCCCCGGTTGCCGGGGCGCGCCGGTCAGGTTTGTTCAGGCAAAACGGGTCTGCTCACTTGGTGGGCGCCGGTTGCTTCTTGGGTTTCTTCGCTTCTTTGGTTTTGCGCTGCTGTCCTTTAGCCATGCTCGTTCTCCTTGGTGATGAAAACACGATGAAAGCGACAACAAAATATAATCGTGTCGCACAGGTGCTTCTGCCGTCAGCCCGACCGGGTTGCAGCCAGGCACGGCGCGCAAATGATAATCCGTTGCCTGAAAAAGTGTTAAATATTTTCGGTTTGCCGGCACGGGCGTTTCCCAAATAATTTCCGTTCCGATATGATTGCCCTGCAGGGAAGGGCCTGCGGAAAAAACGGGGAAGAGACGATGTTTTCAATGCACGATGCCTTTGGCCGAAAAGCAGACCACCCCATGTTCGACGTGGCCGAGGCCCGGAGGCTTCTGGATAAATTACCGCTGGATGACTCCTTCAAGGCGCTGGGTGAAGTCACCGCGTGGCTGACCTCGGTCAAGGACGCCCCGGATTTCCGGCCGGAGGTGCGCGCCCCGATAGTCATGCTGCTGGACGAGACCGGGCAACCTTTATGCGTCGAATTGCTGCAGCTCTATCTCGGCGAGCCGCATTTGCAGGATTTCAAGGGCATGCACCTCTGGCACGGGTTGCACGCTTTCAAGAAGGCGCTGGCTGAAGCCTATGGCGTGTGCATGAATGATTATCAGCACGCAGCGAAAAAGCCGCCGGATCACGAGGACGCCTTGCCGGTCATTTGTGTCAGGCGGCTGCGCTCCCTTGCCGAGCAGATGAAGCTGGAGTTGATGCATTATCTGGATGTCGAGCAGCCGATGTGGGAGCGGTTGTTCGATAGCTATAGTTTCGCCGAGGCGCACCAGTTTGCCGATACCCTGGTTTTTCCCTATCACGGGCAGGCGATCCATACCAACCCCCAGCGCGAGCTGGTACGGGCGATGATGCTCTATCTGTCCGCGCCCGACATACTGACACCGGAGCAGATCGAAGTCGGTTTTCGCGTCGCCGGGCGGTTTTCGAGTTTTTTCGTTTTCAATGCCGAGCCCGATGCGGATTGCGTGTTCAGCATCGACCTTTCCAGGCCCGGCCCGCCCGCAAGGATGGGCAGCACACAGCAACAGCCTGCACCGGCGATGCGGTACTTCGGTGCGGTCAAGGCCGTCCCGAAAAT
>Ga0224495_10002443_pt1 | contig 12085 bp, 12 predicted proteins | sample SF_Jul11_sed_USG_FD_168128 | JGI IMG/M metagenome (GOLD analysis project Ga0224495, IMG submission 168128) | Sediment microbial communities from San Francisco Bay, California, United States - SF_Jul11_sed_USGS_4_1 | ecosystem: Environmental > Aquatic > Marine > Sediment | place: USA: California... | reverse complement strand
CCTTCCAACCTTTTCCCTCGCTGCGGGATTTCTAATCCCTGCCCCTCCTTTAAATCCGCATCAATATATGCCAAAGCGATCGGCCTCATCTTCTTTTCATCGGTAGGCTCTGAGAGGATTCCCCGATCGGAAAAAACCCAGTAGGGAACCATCGTCCCACTCGTGACGTGTCCCGCAAGGTTTCCATTCGCCAGGACCTCATAACCCTGTCTCGCGATTCCCTGTCCGGTGATAGCGATAGGGAAAATCCTTTTAGGAACGAGCCGATTCTCTTTTGGAGGCAAAGGTTTTCCGGACTCCCTTTCGGTTACCTCTTCAAATTGTCTTTTCAGGATATCCTTCCCAATGAATTCCCCTTTCAAAGAGGAGAAACTCACTGCCAACCTGGCAGCTGATGGGACCGCATGGATGGGGATATCTTTCCCTTCCGAGTCCACTCCTAATTCGTGACCGTACAGGGGCAGACCTGCTTCTAATCTCAAGGTATCTCTTGCTCCCAGGCCGGCCGGAATAACCCCCTCCTTTTCTCCAAGTTCAAGGATCTTCTCCCAAATTTGAACCGTTCTATCAGCGGGCAAGAATAGTTCGAAGGAGATAGGTTCTCCCGTGTAGCCCGTTCTCGAAATCGTGATATAGACATGTTCACCCTCTAATGCACATACCCTCAGTCGATTTCTCCAGGGGTCCGGGAGTTTGGAGTAGTCCTCCAAAACGATTTTTTCCAATATCCTTTTGGTGTGTGGACCCTGGAGTGCAATCATCCCGATCTCATCTGTTTTGTCCTCGAGGACAAGACCTTTGAATCGTTTCCTATGCTCCAGAAACCAATTCCAGTCCTTCTCTGTATTCGCCGCATTGACAACGAGAAGATACTGTGCTTCTGCTGACGGATCGATTTCTTCCAACCGGTAAAGGTAGGCATCATCGAGCGCACCACCTCTCTCATTCTGAACCAGCGTATAGTGGGCCATACCTGGATCGAGGGCCATCGCATTATTCGTTAAGACATATTGCATGAAGGGGATAGCGTCCTTTCCTCGGATCAAGAAACGTCCCATATGAGAGATATCGAAGAGGCCCCCATACCTTCTTGTCATCAAGTGTTCCTCGAGGATGCCCCGGGGATAGGCAACGGGCATCTCCCAACCGGCAAACTCAACCATCTGGCCGCCGTGGGTCTGGTGCCAAGAATTCAGAGGGGTTTTTTTCAAATTCTTCCGCATCCCTTAACTCCTTTGATTCGAACGAGAAATGATGCTATCCATTTTTCTAACACATTTTATGAAAGATTGAAAAGGTAATCAATTTCGATACCGCAATGGTCCGGAACAGAAACGATCATGCGGTTTATTAAAATGATCGGTAAAGAAAGGATTCTTTTTGGTTCTGATATACCTTTTGCTAAGATGAACCGAGAACTTGAAAAGATCCTTTCTCTTTCTATAGAACAGTAGGAAAAAGAATACACTCTGTCCAAGAATTTGACAAGACGATTTATTCTCCGATGATTTTAACCAGAACCCTCTTTCTTCTTTTTCCGTCGAACTCCCCGTAAAATATCTGTTCCCAGGGGCCGAAATCGAGTTTTCCTCCGGTGATCGCCACCACGACCTCCCTCCCCATGATCTGCCGCTTCAAATGGGCATCGGCATTATCCTCGCCCACATTGTGACGATACTGAGAAACCGGTTCGTGGGGAGCCAGCTTTTCCAGCCAGACATCGAAGTCGCGGTGAAGACCTGTCTCATCATCATTGATGAAGACCGAGGCCGTGATATGCATGGCATTGACGAGCACAAACCCCTCTTGGATTCCACTTTCCCTGACATACTCCTCAATCTCTGAAGTAATATTGATAAAGGCTCTGCGGCTTGGAACCTCAAACCACAGCTCTTTCCGAAAGCTCTTCATAGACTCTCCTTTATTCCAATCTTCCTTCCAGCCGAAGTTGGTTGACGATCTTCTGAACCTGGGGCAGGGTCTCGATGGCTGCCCTTTCACCCTCCAGGATGGCTTCGTGTCTTTTTGAAAAGTCGGCCGAGCCAATATGACCCACTTTCGGTTTGATCACAACATCGGCATTGGAAACCTGAATGGAAGCAAGTTTCGAATACATGATATTGTAAGATTGAAGGATGGTTTCTATGGTATTTTCAGGAAAGGTACGCTCCATCCCTGCAGAGATATCCACCGCAATGACGATATCGGCACCAAATCTTTTTGCCACATCTACGGCTACGGGACTCACAACGCCTCCATCGACATACATCCTCTCTCCGATCTTCACGGGCCTGAATACTCCTGGAATGGAACAACTCGCCCTCACGGCCATGCCGGTATTTCCCCTGCCAAAAGCCACTTCTTGCCCGCTCTGTACGTCTGCAGCCACGGCATAAAAAGGAATTTTTAATTTCTCTATGGGAGTGTTTTTCACCGTCTTATTGACGAACTCTTCGAGTTTTTCTCCTTTGATGAAGCCATTCTCGGGAAGGACTAGATCCACAATCTCCCCTTTTTCTATCGCAAAAGAGAGCTTCTGAAGTTGAAACGCATCATACCCATACGCATAAAAGCTTCCAACCACACTGCCTACGCTTGTCCCCACGATCATATGAATCGGGATTTTGTTCGACTCGAGGATCTTGATCACGCCCACATGAGCGAACCCCTTCGACGCCCCGGCACCGAGAACCAGCGCGATCTTTGCCGGCTTGGGGGGGGCGGGGGGCGCCTCAACCCCGGGGCCCGGTCGAACTTCCTTAGTTTCGGGAGCGCAACACGTGATCATAAGGATGAAGATGAAAATGCCAATCAACCTCCCCATTGCAATCCCTTCTTTTTTCGTTACCATCTTTTCCTCCCTAGACACCCCTAACAGGAAAACATTTCTAAAATCATATCAGTTTTTATTAGATTCATAAATAGTAACTTTTTTCCTTTGGATGACGAAAAGGGGCATCTTTTCCTACGGGCAATAAGTGGAGAGGGTCGGTTAACCCCCTTAAAAGTCAATTGATTTTATTCAATAAACCCGTTTGGCATTTATCTTGCTCCGTGTCTTTGTCATTCTGTTTTCTTATCCATAAAATACCCTAAATTTCTGGCGAGACCCAAAGGGGGCCATCAAATGGCGGAGACCAAGATTCTTGTTGTAGAAGATGAAGTAATCGTCACCAAGGATATCAAGAATAGATTAAAGGTCCTGGGATATCCCTCTCCGGCTACAGCCTCTTCCGGAACAGAAGCCATCAAAAAAGTTGCAAGGTTCCACCCGGACCTGGTTTTGATCGATATCCAGTTGAAAGGAGAGATGAATGGGATCAAAGCCGCAAGGCAGATCCATGATCTCTTTGACATCCCGGTCGTTTACCTCATGGAGGATGCGGACGAGGAAACGTTGCAAGATGAAAAGGTAATTGAACCCTTCTATTACATCCTCAAACCGTGCGAAGAGAATTCTTTACATATCAGTATTGAGAGGGCTCTTTACCAGCACAAGATGGGAAGAGTTTGGAAACTCTTCAGCAATCAGCAGACAAGGGGACAGGCATAAGATAACAAAAATAATACGAAACCGATCATAAAGCAGCCGTCAACGATTTGCGTCAAACATCTCAGAGGCATGGAAAGAACTTCGAACGAAAGGACCAGAGGAAACCATCTTAAACCCCATCTCCTCCCCTATCTTTCGGTAAGCTTCAAACTCTTCCGGCTGAATATATCTTACTACTGGCAATCGGTTTGTGTGAGGCTGAAGATATTGGCCTATGGTTAAGAAATCGCATTGCGCTGTTCTTAAGTCCTGAAAGAGATCTAAGACCTCTTCTTTTGACTCCCCCAGTCCAAGCATAAACCCTGATTTGGTACGAATATGGGGATATGTCTCTTTCGATCTTCTCAGCAGACTGAGTGATCTTTTGTAGTTCGCCTGGGGGCGGACTACATCGTAGAGCCGGCGCACAGTTTCCATGTTGTGATTCAGGACATCCGGACCTTCTTGCAAAACTCCATTGAGGGAATTCCAGTTTCCCTTAAAATCTGGAACCAACACTTCGATTTTTATCTCTCGATCCATTTCCCGAATGGCCTGAATGGTTTTGGCAAAATGGGAGGCTCCACCATCGGGTAGATCATCCCGCGTCACAGAAGTGATGACCACATATCGAAGGCCCATCTTTTTAACCGCCCGAGCTACATGGGGTGGCTCTGCTTCATCCGGGGGGATGGGGTCTCCGTGTATAACGGCACAAAAGCCACAATTCCTTGTGCAGATTCTCCCCAGAATGAGGATGGTCGCTGTCCCTTGTGAGAAACATTCGCCCAGATTGGGGCAGCGAGCCTCCTCACAGACCGTATGAAGATCGGTCTCTGTCAGGATCGACTTGATCTTCTGGAGGTCCTGAAAGGGTGGTATCCTTTTTTTTAGCCAGGGCGGTTTTCTTAAAATTTGCATCTTTCTTATTAATTGTCATTCTGAACTTGGTTCAGAATCTCTGAGAAGAAGACCCTGAAACGAGTTCAGGGTGACAGTCAGGCAATCAGTAAATATTGGTGTAGTATTTCCAACCAAAGCGCTATGCGCTCTGCGCTTAGCGCTTTGCGCTGTCCCGTAGCGGCTTTGGCAGGTGAACCGCCATTCCGTCCGCATCAAGGAAGGCCTCTTTCAATGCCTCTGATGAAGTTGGATGAGCCTGAATGATTCTCGAAAATTCTTTCAATGTCACTCCCTGTCTCATGAGAGAAGAGGCAATGGAGATCAAGGTACTGGCCTCGTGGCCAATGATATGAACGCCTAAGATTTTATCTGTGACTCGATCAACCACGACCTTGATGAGACCCTCGGTCTCTCCAGTGATGACGGCTTTCGGGTTGGAACGGAATGGAAAACGCCCAATTTTCATCTCTCCTTTTGCTTTTGCCTCTTTCTCTGTCAGCCCGATGGATGCAATCTCGGGATAAGCAAAAATGCAAAGAGGGATGAGCTGATTTTCCTTCTCTCGATCCTTCCCCATGATATTCTCTGCAGCAATCACGCCTTCTTCCATGGCCACGTAAGCCAACATCGCTCCTCCTGTGGCATCTCCGATTGCATAAATGTCGGGCACCGTTGTTTCCATTCGATTGCCAACTCTGACGCCTGCAGAAGTGACCTCTACCCCTGCCTTACCAAAATTGAGATCCAGATTGGGAGTTCTTCCAACAGCTGTGAGCAATTTATCCGCCATGACCTCCTGAATTCCCTGCGGGGTTTTCACAGTCAGTCTTAAGGATTCTCCAAAAGGAATGATATTTTCAATACTCGATTGAGTCAGAACCCTCACGCGATCCTTTTCCAACACTCTCCGCAGATTCCGGACAAGTTCTCCTTCGAGACCAGGAAGAATGCTGTCGAGAATTTCCACAACCGTTACCTTGGACCCTAGGGCGTTGAAGAACGTAGCAAATTCAACGCCGATATATCCTCCGCCGACGATGACAATTTCGGATGGAATCCTCTTCGTCTTCAATGCATCGTCACTCGTAATGATTTTATCCCCGTCGGGAGAAATACCCGGAAGGTCTTTCGATTTCGAACCTGGAGCCAGGATGACTGCATCGGCCTGAATCATCTCTTTTTCTTCGCCTCCGTACAAGAGGACCACCTGATTAGGTCCCAACAGTTCTGCACGGGCGGATTTAACAATTACCCTGTGGGATTCGAGGAGCATCTCCACGCCCTTCACAAGTTCGTGGACAACTTTTTCCTTTCGTTCCATCATGGCTTTAAGCGGGTCAAAATTATTATGGACGAGCGATTGGAAGACAGGAGACCGTCTTATTGAACGAAGGAGTTTCGCATCGTGAAGGAGAGACTTTGTAGGAATGCATCCCCGATTAAGGCAGGTCCCACCGATTTCGTCTTTTTCGACAAGGATGGGCTTTGCCCCTAATTGGGCCAACCGAATGGCAGCCACATAACCACCTGGACCTCCTCCGATCACTACAATTTTTTTGGGATTCCCGCTCACTCTATTTCAACTCCAAAACCACAGTGGCACAGGCCTCTGGCCTGTGTATATTACAAAAACACCTCATAAAACCAAGGATAATCTTCAGGCTTTTCAGAAAGCCCGTTCTTTACCGGATTGTTCCTTATATATTGCCATTTTTCATTGAATTCCTTTTCATCACGTACAATACGATCAAACCGCTCATCCTGCCAGATCGATCCCTTCGTCCCTCTTTGCTGGCTAATCCTATGTGCACTAAAGCTCTTCACGCTGTGCAAGATCTCTCCTAAGTTATATGTGCCGCCCTCGTCTTTAACCAAAGGCTGACACAAAGCATGGACATGATCAGGCATAACCACGACCGCATAGAGAGTCCATTTTTGTCCATCCCAGTAGCGCAGAGAGTCCAAGGTTATTGTGCGCTCTTCATGTGATAATACTTGCCCTTTCAGGCATCGCCATGTCAAAAAATATGCTCTGTCAGGTTCCTGCCAGTGGGGTAGATTTCTTCTGGTGATTCTAAAAGAAGTCACAGGCTGGAAGCCTGTGCCACTCTTTTTCTTTGTGTGCACAGTTGCTTATATTAGCTCCTCCAGTTTCCTTTCTTCCCATTCCCTCTGAAAGACCTCTTTAAAATGGAAAGAAATTCTCTCAATCAAACTTTCCCGCGCAACCTTCTTTCCAAGAATCTTTTCCATGGAGGTCATTTTCTTTCCCACGAGGCCACAGGGATGAATCAGATCAAAATAGTTCAGATCTGTTTCATAGTTTAAAGCAAGCCCGTGGAAGGACACCCATCGTTTGATCGTCACGCCGAGGGAAGCAATCTTTTCACCATTGACCCAGACCCCCCGGTTCAAAGAGTCCTTTTTCCCCTCCATTCCAAAATCCTTTAATGTGCGGAGAATGACTTCTTCGAGCTGGTCAACATATCGGATGAGACGATACCCATAACCCTTTAAATCGAGGACGGGATAGACCACAAGCTGCCCGGGGCCGTGATAAGTGACATCCCCGCCCCTCTCCACATGATAGATGGGAATTGCCATTGCATCTAGGACTTCTTGAGGGGCGATCAGATAAGACCGGTTCCCGCGCCTTCCAAGAGTGATCACATGGGGGTGTTCGAGGAAGAGCAATAAATCGGGCAACTCCCCTTTAACCCGCCTTGACCAGAGATCGCGTTGAAGGTCCCAAGCCTTCTTGTAATCCATCAGACCCAGGTCTATGATGTATCCTTTATTATCATTCCTCATCGCAATCCATCAAAAATTCCAAATTCCAAAGTTCAAATGTCAAATCAAATCCAGAGCTCCAGTGAGATGCCGAAACAAGTTCGGCATGACGAAGGTGTCATTCTGAACTCGTTTCAGAATCCAATTTTGATTTTGACATTTGACATTTTTATTTGTCTCCAGCCCATCTTAATTTTGGTTTTCTTGCGGCCAAGACTTCATCAAGTCTCCTCACCTTCACCTTCTGAGGTGCCTGCCGAAGGAGATCCGGATTTTCCTCTGCTTCCTTGGCAATGGCGATCATCGTTTCAATGAAACCATCGAGACTCTCCTTGCTCTCCGTCTCCGTCGGTTCCATCATCAGCGCTGCTTTGACCACCAGCGGAAAATAGATCGTTGGCGGATGATAGCCATAATCGATCAGCCTTTTGGCAATGTCGAGGGTTGAGACGTGGTACTTCTCCTGAAAACGGTCGGTGAAGACACATTCATGCATGCAGGGTCGGTCATAAGGAAGGTGGTAATGATCCTTCAATCTTTTCATCAAATAGTTAGCATTGAGCACAGCCATTTCGCTCGCCCATCGGAGTCCTTCGGGTCCCATGGAAAGGATATAAGCATAGGCCTTGAGGATCACACCGAAGTTTCCATAAAAAGCCCTCATTTTCCCAATGCTATAAGGTCTATCGTAATTAACCTGATAAACCCCTCCTTCCTTTTCAATCACCGGAACCGGGAGATAGGGGGCAAGTTCCTTCTTTACGGCAACAGGTCCTGCTCCAGGCCCCCCTCCACCATGGGGAGTAGAAAAAGTCTTATGGAGGTTGATGTGAACCACATCCACTCCCAGGTCACCCAGCTTCACGATTCCCATCAGGGCATTTAGATTCGCCCCATCACAATAGACAAATCCTCCTTTTCGGTGAACGATTTCAGCAATCTCTGCCAAATGTTCTTCAAAAAGACCCAAGGTGTTCGGATTGGTCACCATGATGGCGGCCACCTCTTCATCCATCTGCTCAGCCACCTTCTCAGGACTGATCACGCCATCCTCATTCGATTTGATCTCCACCATCTGATAGGAGGCAATGGTCGAAGTGGAGCAGTTGGTCCCATGGGCCGTGTCCGGGACCAGGACTTTCTTTCTTCCATCTCCCCGAGCCTGAAGGCAGGCCTTGACCATCCTGATGCCGGTTAGCTCTCCATGAGCTCCGGCTGCTGGCTGAAGCGAGACACCATCCATGCCCGTGATTTCGGCAAGAAAGGCCCCTAGTTCATACATCAACCGAAGGGCTCCCTGGGCCAGGTCTTCAGGAGTATAAGGATGAAGACTCGCGAATCCGCTCATCCTTGCAATCTCTTCATTCACCTTCGGATTATATTTCATTGTACAGGAGCCTAAAGGATAGAATCCACTGTCTACCCCGTAGTTCCACTGAGAGAGTCGGGTGAAGTGTCGGACCACATCGATCTCGCTCAACTGGGGAAACCCTTCAAGATCCTCTCTTAAGAGGTGGGGGGAAATGAGGTTCTTAGCTTCCGATTCCGCCACATCCCATCGAGGCAAGGAGTAGCCTTTTCTCCCTTCTCCTCCCTGTTCAAAAATCAGAGGCTCATCCTGAATGAGACCGGTGTCTCTCCTATTCATTCAATCCCACCTATTTTGCCAAATCCCCCTTCATCCCCCTTTGCTAAAGGGGGAAAGAGGGGGATTATGCCCTCTCCAAACATTTTTCTAAAACTTCAGCCCAGCGATCGATCTCTTCTTTCGAATTCATCTCCGTCACTGTCACAAGGAGATGTCGATTCAATTCAGGGTAAAATTTTGCCAAGGGCAGACCTCCGATGATCTTCTCTTTTTTCATCTCCCATAGCACCTTTTCAGGGTCACCATCGATCTCCATAACAAATTCATTGAAAGTGGACCCGGAAAATGTCTGTCTGCAACCTTTTACTTTTGAAACAGCCTTTTTTGCATATTCAGCCTTGCTCAGATTCATCATGGCCACTTCTCTCAAACCTTCTCTACCGAGACAGGAGAGATAGATCGTTGCCATCAGAGCACAAAGGCCTTCATTGGTGCAGATATTGGAGGTGGCCTTCTCTCTCCGGATGTGTTGCTCTCTTGTCGCCAAAGTGAGGACGAACCCTCTCTTGCCCTCTAGATCGACGGTCTCTCCCACGAGTCTTCCGGGCATGGTTCTCACGTGCTTGTTTCTTGTGGAGAAGATTCCCAGGTACGGCCCTCCGAGCGAAAGAGGGATGCCAAGGCTTTGACCTTCTCCTGCAACGATATCAGCTTCGAACTTTCCTGGAGGTGCCAGAATTCCATAGGCGATCGCTTCACTAAATCCAGCGATCATCATCCCTCCCACCTGATGGGTTTTCGCCCCGATCCCCTGGAGATTCTCAATGACGCCAAAAAAGTTGGGATTCTGAATGACAACGGCGCTCACAGTTTCATCGAGTCGATCAGAAAGCACCTTCTCGTCCGTCCGGCCATCTCCCTTTCCGTAAGGGATCAGGATGATTTCCTGCTGAGCAGGGTCAATATAGGTCTCGATGACCTTTCGGTATTCAGGGTGAATGGCCTGTGAGAGGAGGACCTTCTTTCTCTTTGTAATCCGAAAAGCCATCAATACGGCCTCTGCCAGGCTGGAAGCCCCGTCATACAAGGAGCCGTTTGAGACCTCCATGCCGGTCAATTGGCACATCAGGGTCTGATATTCGAAAATCGATTGAAGGGTTCCCTGGCTGATCTCAGGCTGGTAGGGAGTGTAGGCCGTATAAAATTCTGAACGGGAGATCAGGGACGGGACAACGGCGGGAATGAAGTGATGATAAGCCCCTCCACCCAGAAAAGAGGTATAGAGAGGAGACTGGAGTTCCTGAAGATGGCGGAGAAGATCGGGTTCTCCCAGGGGTTCAGGGAGGTTCAAGGATTTTGAAGGCCTGTATTTCATGGGAATGGTCTCGAAGAGGTCTTCCACCCTCTGGACACCAATGGTTTCGAGCATCCTTCGAATGTCCTCAGGGGTATGAGGAATGTAACGCGCAAAATTTCCCATTTACTCTTCTTCCTTTGAAACAAAATCCTGGTAGGCCCTGGATGAGAGAAGTTCTTTTAATTCCCCCTTGTCCTTTATCCCCATCTTGATGATCCATCCCTTTCCGTAAGGATCTTCATTGATGAATTGAGGCGAATCCTTTAGGGTGTGGTTCGTCTCCACCACTTTCCCGGTAATGGGGGAGAAGACATCGGCCACCGTCTTTACTGACTCGACCACCCCCATGCTCTCCCCTTTTTTAAATTCCGTTCCGATCTCAGGAAGGTCAACATAGACGATGTCTTTCAGTTGGCTCTGGGCGTAATCGGTCAGGCCAATGGTTGCCTGACTTCCCTCGTCCTTTAACCATTCATGACTTTCAGAATAAAGCAAATCCTCTGGAAATTTCATCCGTCACCCCCTGTTTAAACATCAATGATCATTGAACAATGACCATTGGGCATTGATCATTGGAAATTCATAAATTAGCATTTGTAAAGAAATCAAATCTTTTTTCCATGCAACCGGTCTCTGTCGGGTCTGGAATCTTAGATTTTTTCAATTTGAAATCTGCAATCTGAAATTATTTCAATTTCTCTAACGGAATATTAATAATCATTTCGATGGCAGAAATGTGCGTCCATTCTCCATTCAAAGTAATCATATGTTTAGAAGTCTTGGATGACATTTTCCGGCCGGACAAGGCCATATCGATGATTGTCTCTTTGGTGATCGTCTCTCCCTCCCTCCAGGGAATGACACTGATGTTTTCCGATTGATAGTCCACCAGCACGCAAGGGATCCTTTTACATCCTAACCTTTTCAGCGCCTGCAGTCGATGATGCCCGTCCAGAATGATGCAAGTTTTTTCATCGATGCAGATGGGCATTTTCAGAATGCCGTCCGCCAGGATCTCATTCTTCAATGCCTCGAGATAATCTGGCCTAATCTCTTCATGCTCCTTTAACTCTTCAATCTCAAAAAAAACAACCTCATCCTTTTTCGATTTTCTTCTCATAGGCTTCATGAAGACAGAACCTCTTCGTTCACCAAGTTCGGAGGCCGTTTTCCAGTAAGGCCGGCGATCAGGTTTTCTGCTGCCATCATAGCCATTCGAAGTCGTGTTTCATACGAAGCGCTTGCAATATGGGGTGCCAGAATAACATTCTTCATCGAGAGGAGAGCAGGTTCAACTTCGGGCTCTCTTTCATAAACATCCAGGCCGGCTCCAGCAATTTGTCCCTCCTTTAAAGCCTGAACGAGTGCCTTCTCGTCAACCACCGGGCCTCGGGAAGCATTAATCAGAATAGCGGTGGGTTTCATGAGAGCCAACTCAGCTGCCGAGATATAATGGGTCGTCTGAGGTCCCAACGGGACATGAAGCGTTACAAAATCTGACTTAGCCAGCAATGTCTCCTTATCTACAAAACTCGCCCCTAATTCCTTTTCAACAGATTGGGTAGCCCGAACCAGATCGTTGTACAATATCTGCATGTCGAACCCTTTGGCCCGCCTTGCCACTCCCTGTCCAATCCGACCTAAGCCACAGATGCCAAGGGTTTTATGGTGAACATCGGAACCCAGAAATTCCATCAATTTCCATCCGTTCCATTGGGAAGAACGAAGGTGTTGGTCTGCCTCAATAAGACGCCTTGCTGTTGCAAGCAGTAGGGTCCAGGTGAAATCTGCCGTTGTGTCGTCCAAAACTCCTGGCGTATTCGTCACCATAACTCCATGACGGGTGCATGCTGGAACATCAATGTTGTTGTATCCAACGGCTATATTAGAGACGATCTTGAGGTCCGGACATTGA
>Ga0224495_10002442_pt1 | contig 12086 bp, 9 predicted proteins | sample SF_Jul11_sed_USG_FD_168128 | JGI IMG/M metagenome (GOLD analysis project Ga0224495, IMG submission 168128) | Sediment microbial communities from San Francisco Bay, California, United States - SF_Jul11_sed_USGS_4_1 | ecosystem: Environmental > Aquatic > Marine > Sediment | place: USA: California... | reverse complement strand
GATGTTATGCAGGCGCGCTGGGGCATTCATGGCGACTATGCTCCGATTGTTTTGGCGCCTAATTCTGTGCAAGAGCTTTTTGACCTGACCGTTCGTGCCTTCAATTTAGCTGAGCAGTATCGGACACCCGTGATTCTACTGAGTGATGAGATAGTTTCGCACATGCACGAAAGCCTAGTAATACCACCCGAAGACCAGATTGAGGTAATTGATCGCAAGCTGCCGAAGCGTGGAGACTCCAAGTTTTTCATGTTACCTGAAGTGGCGCCTATGCCGTCTGTGGGTGAGGGCTTCAATGTTGCAGTTACAGGGTCAACGCATGATGAGACTGGGCGCAGGTTCACCGCGGATCAGGTAGTGCATCAGCGATTGGTGAAAACGCTGACAGGCAAGATTCTGGACAATGCTGACAAGATCGTGGATTTTGAAGCGTACAACTCGGATGACTGTGATGTTGGGATAGTTTCGTTTGGGTGCACTTCACGGGCTGTTTATGAAGTTATCGAATTGGCAAAAGAAGAAGGCGTCAAAGTTGGCTCAATACGACTGAAGACCGTTTGGCCATTTCCCGAAGAAGCCATCCAACAAATGGCAAAGAAGACCAAGGCAATTGTTGTGCCCGAGCTGAACATGCGAGAGCTTTTCTACGAAGTGGAAAGAGCCGCTCAAGGAGCAGCGCCAGTCTTCTCAGTTAACAAGGTTGGTGGCGGCGACATGATCACGCCGGAGGAGCTTTTGTCAGAGGTTTTGAGGAGCGTGAAGTAACATGGGAACAACTGAGCCATTCAGCATCAAGTCATATTTGCGCCCTGATCTTACTCTGCCATTCTGTGTTGGTTGTGGCTGCGTCAATACGATGAGCAGTTTTCTCAGGGCTGCACAGGAACTTGGACACAAGGACCTGAGCAAGTTTGTGTTTTGCAGTGGCATCGGCTGTTCAGCTTGGATTCCGTCGCCTTATTTGATGGCTGATTCGTTGCATGTGCTTCATGGACGTAGCATTCCAGTGGCGCTTGGAGTTAAGATCATGCGTCCTGACCTGAACGTTGTCGTGTTCGGGGGAGATGGCGACATTGCGGGCATAGGACTAAGCCACATGGTTCACGCTGCACGTAGGAACTTGGACATTATGGTTGTTATGGTCAATAACATGATCTATGGGATGACTGGGGGTCAGGTGGCTCCGACAACGCCTTATGGAATGAAGACGACGACTACACCATATGGTAATTTTGAGTATTCGCTTGATGTTACGCGTCTTGCAGTTACCGCCGGTGCCAGCTATGTTGCTAGATACACAACGGCTCATGGTGAAGAGCTGACCCAAGCCATGAAAAAGGCGATAACGACCAAAGGCTTCTCGTTCATTGAAGCTGTGAGCCCGTGTCCTACCGCTTTTGGTAGACGAGTAGGCTTCAAAGACGTTGCAGAAATGCTTCGGTGGTTCAAGACCAACTCAGTACCTTTGGAGCAAGCATCAGGAATGAGTGAACAGGAACTGAAAGGCAAAATTGTCACAGGCGAATATGTTCACCGCGAGAAACCGACACTAACCGATAACATTTACAGTGTTGCGAAGGAGGCTCAGAAACTTGCCCGTGCCTAAGAGAACAGAAATCAGAATTGCAGGTTTGGGCGGACAAGGCGTTGTCCTAGCAGGACACATATTGGGAAAGGCAGCAGTCAACGATGGTCTACAAGTTGTTCAGACTCAAAGCTACGGTGCTGAAGCCCGAGGCAGCGCAGCCAAAAGCGAAATCATCCTTTCTGACCGAAAAATCGGCTTTCCAATGGTGAGAAAAAGCGACGTACTGGTCGCCATGAGTCAAACAGCAGTGGGCATGCACCTGAAGAACCTCAAAGAAACAGGAACACTAATCGTGGACACAGACACTATCAAAGAGGTACCCACAACGAGCGCCAAGGTCTTCAAGGTGGACGCAACCAAAAAAGCAGAGACTGAATTCAAATCGCGAATGTACGCGAACATGGTGATGCTTGGCGCAATCGTGAAGATAACCAAGCTTGTGACAAACAGCTCAGTGGAAAAGGCTCTTCAAGAGACGTTTTCGGGAGAGGCTGCAGAAAAGAACATAACGGCTTTCAAAGCTGGCTTAGATCTCATCGAGTGACTGCAAGGCGGTCGTGCAAACTTGTGGGAAAATTACGCGACTCATGAGAGACTCTTGACGGAGCTTTTTGAGGGTTTCGAAGGAGAGAAGGACTGCAGGATTCTAGATGCCGGCTCTGGAAGAACAAGCCTCTACTTCTTGACGAATCGGTTTCCCAACAGCAGAATCACGGCCATAGTCTATCCTGGGGACCTAAGGAAGGCAGACAGCATAAGAAAATTTGTGCCGCATGCGAATTATGTGCTAAAGGAAATTGATGTTGGAAATCTGGATAAGAACGAGAAATTTGACATTGTCTTAGCTCATCTTTTGCTGGGTGAGGCTGCACTGTTCGGAAACACGTTTGGTGATGTGTTAAGTTCGCTTTTCAGCATAAGCTCGGAATATCTTGCGATTGTGGATGTGCTTGAGGATTCAGACGTAGACTATCGCGCTATTTTGAGAGCAATTGGTTCAAAGGGCTCGCTTGCCAAAACAGTGTTTTTGGACAGATACATCGGTTTTCTAGTGGCAAGCAGACAGCAGAAACCATGAAATAATAACCGTTTCCGTGTGTCTTTCGTTCACTCGTGATGCCTTTCTCTTCTGAGAAAGTCGCCTATGTCTGAAATGTTTCTTACGGCAACTTGATGTTTCCTTCCGTTATCATCTAGATTGCTGAGTATTCTGCCGAAGCCTAGGCATTCTTCATGCTGGTTGACGACTAGAGTGTAAGCTCCTTTTTTCTTTGAGCCTGTCGCTTTCAGTATTCCTCGTTTGAACAGGTCTCTTCCAACGATGAACAGCCACTCGGATCTTTCATCAGCCGTCACTTTGTTTGCTTCTTTTCTATTGGCTATCATGGCTAAGAGGTTGAAGCTTGGAAAGAAGACTTCTTGCCTGACTTTTCCAAGATAGGTTCCAGCGTAGAAGAAATCCTTAGAGATTTCCTCCTTCAGCGCCTTGCTTAGAATGTAAAACCTGCCTTGTTTCTCAGTGATCAGATTCTCGTCTAGCTCGAGACTCGTCCCGAATTGGCTAACAAAATCGGTTATTTGCTTCAGTCTTAGTTCCCTCGTTTCTTGAGTTTGCAGACAAAGAAACCTTGAGTTGACCCCGGCCAGATTCTTCTGCAGTTTTTGATTTGGCTGCCTAATTGCTTTCCGAAGACTTTTGCGGGTGCTGGTTCGCCGTAGCAGTCTAATGGTTCGGTTTGAAGGTCTAGGTGTTTTGTCGCCCAGTCGATATTGAGTTCGTTCTCCTCTGGTTCTAGCGAACATGTGGAGTAGACTATTTCGCCTTCGTCTTTGAGAGCTTTAACCGCCTCCGCTAGGATTTCTCTTTGAACGGCTGCGTTTCTTTGCACATCTTCGATTGTTCTTCTCTTGAACCATTCTATGTCAGTGGCGAAGTTGCCTGAACATGGAACATCTAACAGGATGCGATCAAACTTGATGCTTAGCCCAGAAGCTTGTCTTGCGTCAATACTGTAGACAATTGTGTTGCTGATGTGGCAGCGTTCCAGATGATTCGAAAGCGCTGTCAGTCTTCGCTTATCAACGTCAAGAGCGATTATTACACCTGTATTATGCATTAGATCTGCCAGTTGCACGGTTTTGCCGCCGGGAGCGGCACAAGCATCTAGAACTACTTTGTCGTTCAAGTCGGTGAACAACGTTGCAGGAAGTTGAGCTGCTGCTTCTTGAATTGAGTAGTAGCCCAAGAGGTATTCCGTTGTTGCTCCGACTGAAAACGGGGACTTGCGAACCCAGTAGCCGTGAGGGGCGAACGGGATCTGTTCAAGCTCGATTCCCCGTGCCTCTAACCTTTTCACAATGTCTGTTTCAGCGGTGTTCATAGTGTTGATTCTGATCGCTTGCTTCAACTCAACAGGTCTGTATTTCCAGCCCAGTTCACTGTAGCGTTTGGTGAATAATTCTTTGCCGGACATCAACGATTAGGACAGATCGCAGGGCATAAAAATCTGGCGCTTTCAAGAAGGATTAGCGCGCGCTTCATCTCTAGCAATCGAACCCTGATGTTTTTTCGTTTGATGATAGGTTGAGTTCTGTTAGTCAGTTGTTTATCTTGAAACCGTAACTGTTATATGTCGCAAGTGATATCGCAAGCGATATTCCAGGTGTTGTGGTTGGTTTCGAGTCGAGTGGGCAAAACCGTGGGCGTTCCCAGAGGATTACTTAGGTTTCTGGTTCTGAAAATGTTGAGCGAAAGGCCGATGTCGGGAGCAGAAATCGCCGAACAAATCGAGAAGCAGACCGGTGGTCGTTGGAAGCCAAGCCCCGGATCAATATACCCCTTGATGGCTTGGATGCTAGATAAGGGTCTCACTAAAGAGTCACGCAAGGAAGGAGAGGGTTTCAAACGTTACAGTTTCACAGCTAAGGGTACCGAGTTCTTGGAAAAGCAGATAGAGCTCCAACAGGATTTCCTGAACAAGATGGAATTTCTTTTGCCTATTCTTATTGGGGGACTCCCATTCGGATCAAGCGATGAAAAGCTTCACGGCGCAATAGAGCCAGCTAGGCAATTGGTAAGCGCGTTAATGGCTATCTGCCACAATCTTGATGAGCTGTCGCAAGAAGACGCCGAAACAATAGTTCAAGCTCTAAACGGCTGCGCTGCAAAGCTCGGAAAAATTGCACAAAGGCTTGGCGACGAAGGCAAAACTCAATTCGTTGAAATCTGAGGCAATGACTGCAAAGGTTTGGTTGATGAAATAATGGGAGTTAACTCTAATTTTCTGATTGCGTGGAGATCTCTTTCTAGGAGGAAAACGAAGAACCTCAGCGCGATTCTGGCGGTAACGTTAGGAGTAACATTACTTGTAGGCATTCAAATCACTACGGCCACCTTGGAGAACGCGTTTCTAACAAGCCTTCTTCAAAGGGAAGGAGAAGTAGATCTTCAAATCACAAATAGCACTAGCGGAGGTTTCCTCAAAGCAGCAGACCAAGAGCTAATAGGTGGTCTGGTTCCAGATGCAGTGGGAATCATGCCCGAGCTTTCGACACAGATCCCCGCGCTAGTAGAAAGCCAATTTGATCCCAAGATGGGCGCAGCTGGAATACCTCTAGATTTTCCTAGAGTCTTTGGTGATTTCTATGATTGGAAGACCGGAAGCAAACTGGACCTCAACATCCTTCTAACTAATAACAGAAGCGTTCTGTTGTCAAGCGATCAAGCCGAAAGATTGGGGCTGCATCAAGACACGCCTTTACCCGTCACTTTAACGACTGAATTCACCAACCTTACAACAATATTCATACCGCCAATTGTTCCTTTGTCTGAATGGTCGATAAATACAAACCTCACAAGTGGTGGATACGTTCTCAACAGCAGCTTGTCCAATCTGTTTCTTGAGCTTGAACCGGCTGATTTTACGAGCATGGCAACGATTTATACGCTCAACTGTCCCAACCTGAATTTGTCAAACTATGCTTACGTTAACGTAACAGCCACGGGCACCAGCAACGCTGGAGTCATGTTGGGTTTCTTTTTGGATGATGGCAGCACCGTTACTGTAGCAAACTTGACAGTTCCCGCTGCGCTTGACGCGCTGGTTTTTGATTTGACTCCTTATGCTGGAAGAATGCTTAGAGGCGAAGGCTACATGACACTCATAAGTCTAAATGGAACCCGAGCTAGCGTTAACATAACCGAGATTGCCTTCGAGACTCTGAATCTAAACGGTTCCTCTCGATTACCTATCGTCAAATTTTCCTCTGAGATCTCACGAGTAGAGTTGCAAGTAGTTGGTATTTTCGATTCCAACCGTCCAGGAATTGGCTCCCAATATTCTGGAGCTGTATTCAAGTTGGAGCATCTGCAGGAATGGATTAGTCTAAGAAACCCCGAAAGGGAAACAGACATAATTAGTGCTTTTTCGGTGGCCTACAAAGCGGATCACTTTGTCCAAGAAATAGACGAAGATTATCTGAGAGCTAAGGTAGAATTACTGAAAGACGCAATTCCCAAGGAGGTGGACCCTCGAACAGGTGAACCCCAACCAATCTATCAGGTCACTTCGACGCGGTTGGATTTTTTTGGTTTTGCATCGTTCTTCATCACGTTAATAGGCACAATTTTGAACTCCTTGGGTTTTCTTATCACGTTAACTGGAGTTTTACTGATTACTAATATTCAGCTTATGAGTGTAGAAGCCCGGGAATTTCAAACAGGGGTTCTACGTGCCGTAGGCGCCAATCGCAGGGGAATATTCCAGTCTATAATGATCGAGAACTTGTTTCAAGGAATAATCGGCGGAATTCTAGGGCTGTTCGGAGGATTGGCCTTTGGTCAAGCTGTGGCCTTGTATCTAGTTGGATTATTTGGAACTGGTGAACTAAGTGTTCAACCAGTCATTTCTCAAGGAATAGTTGTTTTATCAGTCGTTGTCGGCGTAGTCCTAAGCATAATAACTGGAATTCTTCCAGCCTTAAGGGCTTCTCGTGTTAACATTGTAGAAGCTCTTCGTGGGATAAAAGTGAGATTTAAAGCAAAATCCAGTCGAAACCTTGCAGCCTTTGGAGTTCTGATGATCATAGCGGGCATTATGATTCTTCTATACAACGGGGTATTTGAGGAGACGCATCAAGTCTTTTGGAGTAGCGAAGGATGGAATAGCCTAGGTGAGTGGAGGAATCTCATGATGGGATTCGGCTTATTCACCGGAGGTCTAGGTTTTGTCCTGTCGCGGTTTATGGATAGGGTTAAAGCTTTCGATATAACAGCAGTCACCCTCTGGGTTTTTCCCTCAATCCTGTTTGTTGTAGCCATGGGCAACTGGGTAACGGACATTACCGGATTATCCCTCGAAGTCTTGATTCTGGGAATTATCGAAATAATGATTGGGTCTATTTTGTTCGTTGCCCTAAATCTGCCCCTTGTGATGCGTGGCTTAAGGAACGTACTGATAAACATTAGGGGTGCAAAAGGTGTCGGGCAAATATCACCATCGTTAATATCCTCACATATTACTCGTTCCACTCTAACCTTTGCCATTTTTGCGTTCATATTAACTCTTAATGTTCTCGTGGCTGCACTAATTCCTACAAGTTTGGGAACTGCAACGCGGATTGAAGAAGACTCTATGGGTGTCGATCTTGCGGTCTTTTTAAGTAAACCTGAGGCGATTATTCCGGGTACATCCTATTCCGGTGAGATTTTCAAGATTGATGGTCGCATAACCGATGTAATTGGTTTCAAGACTTTTCGATCTAATCAGGATTTTACAAAGTTCATAGCTTTGGCAGACCCCCTTTCCTCCGAGTTTGACTACAGAACCGATTTGCTTCCAATCGGAATGGGAGAGTTTAAGCCCGAGCAGATCCGAGGTAACGCTTCAGACTATTCAGATCCCAACTGGCGTTATGCTTTTTATCTATCTGCTTTTCCTGATGGCATACGTGAATCTCTTGTTTCAGACATGTCTGATAATGAATTACTGGAATTATCGAAGAAGGCTTGGGATCAATTCTTCGACCCTCAATATTGTATGGCAGCCTACAATGTTACATCTCCTCTGCTTGCTGTGTTCTCTGGAGAAATTGACCTTTCTGATTTTCAAATAGGCTCTGGAGACTCGGGAGGAGCCATGGGAGGTTCGGGCGAAGATCCTCTTGAAGGAGTTGAACCTCTAAAGGATGAATATGGTAACCTTATCAAGAACCCAGTAGTCTTCACAGACTCGTTTCTGTTGCCTGTTGGGCTTCAAATCTGGTTACCGATGAATACTTCTTCCACTGGATTCCCTAGGTACGAAGCTTTTACAGTTGGGGGAAGTCTCGATTTTCAACGTGCTGGAGGTTTTCCTTTGGGAGCAGGGTTGAACTTTGGATCAGGAGAAGCCGATTTTGGTGCAATTTTAGGGACCGTGTATTTGCCAGAACATTGGACAGTTCAAACAGATTTTCTCGGCGAAGCTAACGGTCAGACTTTAACATCTAGAGGAAAAGATCAGTATAACTCTTATTTGGTTAAAACTAGTCTCCCAATTGATGATCCTCAACTTGAGGATATAGCTCAAGCAATTGAAGAATTTACAAATACAAACGACGCGGGATACCGCCTTCTGGCAGCTGATAACTTCTTTGTTGCAAGTTCCACTCTAATCTATTCTAGAATTGAGTCCACCTTGGAGATGATGGATCGAATAACATCTTTCCTCCAAATCTACGTTACCTTCGGTCTCGTAATAGGTGCGGTTGGCATGGGCGTAATCTCAATTCGAAATGTCTCCGAAAGGAAACGGGAAATTGGGATGATGAGAGCCATAGGATTTCCCAGAAGACAAGTGATTCTTTCGGTTCTCTTTGAACTGGTTGTACTTGGAGTAATCGGACTAGTCATTGGGGTTGTCAACGGCTTGCTGATAAGTACGGGTTTTGCAAACATGCAAAATACAGCGCTAATAATTCCTTGGGAGGAAATTGGATTGTACCTTTCCATTATTGTGCTAATAGCCTTAGGGTCAGGCTCACTCCCCGCGTTGGCAGCTTCAAGAATTCCTCCCGCAGAAGCTCTGAGGTATGTGGGATGATGAAAACTAGTAACGAGGGAGTTCAAGTTTCCAAGAACTCAATCCTGAAGATCTCGAATCTGCACAAACGCTACAACGAGGGCAAATCCAACGAGGTCCACGCCCTAAGAGGAGTGGACTTGACTGTCAGAAGAGGAGACATGATGGCAATTATGGGATCTTCGGGTTGTGGAAAAACCACACTACTCAATATGATAGGTAACTTGGATCGCCGGTCGTCGGGAGAAATACTAATCGATGGAGTAGACACCTCAACTCTATCGGAGACACAGCAGACAGCTTTTCGCAGAGAGAAAATAGGTTTCATATTTCAGTTGTTCAATCTTTTTCCGTTTTTGACCGCTGTGGAAAATGTGGAAACTCCATTGTTGCTTAAAGGAATGAACTCGGGACTAGCTAGGGAACAAGCAAAAATGATGCTACGTGAATTAGGAATGGGAGACCGACTCTATCATCTACCCATGGAACTCTCGGGTGGGCAACAACAACGGATTGCTGTGGCTCGTGCTCTAATTAATCAGCCCGCAATTATCTTAGGAGACGAACCTACAGGCGACTTGGACTCTGCAACAAGTACTGAAGTTATGGATCTTTTCCGACGAATAAACAGGAACAACCATCAGACTCTGATCCTAGTAACTCACAACCGATGGATTGCAGAAAAATGCGATTACGTAGTTCACATGACTGACGGCAAAATCTCAGGGATAGAAAATAACCGTTTGATCAGGGAGGAGCAGAAACAATGAAAACCTATTTTTCTGCCCTAATCGATAAATCCGTTCCTTCAGAAAACACTAAATTATCAAAAAACCTGGTCAAAGACTTAAAGAAACTCCTAAAGACATCTAAATCAGGTGTAAATCTTAAGGAACACAACGCCTTCATCTTTCTAGCTGCAGACAAACCCGTAGAGAAACCGATTGACCCAAAGATCATAGAAGAAATCCAAGGCAAACTTCATCTTCGCCTCCAGGAATACTACATTAGAAATAAATCAAGACTCCAAAACCACCTAAAAGGCAAGCGGGAACTGAAGGAAACATCGCAAATCGTCAGAAACTTCCTGAAGGAGATAGATCCTAAGCTTCAGAAAGTATTTGATCTTCGACTAAAAAAACGAATTTCAGAGTTGCCAACTAAGTTCTGTGACCTTCAGATCCGTAGCATGACCGCCATTTGGAACTTGAACGAAGAGCAGAAAGCCCAGTTCTACCTTTCAGGATGTCCAGCTCAAATTTTCCAAGTATCAGAAGTCAAGCAAGAAGTTGGGTTGGAATCGATGGTTGATAAGCTAGCATTTCTCAACTTCTTTTGTATCTTTTTGGAACCCACATTACTTCGCCTCCGAGAAATGAATAAAGTGTTGGAAAGACTGAAGCTAGGTCTTCAGGGAACACACTATAGAAGCAGCAGCTCTGAGATACAAACCAAACTTGAAATGTTCCTGCGGATCCTATCAGCAAAACTCAGTTCACTCCAAGACATGGACAAAACCATCTCTAGCATATTCACGTTATTCAATGAGCCAAAAATCTTCTTCAATCAGCATGATTTCATAAGACTATCCAAGGAACTTCAGACAGCAGTTAGGCAAATGTCCTGGGAAATAAATCAAGGAAAGAGTCTCTTGATTGAGGTCCAAGAGAAACTGGAAGAGTGTCAAACAAAACTGAGAGATTATCTGGATGAAGCAAAGAACGGGGTGAAAACCACAAAGTCCAGGGAGGAATTCAGACTTGCTATACTGACTATGGCAGAATTGAGTTCAGAGATGTTTGTTGAAGCAGAACTCACAAAGTTATGGTTGGACTTTTTTAGCCCAGATATTCCATTTTTCACATTCCAATCCAGCCTCTTCAACCTCCGAACTCCACAAGGCTTTGAAACTTCGGCTGAATACATAATCTCAGTTCGAGGCTTGGTAAAGAACTACAGTTTAGGGCAGACTACAGTTTATGCCCTCAGAGGAGTAGACCTTGACATTAAAGACGGCGAATTTGTGGCAATAGTTGGCAATTCTGGAGCTGGAAAGACTACTCTTCTAAATTGTATCGCTGGATTAGATGCCCCCGACTACGGGGCTGTCCTTTTCAAAGGAAAGGATCTTCATCATTCTGACGATTCAGAAAAATCCAGAGCTAGGTTGTTGGAGATGGGGTTCATCTTCCAAAGTTATGCGTTGCTTCCACACTTTGACACTCGTGAGAACGTAGCTCTACCTGCTGATCTTGCAGGGCTTGGTAAAGACTTGAAAAACAGAATAGAAGAACTCCTTGACGGTGTAGGAATTAGCAAACAAGCTGAACAGTATCCCGCTCAACTGAGCGGAGGGCAATTGCAACGTGTAGCCATAGCACGAGCATTAACTAACCGACCCGAAGTTTTGTTCGCGGATGAACCCACCGGCGACTTGGATTCGAAAACCGGAGAACAAGTAATGGAACTGATTAGAAAATTCCATGAAGAAACAAGGACAACCGTCATTGTCATTACACACGAGCAAGACATCGCCGATTATGCGGAAAGGCAGATCATGATGAAAGACGGTAAAATCATCAGTCCACACAGCACCAAAGTTAGTCGTCGGAGGGAAGAAGTCATACCGAAAGCTCCTTACGAGAAAAGGGTCAGTAAGGAACAAAGGCAATACTCAAAGCTGCTTTTTGCCGCCTTCGCTGCACAAATAGCATTAGCTGTCTTGATTCTTGTTGTGCTCCTTCAGGTTGATCAAATAATCCATGGCACACTATACTCTTACGGCTTGCAGTTTAGCGATACATGGGCTATACCTTACTGGACCCTTTACAGATTTGCAGTTGGAATAGCCTACCTCATTCTCGTGTTGAGTATCCTCTTGATACTGTATGTGAAGCGTATTAACGATCGAGAGGCTGTCGAATAGGTTTCACGCGCAGCAAAACGAAAAAGCTCAGGAAACATAAATGACATCCTCTTCTTTTAGAAAAACATTCATTCCTATCTATTCTCGACATCCACAACATCGTTTAGCGCACTCTTTCACGTTGAATTGTCGGGTGCGCTCTCATATTTGCAGCTGCTTGATTGCGTCTTTCGTAACCGAAACAGATTTTTCCAGTTGCCTCTGAGTCTCAGGTCTGAGTTTGAGCTGCAGAATCTTTTCAACGCCATTCTTCCCGAGCACAACTGGCACGCCTATGGAAACGTCTGAGAAGCCGTATTCACCTTGCAGGCATGTTGAAACACTCATGACCCGGTTGCGTCCTCTCAAGACAGCGTCAACCATGATTGCTATGACTACGCCGGGTGCATGAGTTGTGGCACCTTTAAGCCTGATGACATCTGCGCCTGAGGATCGTGTCGCGTCTACTATCCGGCTGATTTGCTCTTTCGTGAGCAGTTCGGTAATCGGTATGCCTGAGACTGAAGCGTAT
>Ga0224495_10002441_pt1 | contig 12087 bp, 11 predicted proteins | sample SF_Jul11_sed_USG_FD_168128 | JGI IMG/M metagenome (GOLD analysis project Ga0224495, IMG submission 168128) | Sediment microbial communities from San Francisco Bay, California, United States - SF_Jul11_sed_USGS_4_1 | ecosystem: Environmental > Aquatic > Marine > Sediment | place: USA: California... | reverse complement strand
CGGACCAGCGGCTTGGGAATCCGCCATGGGGGGCTCAGGGAGCGAGAAAGTGTCCATTAACACGTGCAAAATCTCCTCGCGCACATGGCGGCGTTGATTCAGCATGATGACAAAGGGTCGCCGTTCGCCCTCAGGGGCGGGCAGAAACCCCGCCAGGGTATAAATGTGGGTCATGGAGCCGGTCTTGGCGGGGACCTCATAGGGAGGGTGACCATGCATTTTCAGCAATTGCCGCCAGGGGTAGAAGGCATCGGTAATGCGCAGCATGGTTTTCAGAGACACTTGATTCTTCAGGGACAGCCCGGATCCTTCCACCAGGATCAGGTCTTCGGTCGCGAGACTCAGCCGCTCGCGCAAATGCTCCAGGATCAGAGATATGCCATCGGCCAAGTGCGCCGGTTCGCCTTTTTTTTCCAGGGCGATGGCCAGCACAATCTGGTTTGCGGTGAAGTTGTTGGAGAACTCCAGCAGTTGCCGCAGGATCTCTGAGAGGGGGCGGCTGTTGCGGTACACCAGCACCGGTTTCAGTCCCGCGGGCACGATGCCGGTTCGCGGGGACTGGGTGAATTTGGCCCCCGCCTGTTGGAAAATTTCCCGTGCCAATTCCGCGGTGTAGTCCACTCCGACAATGCCCTTGGCGGCCAGATTGATGCGATGCGTGCCGGGGCGCAGCGTCAGGGCCAGCTTTCGCGCGATGGGGGTCAAGGGAGTTTGAGGTTCGGCACTTTCGACCCGTCCGCCCTTGTGCACCTGCACGTAAATGGTGTTGAAGTTGGCCACCAGCGCGCCCAGTGGGGCGTCATACGGGTTCAGGGAGTCGCTGAGGCCATCCACATCGAGCTCGGGGCTCAGCGCCTGGGTATCCAGCACCAGCGCGCCCAGCGGGGTATCGAACAGTCCCCGTTGGGCCAGTTCAAGTGCCATGGCGCTCCACTCCTCGCTCACCAGAAAGGGATCGCCATACCCGCGCAGATAGAGGGTATCTCCGTCCCGGTACACGTCCGTATGGAAGTGGTAATCCGGCCCAAGATAATGCAGGGCGGCCAGGCTGGTCGCGAGTTTGATGATGGACGCGGGTTTGTAGTGACCGGGTTGGTATTCGTAGAGCACAGCGCCATTGCCGCCCACGATGACCCCGCCATTTTGCACCAGCGGTTGAAGCGCCTTGTCCAATTCCACCGGTGTGAAAGGGGGGGCGGCCCACACCACCAGGGGGCGTGCCAGCAGTAATAGCAGGGTCAGGCCCAGCGAAGCGAAAATGGGGGCCCGCGGCGGCCTGGAAAGGGACGAAAGGAATTTTTGGGGCTTGAATCGGGATGGTTTCATCGTTGGCATGTCGGGCAATAAAAGGTGCTTCGCTGTTGCTGCACCACCCGTTGAATCGGTGTGCGGCAGGTGTGGCAGGGCTGACCGGCGCGACCATAGACGCGAAGAAAGTTTTGAAAGTCCCCGGTTTTATCATCCACGCGGCGGTAATCGGAAATCGTGGTGCCGTTCTTGGCGATGGCGCGCATTAACACCCGGCGAACGGCCTGGTGCAGCCGCGCAGCTTCCTCGCGGGTTACCGTTGCCGCGGCGCGCAGGGGAGAGAGGCCCGCCCCAAACAGAATTTCCGCAACGTAAATATTCCCAAGCCCGGCGATATGACCCTGATGCATCAGCCAGTGTTTGAGCGGGGCGCGGCTGCGGGAGAGCGCCTGCGCCAACCAATCCCGGGTGAATCCGGGTTCCAGGGGCTCGACTCCCATGGCGGCCACACCCGGCACCGCCTCAGGTGCGCCCGCCAGTTCCAAGGTTCCCAGGCAGCGCAGATCCTGAAAGGCCAGGACAGCGCCATCGTCCAGTTCAAACCATACCCGATGATGGAGCGGAGGGGCGTCCGGGCGGGGTGTCAGAGCAAACTTTCCGGTCATACGCAGATGGGCCACCAGCCAAGCCTCCGGCTTCAGGTGGAACAGCAGGTATTTGCCCCGGCGGCGGACCGCCTGAAAGCGCCGACCCTCCAGTCCCTTTTGAAACCGGGCCACGGGCACACCTTGCAAGGCATCCTTGCGGAAAATCCGCACCCGCCTCACCCCCCGTCCAGGCAAAACCGCCTGAAGCTCCCGGGCAATGGTTTCCACTTCCGGCAATTCAGGCATTTACTTGCGCTCCTTCAGCCAGCGAGACACCAACAGGGCCGTTTGTCGCGGGTCCTTGCGAATTTCGTTCAGCATCGCCGCCCGATCCGGCTTTCCGGCCCGGGCATCCGTGGGAATTTCCAGTTCCTCCTCTTCCAGCATGGAACCATAGTCGGGCATTCGCATTTCCATATCCGGGGTTTTTCTCAAGAGCCGGAGCAGGGGTTGCACAACCACAACATAAATGGCCACCAGCGCGGCCAGGGAAAACACCCCCCTAATCAACACGAGTACCCAATCCTGAGCCATGGCAGCATTCGTCTTGAAGATGAAGGTTCACCTCCGGGCACCGTATCCGCCGGAAAAAAATCTCCGGTACCGCGCAGGAAGGTCGTCACCGTTGCGGAGACATTCCACTCCTGGAGCGGAGATTCAGTGTGCCCGTTCCAGTACCAGAAAGCGTGTCATCTCTTCCAGCAACGCCGTATAGGGGGAGTGCGGGAGCCGCTCCAGGGCGGCGCGCGCCTCCAGGCCCAGGGCCGCGCAGCGGTCGCGCACGGCCGCCAGAGCGCCGGTGTTCAGAGCGCGGGCGATGACCCATTCGATTTCCTCAGGGGTGTTCTGCTCTCCGGGGCGTGTCAGAATATCCCTTAACCGGTCCCGCTCCCCGGAGGGCAGCCGCTCCATCAGTTCCAGCACGATCAGGGTGCGCTTTCCTTCCGCAATATCTCCGCCGCGCTCCTTGCCATATCCCCCCCCTGTGGGGGTCGGGGCCAGTCCCGCGCTGTCTTCTGTCAGATTGAGCAGATCATCGCGCAATTGAAATCCGATGCCCAGGGCTTCGCCGAAATCCCCCAGCGGTTCCAGCAGCTCGGGAGTCCCGCCGCCGATCAAGCCTCCCAGCCGGCACGGTCCGCGCCCGGAGTACCAGCCTGTCTTGCGGACGATCATGGACTGGAAGGCGGCCCGGTCGGGCAAGTGGTTGTCGGCAATCCAGCCGATGTCCATGGCCTGCCCTTCAAAGGTGCGGCGGAACACCTGAGAAAATTCGCGCTGAACCCGCAACGCACCCGAGGCGCCGAGCAGCGCTTCATTGTCCTGCAAAGCCTCGTATACCAGGCCGAACAGCAAATCCCCTGCATTCAAGGCCAGGGGCAGACCCGCCAGCCGGTGCAACGCGGGCTTTCCCCGGCGCATATGCGAGCCATCTTCAATATCATCATGCACCAGGGCGAAGTTTTGGAACAACTCCAGAGCCACAGCGGAGGGCAGAGCCAACCGGGGGTCGCCCCCCGCCAGTGCCGTGCTCAGCAGCAGCAGGGCGGGCCGAAATCGCTTGCCCCCCCGGGAGGGATAATCCCAGGCCAAGTCATACAGGTAATTCCGAGGTTCTTCGCGAGGGAGGTAGCGCGGCAGGGCCTGATCCATCCATTGGCCCGCGGTGGCCAGAAACTTCCCCAGACCCTCGCGGGGGAGTTCGGGCAGACTCTCCAGCAGGCGGCGCAGGTCTGGATTAGGCATCGATTCCGGGTGGACTTTCATGATTGCTTTCCAAGCGTGGGGAGTGCGTATAATGCCGGTATATTCAAGCGGCTCGCAAACACGGCCCGGTCCGCCGCGCCAAGTGAATCACACGGTGCCCGCGCCACGCGTGCGCCACCCATCCTGAGGGGATGCCATGGACTGCGTGTTTTGTAAAATCATTGCCGGAACCATTCCCAGCCACAAAGTCTTTGAGGACTCCAATACGGTGGCGTTCATGGACATCAACCCGGTGACGGAGGGGCATGTATTGATCGTGCCCAAGGAGCATTGCGTCAATTTATTTGATGCGCCGGATACGGTATTGGCGGCAACGATGCGCACCGCGGCGCTCATGGCCCGCGCCTTGCGCAAATCCTTGAGTCTGGATTCCCTGAACATGCTTCAAGCCAGCGGACCCTGGGCCAAGCAGAGCGTTCAGCATCTGCATGTGCATCTCATCCCCCGGCGGGAGGAGGATGGCGCCCCCTTGGACTGGGAGTTGCGGCCCGGAGACCTGAAAAGAATCCAGGAGATAGCCTCACGGGTGCGCCAGGCGCTTTAAGTCCCCCGGCGCCCGTGTGACCCTGGCCTTCAATATGGAAGCCCCTGTGGGGGCACTTCGCGCAGGATATTCCGTTCACGCCTCGGGGAAATACCAGACGGATCACGGTTCCGGGAGGTGCAGATCCCTGAATTGCCCCCTTCCAGGCGCGATATCCTTCCAGTGGGCAATATCCACCGTCAGTGCCGCCAGGGCTCCCGGAACAAAGTTCAGGGTGGGGGTCCGGCCCGGCGGAAGCAACAGGTAGACCAACTCGGCCACACCGGGCATATGGGCCACCAGCAGCAAGGTGTCCGGATTCTCAGGAGTCTCCCGCAAGGCGGTCAGCAGTTCGTAACCGGAGGCATTGTACAAGTGCTCCAGCGCCCACACCGGCGGGGGCTCCTTCAACGCCGCGCACAATTCCTGAGTGGTTTCCATGGCCCGCACCGCCACCGAGGTCAGTACCCCCTGGGGGATCATATCCTCCCGCAGCAGGCGCAAGCCCTGAGCCAGCGCCTCCCTGTGCCCTTCGGGAGCCAGCGGACGGGTAAGATCGCTGCCATCAGGGCCGCTTTTTTCCGCAGTGGCGTGCCGAAGCACGATAAGATTTTTCATTTTTAGTCGGGTTACGGGTCATTCGGAATATTCCGGACTGGCCCGTGGCGTTCACCGTGGGCGATTTGATCGTACCTGTTGCCCAAGGGGGGCGTCAATTGGGTTTCTGATGACAGTCCGGCACAAATGTGGAAAAATCCACCCATTCGACACCCTGCCCGCTCCTGCGGTTTCCAACCTTCCGGTGGGGAGAACGTTTCCCGTACCGGCGTCCTTGAATCGAAAGGGTATTATGAAGGCGTCTGCGAAAAACGCTCAGCCCTTCCGGATTCTGCTGGCCAAGCCCGGCCTGGATGGACATGACCGTGGCATCCATGTCATCGCCTCCGCCTTGCGTGATGCGGGATACGAGGTGATTTACACGGGCCTGCGACAGACACCGGAGAGCATCGTGAGGGCGGCGGCCCAGGAAGATGTGGATGCCGTAGGGCTCAGTGTGTTGTCCGGGGCCCATATGACCCAGTTTCCCGAAGTGTTGCGGGTGATGAAGGAACAGGGTCTGGGGGATGTGGTGTTGTTTGGCGGCGGGATCATTCCCCCGGAGGACGCCGCCGCGTTAAAGAACCTGGGCGTGGGGGCATTATTTGGACCGGGGACCCCGCTTCAGCAGATCCTTGATTATCTGGCGTCTCAATTGAAACCCCGCAAGGACTCCCTGGGGACCTAGGGGCCGCGTCAGAACAAGGAGTTCTCCCATTGGGGTTCCGTTTCATCCGATCCGCCCCCTTCCAGGGGAGCCCGGCATCTTCGGGTTCTTCCAGGCGCTATCCCCCAGGCAGGCCCTCATGACCCGCTCCGGCACCGCCTATCATTCCCAGCCCTCCACCCCAGGGGGAAGGGGGAGAAATGAGGCCCAGGCGCCATCGCCGCAGACGCCGGTGGTGTTTTTCGATGGAGAATGCGGTCTTTGCAATGGCTTCGCGGCCTGGGTTTTGCGCCGGGATCGGGGGAGACTGCGTTATGCGCCGCTTCAGGGGGAGACGGCCGCACGCGCCTTGTCACCGGAACTTTGTGGGAGTCTTTCCACCGTGGTGTTGCTGGCACAGGGGCGAATCACCCTGCGGACGGAGGCTCTCTGCGGCATTTTGGAACAGTTGTCGGCCCCTTGGCCTCTGGTGGGCAAGATGCTGGCCGCCGTTCCCTCCTGGCTGCGGGATGCGGGCTATAGGGCCGTGGCTGCGGGGAGGCGCGGGTGGCCGGGAAAACCCACGGCCTGCGCCCGGTTGCCCCCAGGTCTCAAGGCGCGGGTGTTGCCTTGAATTCGCCTGTGAATCCCATGCGGCGATTCTCTGCACCGCTGCGGGAAAAATCCTAATGGGGAACACCCAATTGTTTGATGAGCTTGAACAGGTGGGATTTGCTGATGCCCAGCAGTTGCGCGGTTTGAATCTTGTTGTTGCCGGTGGCCCTCAGAGCCTCCATCACCATTTGGCGTTTGTACTTTTTTACCAGGGTATCCAGGTTGCCTTTTCCCGGCACAAAGGCGTCACCGGTGGTTTCCGGATCAAAGGTGGTGGGGATGACCTCCGGACCGATGACCCGGGATTCCGAAAGCGCCACCGCGCGTTCAACGAAATGCTTGAGTTCCCGCACATTTCCGGGCCAGGGATAATCGTACATGAACCGCATCACCTCCCGGCTGAAGGATTGCTCCCGGGGGCGTTTGAACATGCGGGTGTAATTGACCAGAAAGTGCTCTGAGAGCAGCTTCAGGTCCCCGCGCCGTTCCCGCAAGGGGGGAATGTGAAAGGACACCACGTTGATGCGGTACATGAGATCCTCGCGGAACTCCCCGCTCTGGGTCATTTCCCTCAGATTGCGGTGCGTGGCGCAGATAAGCCGGAAATCGGTATCGAGAGGCTGGTTGCCCCCCAATCGTTCGAACACATGCTCCTGAAGCACCCGCAGAAATTTGGTCTGCATGCGCAGGCTTAATTCTCCGATTTCATCCAGGAACAGCGAGCCGCGATGGGCGATTTCAAACTTGCCCTTGCGACGCTCGATGGCCCCGGTGAAGGCACCCTTCTCGTGCCCGAACAGTTCATCCTCCACCAGGGTATCGGTGAGCACGGCGCAGTTCAGGGGCACAAAGCGCTGACTGGTGCGGTCGCTGAAGCGGTGTACGGCCTGTGCGAATATCTCCTTGCCGGTTCCCGTTTCGCCGGTGATCAACACGGAGATGGGTGTGGGAGCAATGCGGCGCAGTTGTTCCAAAATGCGTTTGATCTGGGGGTCCACTCCAATGATGCCGAGGCTGTCCTCCTCCGGAGAACTCGTTGTGGCCGTGGCCGGGACCGGGTCAGGGGGGGCGGATATGGGCGAGGGACCCGCCCAGGTGTTCAGGTTGCGCTGATGCTCGATCCGGCTCAGCACCACCCGCAATTCTTCGGCATTGACGGGTTTATCGAAAACATCGGCCACACCCAGGCGCAACAGGCTCGCCGCGGCTTCTTTGCGCTCTGCTCCGGTAATGATTAGAATGACGGGAGCTGGGAGCAGCTCCAGCATCCGTTTTACCAGGGCGATTCCCGCGGTTTCATCGGGATCCTGGTCGGAGAAGGGCTCCAGCAGAACCACTTCCGGGTTGAGGGTGGGCAAAAGGCCCGGAGCCTCCTCCCGGCGCGCCGCCTCATGCAGTTCGTGACCCTTGCGCAAGGTCCAGAAGAGCTGGCGGCGTACGACCTCATTTTCGTCGATAACCAGGATTTTCATCTCGGATGACCCGCTGACCGGTCTGCCCACGCCGCTCCCGGCGTTCCGAGCCGGATCCCTGAACCGCAAAGGCTGATGAACACTACCTTAAACCGCTCCTGGGCCGATATGCCCCGCCCCATTGTATGCCTGGCGCCCATGGACGGTATCACAGACTCCGCGTTTCGCCGGCTGGTGCGCGGCTTTAGCGCGGAGGTGGTGCTGTTCAGTGAGTTTACCAGTGCCGATGGATTTTTGCGAAGCGAGCGTTTGCGGCAGCGCCTGGTCTATGATCCGGTGGAGCATCCCTATTTTGTGCAGCTGTTTGGCAACAACCCCGAGGCCTTTCGGGAGGCCGCGCTGGTGTTGGAACAGCAGGGTGTGGCCGGGGTGGATATCAACATGGGCTGCCCCTCCCGCAAGATTGTGCACAGCCAGCACGGCAGCGACTTGATGCGCAATGTTCAGCAGGCGTGCGACATTGTGACCGCCGTTGCCGGCGCCACGCGAATGCAGGTTTCGGTCAAGACCCGGCTGGGGTGGAACAATGCGGACAATCTGATTCCGTTCGCCTCGGCCCTGGTGGATGCGGGAGCGTCGCTGATCACCATTCATGGCCGCACCTATGACCAGGGATTTTCCGGCAGGGCCGATTGGTCTCCCATTTACGCGCTGAAGGAGGCGCTCTCCGTTCCGGTGCTGGGCAACGGGGATGTCTCGCATCGGGATGACGGTTTGGCGCGCATGGGCAACCTGGATGGCTTCATGATTGGCCGGGCGGCCATTGGCAACCCCTGGGCGTTTCTGCCGGAGGCGCAGCGCACGCCTTCCCTCCAGGCGCGGGTGGACGTCATGCGCCGCCATTATGAACTGATGCGTCAGGATCGCCCGCCCCGACGGGCGGTGCTCGAGTTTCGCAAACACATGGTGGGGTATCTCCGGGGATTCGACCTGGCCAAATCCGCCCGCATCAGTTTGCTTCAGGCGCCCGACGAGGCCGCCTTGCTGCAGCGGCTGGAACTGCTGGCTCAGGGGCCGCATGTGCTGGCCCGGGCCGGCTGAGTGGCCGTTCTCACCTCGTGGCGGCTGCCCTGCACCGGCGCCCGTTTCGAGGGGATTCCCAACCCCTTTTAACGCCGCCGATGGAACCCTCCCGCGTCATTGAAGTGTTGGAACCGCTGCTTACCCCCCGGCGGGCCGAGCGCATGCGCGCCGTGCTGGCGTCGCGCACCGATCAGGTGACCTTCGTGTTCGAGCGGATGATTGATCCCCACAATCTCAGCGCGGCCCTGCGCTCCCTGGACGCCTTCTCGTTTCAGGATGCGTACCTGATTGAACCGGGGGAACGGCTGGAGGTGTCGCGGGGGATCAGCATCGGGTCCCACCGCTGGCTCTCGGTGCACCAGAGCCGCAGCGCCGAGGAGTGCATTGCCAGCCTGCAGTCCCAGGGTTATGCCGTGTACGCCAGCCATCTGGGAGGGGAGGAGTGTGCGCCCCTGGACGCCCTGGATTTCTCCCGGCGCACCGCGCTGGTGTTTGGCAACGAACATGCGGGGGTGGGTCCGGAGGTGCTGGAACACGCCGATGCCCGGTTCCGAATCGACATGTACGGATTTGTGGAGAGCCTGAATCTTTCCGTGGCGGTGGCCATCAGCGCCCATCACGCCCGCCGTGAACTCGAAGCCCTGGCGGCAGCCCAAGGGAGCCCGGCGCCCTACCCGTTGAATCGGGAGCGGCGGGAGGCGCTGTATGCGGAATGGCTGCGGGGGTCCGTCTACCGCGCCGATGAAATTCTGGCCCAGGCGCGGGAGCGGGAAGCCGCCACTCCCGGCAAGACGCTAAAACCCTGACCCTGCCCGCCAGCCAGGCGGCTCAGGGCTCGGGAAAGGGTCATTCCCCCACCCGTTGCAGGGTCTCGGCAATCAGGGCCGGCATGTTGCGGTGAATCTCCTCCGGCACCCGGAAGGTGGTGAGGTAGCTCAGCACGGAGAGGTCTTCCGGAAGCACCTGCATGCGTCCATTCATCAGCGCCTGCGCCTTCAGAATTTTCACGGTCTTCACCAGAAAACTGCGATCGGTGATGAGGGAGTTGGAGGGGTCCAGCCGGAACTGATTCACGAACCGGGTCAGCAGATCGATCAATCCCCGCTTCACCAAATCGGGCACTTCCACCTTGTGCAGCAGGGAGTAGGACTGGTCGAACAGTTCCCGGCTCATCACGGGTTCGGGGGTTATCTCCTCGCTGAACTGGCTGTCGGAATACAGGTCGATCACCTGCCGCACGTCCTTCCATTGATTGTCCTGAATCAGCCCGGTAGAGCGGATCTGGATGGTGAACCGGTCCAGGTTCGCGGGGTCCAGCGGCTCGTTGTAGTAGTCATCCACCGTGGGATTGCTGGTGGCAATGGCCGTGAGCAGCGGAATGCGTTCGGTCTGAAACTGGCGCTCGTTGAGCACCCGCAGCAACACGTTCAGCGCCTCGCCCGGTGAGCGGGAGATATCGTCCAGCACACACAGTTCGGCGGTGAGCACCCCACCCTTTTGAATCGACTGCACGATCACCTCGCCGTGATCGCCCTGGGGCTGGCGCTGAATGACAATATCGCCCACCAGTTCGGCCAGCCGGGTATCCCGGTGAAACTGGTACAGGTAAAACCGTAAGTTGGAGGCGGTGGCGACCAGTTCGGCCAGCATGGTCTTGGCCATGCCGGGCGGCCCTTCCACGTAGATATGTTCACGGGCCATCAGACCAAGCAGGAGCCCGGTTTTCACGGCGTCATGACCGATGACAAACCGGTCCATTTCCCGGCGCAGTTCGCCAAACCGGGTTGCGATTTCCTTGGGGGTGGTCGGGCTCAACTATCGACTCCTTGCCTGGGTCTTGGGTGTAAATCGGGATGCGACCCATTCCGGGTGGCATCACGGGTTCAGTCTTTCATGGCAGGGCTGGGCGATTGGCGCAAGACCTGCCGGAACTGTGCGCAGCGGTTTGACCCGCGGCGGCGTTCAGGAGGCCTGCTTTCCACCCCCCTGACCGGGGGTGCCATGTCCCTGCGGGGTTTGGGGCAGATTGCGCGCCGTGCGTTCACCCAGCACCAGGGCTCCCTTGTCATCCGGGGTGGCCAGGAACATGCCCCCATCGGTCTCGCCGGAGAGAATATCCAGGATTTCCGGACACTCCGTGGTGCCGATAAACAGGGTGTGAATGGAAACGCCCAGGTTGCGGGCCTGTTTCCGCTCCTCACGCACCAGCCAATCCCCCTGGGTGGGTTCGCCATCGGTGAGAAAGATGATGTGCTTGTTGTGGGTACTCCCCCGGCGCAGTTCGTTCAGCGCGTCCCGCAGGGGGTACTGGTAATTGGTCACCCCGGAGCAGGCGACATTGGCGGCCTGATCCACAATCTTGTCATAGTCCCGGGTGAAGAACCGGCCATCATGGGTATATTTGCGGGAGACATGGTTGAATTCGATGTATCCCAGCCGCATCCGCTTTTTTCGTACCATTTCAATCATCTTGGTCACCACGGAGGAGGTCCAGCGGGCGTACCGCCCTTCCATGGATTGGCTCACATCGCGGATCAGCACCACCTTGCCGCCCACATGCTTCTTTTTGCGGTGGAGGGTGCGGGGGAGTGTGGGGTGCATGCGGTCCATCCAGATGGCGGTATCCCCCGGGTCGGTATCCGTGAATTCCTCAAAGGTTTTCATGCGCCGGTAACTGCGGGGGGAGCCGCCAGGGTGCACCTCGGAATCGGCCCAGTTGCGCTCCAGCCGTCCGCTGATTTGCTCCATCAGCATATCCAGGTGTTCCACCGTTTGGGGCTGGATGCGCTCCACCTTGCCCTTGCCGTCCTGGGGCGTGCTGGCCTGCTGCTGCGCGGCCTGCTTTCTTTGAGCCTCCTCACCCTCGCCTTCCAGGGCGTTCAGAAGCTGATCGATCATGTCCTGCTCGCCTTCGCCTTCGGTCATCTCGGCGTCCTGACCCTCACCCTCGGAGTCGTCCATGCCTTGCAGGCCCTGGTTCTGTTCGCTGTCCTCGGGTGGGGGCGGGGGCTCTTGAGCCGGGTCCTGCAACACCTCCGCCAAAATGTCATCCAATTGTTCATACACCTTTTCCGGCACCCGGAAGGTGAGGATGTACTTGAGGACGCGCAGGTCCTCCGGAACGGCCTCCTTGCGTCCTTCCAACAGAGCCAGGGCGCGGATCATGCGCGGCACCTTGATCAGCATGGTTCGGTCTGTGAGCAGAGAGTTTTTCTCCGTACAGCCATGTCGGTTGCGCAGGGTGTGCAACACCTTCAGGTAGGCCGCGAGCACGGTATCCGGCAGTCGCACCCGGCGCGAAAGGCCGCGGGCCAGGCGCAGGGTATCCGCGGTAATCTTTGCGCTGTCACTCATGTCCGGGGCGGTGCCGTCGTAGCGGTCAATAATGGTGCGGGCTTCCTCCCAATTGCGGCAGGCCAGGGCGCCCTTGGTTTTCATCTGCAGCGTGAAGCGGTCCAGGTTGGCCGGATCCAACGGCTCGTTGTAGTACTCCGTACCCGTAGGATTGCTGGTGGCAATGGCGGACATCAGGGGCAGGGTGTAGGTCTC
>Ga0224495_10002440_pt1 | contig 12088 bp, 10 predicted proteins | sample SF_Jul11_sed_USG_FD_168128 | JGI IMG/M metagenome (GOLD analysis project Ga0224495, IMG submission 168128) | Sediment microbial communities from San Francisco Bay, California, United States - SF_Jul11_sed_USGS_4_1 | ecosystem: Environmental > Aquatic > Marine > Sediment | place: USA: California... | reverse complement strand
AAATAGCTATAGCTGCAACTTCGCAGCAGATGGCGCCTATTCGTAATCTCCCCATTCCTGCTTCGGATATTTCTGCACCGCTATTGCATCACGACGGAAGAATTATAGTCGAAGGGGGTTGTCTTTATCGCAAGGGAGAAGAGGTGGGGATAATTCTTCTTCAGATACTTTATGTACTCGAGCTACTCATGGACCAATAAGATGTATACCCTTCGGATATCGCCGGAGGGGTGTTTGAAATCTTCAGCATGCAGAGCTGTGTCATGCCTATTGTTTCTTGCCTCCAAATACCGCAAAAATACCATTCTTAAAGTAACAGTCCACATCAACAAACCCCGCTGATTCCATTGCTCTCAGTTGATTTCCCAATGTGTCTGGTTTGTTCATGCTGGAAGGGTCTTTATAACGCCTGATCAGGTCTTCGGGCACTTCGTCCCTGATATTGTATCGGTCCATCATAGTGGCGAGCCAATCTTTCCAAATGGCAAAATACCAATGTTCAAGTTCTTCGGAGGGAGGAAGTACAACATCAACATCAACAAACCGGCCTCCGGATTTCAGACACGATGCTATCAGGTGAAACAGGGAAGCCTTTTCACTCATTTCAAGATGATGAATCGCCATGGAAGAAACGCAAAAGTCATATGTTCCCAGTTTAACTGTACCCCCCAGCAGGTCCTGGAAAGTTGCCTGAATGAACGTGGTGTTCCGGTTTCCCTTTAGTCTTTCTTTGGCTTTATGAATCATGCCTTCACCGCCATCAAGCAGTGTTGCAGATATCTCATGATTAATTTTCAGTAATTCCCCGGTCAGTACCCCGTCTCCGCAACCCAAATCCAGCAGTTTGATGTCATGTTTTCCCTGAATGAAATGGGAAAACAGGGACGACACAAACCAAAACATCTTCCTGCGTTCCACAATATAGATGTCTGCTTTATCCAGATAGTTTTCAGCAAATTTATTTTCCACCCATGCCGATTTGTTGAAGTCACTCATATTGTCTCTCCTGAACACCGAAATATTTTTAATTCATTATAATCCTTTTCTCATTGGTATCGCCTGGAGGGTCTTTTGAAAAAAGGCACCAACAAAACACCGGCAATAAATCCCCCGATGTGACCCCACCATGCCACGCCTCCGCCATCCGGGGGTAACACCTGGGCAACCGTTCCCGAAAATAGCTGAAGCAAAAACCACCACCCTAAAAAAATAACGGCTGGAAGCTCTATAAACCACGGAAAAATGAATATCGGGATGAGCGTCAGGATTTTCGCCCTTGGGAACAGCACATAGTATGCACCCATGACCCCGGCTATCGCCCCTGATGCCCCAATGACCGGCATGGAGGACCGGGGGCTGAAATAGATATAGAACATGCTGGCAAGTATCCCCACAATCAGATAAAACACAAGGAACCGGCTATGTCCCATGCGGTCCTCTACCTTGCTGCCGAATATTTTGAGGAACCACATATTGCCCAGAAAGTGGAGCCATCCCCCGTGCAGGAACATCGTGGTCAGAAACGCCACGTAATCTAGCAGCGGCAGGCCATGATGATGACGCTTCGTATATTCAATCGGCACAATCCCAAAATAATAGGTGAACTCTTCGAGGAGTTCCCGCGGCAAGTTTGTTTCAAACAGGAAAACAATCCCGCAGAGGATTATAATGACCCATGTTGTTGTCGGGAATGTTCTATTTGGTACTGTGTCTCTTATGGGAAACATAAAGGGTTATTCTGCTAAAAGCTAACTGATGATGGATCACTTTTTAAACAGTTATTCTACACTATCAAAATGGTAATTAAAACCACGGTTTTCGAAATGGATACTTCTTCCTGACATTTTCCGCTTGTATTGTGCGGAATGAGCAAGATACCCTCCGGTGCGGACTTTGAGAGTAATCCTCTTTCCTATCCCCATACTCCTGGGCTGCTATTTCAGTACGACGGAAGCATTTTTGTCGAAGGGATTGGTCCTTATAGCAAGGGAGAAGAGGTAGGGATAATTCTTCTTCAGATACTTCATGTAGTCGAGCCACTCATGGACCAATAAGACATATACCCTGCGGATATCACCGGAGAGGTGTTTGTAGTCCTCGGGAGGCAGGTCGTCGAGACTCTCCCTGTGGAGCAGTTCTTCCTTCAGGTGGAGGACCGCCCGGAGCAACTCGGTGAAGGACTGATGTTCGAGCAAAAAAGGATTTTCAAACAACCTCAGCACCAGTTCTTTTTTTTCCTGAAGGAACCCTCTCAATTTATTGAGGTCTGCCAGCCTGCTGTCGATCGTATATCCGTGCTGGTTGAGGCGGCTGCCTTTGCTCGAGAACTCCCTGTCAGTCCATTCATTTGTTACAACAAGGTCTTTCCTGAGCGCCTCAGCGCTGGTGTCACAGGAGGAGAAAAATCTCAGAAGGTCGGTGCCGACTTCGCTGAAGAACACCCCTATGACCATATTCAGTTTTTCCCTCCGCAGCGCCTTTTCCCGTCTGTTCAGGAGCATGTCGGTCGAGTTCGCGACAACACCGAGGAAGGTGCCAACGCCGGTAATGATCAGGATCAGGGCCAGAATCTTTCCTGCCTCAGTTTTGGGCGCGATGTCTCCGTAGCCGACCGTCGCGACGGTCACGACGCTGAAGTATACCGCGTCGGTGAGTGAGAGGCCCTCGATTTTCATAAAGCCGGCGGTGCCTGCCAGCATGAGAACCAGGAGGAGGACAAGAAAAATCTGCAATCTGAATCGTACGGTATCCATAACGGTTATCTGTTTAAATGTAGCCGCTTTGCGCTCTTCTGTCAAATGCTCTGATGAGCCCAAAGCCGCAAAGAACAACTTTTCAGGATATAGCCTCTTGAGGATAACCATTTGGGGTGTTAAGATCTAAACGAAGAGGTGAATTCGCTGAAAAGGGGAAGCAGGTGAAGAAGACGCTGAAGGTCGCCGTTATCATTTTGTTGGCGCCTGTGCTTATGAGTCTGTCTGCACGTTCGGAGGCGGACACATCGGGATGTCGCAGCTGCGATGATGTGACGCCGGGATCGGCGCAGGAGGTGCGCATCGAATATGGGGATGGGACGTTCCGTTCCGCGTGCGGTCTTCGCTGCGCAGGGGCGATGCTTGCGGCATACCGCGAAAAGTATGTAAAGACCATCTGGAGCAGGGAGCACGGAAGCGGGAAGCTTCTCGATGCAAAGAAGGCGTTCTGGGTAATCGGTCTCAGCGACGGGAGCAGGGAGGCCTTTTCCGGGAGAGAGGATGCCGAGTCGTTTTCGGCGGCCCATGGCGGCAGGGTCGTGAATTTTAAGGATATGATGGTCGCGCTCTTCTCAGGGATGTTTGACGGGATAAAACTACGGCCGCTGACCGATGAAAAACCGGGGGACGATATCTCCGCCCACCCTGGGTGTTCCTACTGCGGCATGGACCGTAAGAAGTACGCATACAGCAGGGTGCTGCTGAGGTACCGGGACGGGTCGGAAGCGGGTCTCTGCAGCGTCCATTGTGCAGGAATCGACCTTGCGCTTCACCCGGAGAAGGGGCCTGCGCAGATAATGGTCGGCACCTACGATTACCGGAGCCTTGTGGATGCGGAAAAGGCGGTATGGGTGCTGGGCGGATCGAACTACGGAGTCATGTCGATCAGGGGCAAATGGGCCTTCGAAAAGAGGGAAGACGCAGAGGAGTTCATGCGCGACTTCGGCGGAGCGATCACCGGTTTCCGCGAAGTTATGAACGCAGCCTATGAGGACATGTGGGAAATTATCAGGTAGCCGGAGCCTGTAAAATATCCGCTTGACAGCGGCAGGGTGTTGTCATAGAGTGAAATTATGCTTATAGCTGTGGATTCAGGGAACTAAAGGAGGTGAAATCATGAGAAAGACTATATTCTTTGCGGTTCTCTTCCTGTTTTGCGCTTCGGTGGCTTTCGCCGGCACCTTCGGGAAGATGGATCTTAAGGTAGGTGATGAGGTCTATGCCTGCAACTGCGGCGCGGACTGCCCATGCCAGACCATGTCGAGAGGGCCTGGCAAATGCACCTGCGGAAACGAAATGGTCAAGGCGAAGGTAATGAAGGTTGAAGAGGGCCAGGTGATGCTGAAGGCCGATTCATGGGAGAAGGAGCGTCCCTTCAAGACCGTCGGTAAGTATGCCTGCGCCTGCGGGGCCGACTGCAAGTGCGAAACCATAAGCCAGAACCCAGGTAAATGCCCCTGCGGCAACGAAATGAAGAAGGTTGAGTAGCAAAGGGAGACATGAAGTCATGGGAAAAAGGCGGGGGATCTCCCGCCTTTTTTTATTTGCGGTGGTGCAAGGTTATATTTGTCATTGCGGACTTTGTGACTTTGCGGCGAAATGTTTTTTTCAGGAGGAAAGCTTTTTCTTGAGGAGGTCGTTGAGCATCTGGGGATTTGCCTTCCCTTTCATCGCCTTCATCACCTGGCCCACGAAGAAGCCCAGAAGCTTCTCTTCTCCGGCCCTGAACCTCTCAACCTCTGACGGATGCTTCGCGATGAGTTCGTCGACCGCCTTTTCTATGGCGGATTCGTCGCTTATCTGGACAAGGCCTTTTTCTTTGACGATTACCCCTGCGTCTTTTCCGGTCTTGTACATCTCTGTAAATATGGTCTTTGCTATTTTGCCGCTGATGGTGCCCTTGCCGATAAGCACAAGCATGTCCGCAAGCTGTTCTGGTTTTAACAGGCAGTTTTCTATGGAGCGGTTCTCTTCGTTGAGCAGTCGCATGAGTTCGCCCATCATCCAGTTTGATACCGCCTTTGGCTGACCGCCTGCCTTCACCGCCTCCTCGAACCATTCAGCAACCGTTTTTTCCGATGTCAGGAGGTCCGCGTCAAGCTCCGGAAGTCCAAAGTCTGAGACAAAGCGCTTTCTCTTTGCATCAGGCAATTCAGGAAGGCCGGCGCGAATTTCATCGATCGTGGTCTGTTCAACGGTTATCGGCACAAGATCAGGGTCAGGGAAATAACGGTAGTCGTGGGCCTCTTCCTTGGAGCGCATCGATTCCGTGATCCCTTTGTTCGAATCCCAGAGCCTCGTTTCCTGGATGACCTTTCCGCCGTCTTCTATTACCTTTATCTGCCGTTTTATCTCGTATTCGATCGCCTTCTCCACAAACCTGAAGGAGTTGATGTTCTTGATCTCGGCCCTTGTTCCGAATTCTTTCTGTCCCACGGGCCGCACAGAGACGTTCGCGTCGCACCGGAGAGAGCCCTGTTCCATGTTCCCGTCACAGACGCCGAGGTATCTGACGATCGCCCTGAGCTTCTTCATGTACTCGACCGCCTCTGATGGGGTGCGCATGTCGGGTTCTGAGACGATCTCCATAAGGGGAACCCCCGTCCTGTTCAGATCAACAAAGCTGTAATTGCCTCCGCCCTCGTGGATATTCTTTCCTGCATCCTCTTCCATGTGGATCCTCGTGATGCCGATTTTTTTGTCGGTCCCGTCGACGACGATCTCGATATAACCGTGCTCGCAGATCGGGTGTTCGTACTGGCTTATCTGATAGCCCTTCGGCAGATCGGGATAGAAGTAGTTCTTCCTCGCAAAGCGGCTGTAGGATGCTATGGTGCAGTTCGTCGCAAGGCCGGTCCTGATCGCGAATTCGAGCGCCTTTTTGTTCAGCACAGGGAGCACACCGGGCATCCCTATGCATATCTGGCAGGTCTGAGAGTTTGGTTCAGAGCCGAATTTTGTGGAGCAGCCGCAGAATATTTTTGTGTCGGTGAGCATCTGGGCGTGGACTTCGAGTCCTATGACCGCTTCGTATTTCACAGTGCCGGTTTCCTTTTGTGCCACTCGGTTGACTGCTCATAGGCGTATGCCGCCTGCAGCAATGATGCTTCATCGAAGTGTTTTCCGATCAGCTGCAGCCCGATCGGCAGGCTGCCCGAGGTGAACCCGCAAGGGACAGATATCCCCGGAACACCCGCGAGGTTTACCGAGATCGTGAATATGTCCGCAAGGTACATCTGGAGCGGATCGTCTGTTTTTTCACCGGTCCTGAACGCGGCAGTAGGCGACGTCGGGGTGACGATCAGGTCAACGTTCCTGAAGGCGTTTTCGAAATCATTCTTGATAAGGGTCCTCACCTGCTGGGCCTTTCTGTAGTATGCTTCGTAGTAGCCTGAGGAAAGCGTGTAGGTGCCGAGCATGATCCTTCTTTTCACCTCAGCGCCGAAGCCCTGCGCCCTCGACTTCATATACATTTCCAAAAGATCTTTGCCTTCCGCCCTGATGCCGTATTTTACACCGTCATAGCGGGCCAGATTCGAGCTGGCCTCGGACGTGGCAAGGATATAGTATGCTGCAACCGCGTAGCCTGAATGGGGCAGGGATATTTCCACAGGTATCGCCCCGAGCGATTCAAACTGTCTGATCGCGTTTCTGACCGCCTGCTCCACCTCGGCATCGATCCCTTCGGTAAAGTATTCACCGGGAATGCCTATCCTGAGCCCTTTTATCTCCCTGCCGAGTACTGAAGTGAAATCAGGCACTTCTACCGGAGCTGACGTTGAATCCTGGGTATCCCTTCCGGAAATGATATTCAGAAGGATGGCTGAATCGGTCACATTTTTTGTTATCGGACCTATCTGGTCGAGCGAGGACGCGAAGGCGACAAGTCCGTACCTTGAAACCCTTCCGTAGGTGGGCTTCAGTCCGACCACTCCGCAGAATGAAGCGGGCTGCCTGATCGACCCGCCGGTGTCGGAACCGAGGGCCGCGATGCATTCATCTGCCGCAACCGCCGCTGCTGACCCGCCGCTTGACCCGCCGGGGATTCTTCCGATGTCCCACGGATTCCGCGTGGTATGGAACCCGGAGTTTTCGGTCGATGACCCCATCGCGAATTCGTCCATGTTTGTCTTCCCTGAAAGGACATAACCGTTCTCCAGGAGCCTTGAGGTGACCGTGCTTTCGTAGGGAGGAATGAAATTGGACAATATCTTTGATGCACAGGTCGTGAGGATGCCCTTTGTGCACATGTTGTCTTTTATGGCGATGGGGATGCCGGAAAGGCTTTTTTTGCTTCCCGCTGCGATATCCTTATCAGCCTGTTCAGCCATTTCCAGCGCCTTTTCGGGTGTTGCCGTCACGTAGGCCCTGATGCTGCCCTCAACCGCTTCTATCCTTTTATATACCGAGCCACAAATATCCCTCGCGGATATTTCACGGCGCTCCAGCATTGAATTTAATTCTGCGATTCCGAGGGTGAAAAGCTCCAAGAATCCTCCGTGAAAAATTAAACTCTTTCGTATTTAAGTTGACAGAATTTTTTTTAGTATAGACGGGAATGCCCCAGCCAACTGACATGTCATTCCCGCAAGCAAAGCGCGTCAGGAATCTTTCCGGATATAGACGCATTAAAGATAAGAAAAAAGAAAGATTCCGGACAAGCCGGAATGACACCCTAATATTGTAAATTCCTTTTTCAACTTTACGAAAGAATCAAAATTAAAGTTCCATCAGTTTAGCACTCGGTGTTTGAAGTTTGCAAGTTGAGGCCTGAATCAGGCACGACAGAGTCCGGGGACGTTTATAATGACAAAAAAGTCTTTTTCGAACGACAACTCCGGGATGCATCATGCCATAAGAGAAAAATTGAGAAACGGACATTTTTGCGCTGCTATCGCTGCTTATGGCCTTATAAATTAAAAAAATTTCCAAATGCTATAAATTTATGTTATCTTTTTTAACTTTATATGTAAAAATGATCAATAGCATAAAAATTGATAGTTTTTATTGGTTTTTAAAAAGAGGCTATAGTTAGAAGTCTTCGAAGGATTGAAGCTGAAGTCAGTTCTCGGGATGCATCTATGCCGGAAAATAATCACGCATAATTTTATACAGGAAAGGAGTATTTGATGCTCATTATAGGAGAAAAGTTAAGCATTATAGCCAAGAGGGTGAGAGAGGCTATGATGAAAAAAGATAAAGGCCCGATACAGGAGATCGCGACCCGGCAGTGGAAAGAGGGCTCCGGAATGATTGACGCCAATATCGGCCCCGCGGAAGACGGCGGTGAAGATCTGATGCAGTGGATGGTCACGACCATACAGGAGGTTGTCCCGCTGCCGATATGCCTTGATACAACAAATGCGAGCGCCCTGGAGGCAGGCCTTAAGGTGCATAACAATGAGTGGGGGAGGCCCCTCATCAACTCGACTTCAAACGACCCTGAACGGTTCCCGATTCTCGAACTTGCCGCAAAGTATAATTCACAGGTGATTGGTCTGACCGTAGGCAAGGGCGGACTTCCCGCTGACGCTGAGGAAAGGGCCGGCATCGCGGCTGAAATCATGGCAAGGGCCATGGAATACGGCGTACCGCTCGAAGATATTTATCTTGATCCTCTCGTCCTGCAGATTGCAACGTCGCAGGACCACGCCGTGAAAGTCATTGAGGCGATAAAGATGTTTCAGGAAATGAACGATCCGCCCATGAAAACCGTTGTGGGGCTGAGCAATATTTCCAACGGATGCCCTAAACACGTACGACCGATATTGAATAAATACTATTTCCTGATGCTCATGAATGCCGGCCTGACGTCCGCGATTGCCGATGCTCATGAGATGGCCGAAGCCCTGAATGAGAAGAAACTGCTGGATGATGTTCTGGCCGGGAAAGAGATTGATGACGCCGCAAAAATGAAAGAGATAAAAAAGACGCTTGACGTCATTATGGGCAATACCTTGTATGCCCATTCATATTTAGAAATGTAATAGACCGTTATGAGTGATGGGTAATGCGTAATGGTTGAAGAACAGGAAGTTTTTAAGGTCTTTTACTCGTCACGCATCACGCATCACTGATTACGAAATACAGGAGGTTACTACATGGCTTTTACACCAACCAAGGAGACGTACGCTGGTAAGGTATATGCGGTCACCATCGGGACCGGTGACCGTGCGGTTACATTTGGCGGTGAGAATGTTCTGCCATTCCATTCTTTTGAGGGAACTACACCGAACAGGCCGCTTATAGCGTTCGAGATACAGGACGTTCCACCTTCAGACTGGCCTGAGAATGCGCAGAAGGCATTTGAGGGTGTTTCTGATGACCCGGTAAAGTGGGCGAAGTATTGTCAGGATGAACTGAAGGCCAGGGCGATCGCTCTGCGTTTAGTCGGTACGCATCCGGACAGGGAGAACCGTTCTCCGGAGGATGCAGTTAAAACCGTCAAGGATGTGCTTGCTGCTGTCAGTATCCCCGTTATCATCCTCGGCAGCAACCATGCCGAAAAGGACACTTCAATACTGGTCGCGGTTGCTGAGGCTGCAAAAGACAGGAACTGCATCATAGGAAAGGCCCAGGAGGCCAACTATAAAACGATCGCTGCCGCAGCCATGGCGAACAACCATAAATTGATAGCCATGTCCGAGCTCGATATAAACCTCTCAAAACAGTTGAATATCCTTATTACCCAGATGGGGTTTGACAAAGAAAGGGTGATAACCGACCCGATGTGTTCGGCGCTCGGCTACGGCCTTGAGTATACCTATTCTGTTATGGAGAGGATACGGCTTGCCGCCCTTACCCAGAACGACGTTACGATGCAGCAGCCGCTGCTGGGAGACGTCGGCATGTACGTATGGAAGGTGAAGGAGACGACCGCGTCTGAAGCGGACCTCCCGCAGTGGGGTTCGGCTGAGGAAAGAGGGATTGCGTGGGAAGCCGAAACGGCAACCGCGCTTCTCATCTCCGGTGCGGAGCTCCTGATCATGAGGCATCCAAAGGCTGTCGCCGCGGTAGAAAAAATCATTGAGGAACTTATATAAAGTGATGAGTTATGAGTGATGCGTAATGAGAGAAAAAATCTGCAAACCCATTACCCATTACGGATTACGCATTACGAATACTTAAGGAGGTTTAAAAAAAATGGCTTTATCAGGCGTTGAAATATTCAAGCTTTTACCGAAAACGAACTGCAAGAAGTGCGGGCATCCAACCTGTCTCGCCTTTGCCATGAAACTTGCGCAGAGGCAGGCTTCTCTCGATTCCTGTCCTGATGTCTCTGAAGAGGCAAAGAAGATCCTTGGAGAGGCCTCGGCTCCTCCGGTAAGACCGATTACCTTCGGCGCAGGGGACAAGGCGGTCAAGATGGGAGAAGAGACGGTCCTCTTCAGGCATGATAAAAAGTTCGTAAATCCCTGTGCCTTTGCGATCGAGGTGAAAGATACCCTCTCAGAGGCAGAGGTCTCAGGCCTTTGTGAGCAGGTGGTCAGCTCCGAAATAGACAGGGTAGGGCAGAAGCTGAGGATAGACTCTATCATGATCACCAATGCGTCAGGCGATGCCGCGAAGCTTGAGGCTGCAGCCAAAATCGTTGCCGCGAAAGCGCCGGCGGTTCCGGTAATCATCAATACCGAAAATCCGCAGGCTGCAGAGGCCGCGATAAAGCTCTTTGCCGATAAGAGGCCGGTTCTCTATGGTGCAAACGCATCCAACGCAGAGGCGATGGCCGCGATAGCAAAGAACAACAAGGCAATCCTTGGCGTTGTGGCAAACGGTCTGGAAGAACTCTCGGCGCTTACCGAGAAGGTGAAGGGCCTTGGAGTCGAGGATATGGTCATCGACTCGGGCGCGAGGAAGGCGAAGGATATCATCGAGCACAACACCCTGATTCGAAGGGCTGCCGTAAAAAAGAACTTCAAGCCGCTGGGATATCCGGTGATCAATTTCATGCAGCGTGAAGACAGCCTTCACGAGATGCTCCTTGCCGGCGTCGGGATAACAAAGTATGCTTCGATTATTGTCCTGAGCAGCATAGAGAAATGGAAAAACCTCGTTCTTTTCACCCTGAGGCAGAACATCTACACCGATCCTCAGGTCCCGATGCAGGTGGAACAGAAGATCTACAATATCGGAGAGCCGAAGCCGGAATCCCCGTTCCTTATTACCACGAACTTCTCTCTGACGTACTTTATCGTCTCGGGCGAGATCGAAAACAGCAAGGTTCCATGCAGGCTTGCTGTTATGGACTGTGAAGGCCTCTCTGTTCTGACCGCGTGGGCCGCAGGCAAGTTTACTGCTTCAAAGATAGCCCAGTTCATCACCGAGAGCGGGATAGAAAAGGAGATAGCGACCAAGGAATTGATTCTGCCGGGCTATGTCGCGATTCTGAGCGGATCCATAGAAGACAAGCTGCCCGGATGGAAGGTAACGGTAGGGCCGCGTGAAGCAAACGCATTGCCCGCATTCTTAAAGACGAGAACAGCATAAAAGAGTTGATTTTATAAAGCAAACAGTTTAAAAATATATCTATGTAAAAAGTTTGGGTGGAGTACATCAGGTAACGATATTACCGAAGGGTCTCATCCATACCAGAGGAGGTCAGGATGTCCAAGTTAATAGCCTCAGCGGCTATAAGAGGTTCCCATAACCTGTTTAATCGCGCTGAAGAGATGCTCCAGAAGGCCATTGCGGCTCATGGAGAAGAGTTTACGTTTGAATTTCCTGATACCGCATTTTATCTTCCCATGATATATGCGATGACAGGATTTCCGGTGAAGACGCTCGGAGATATGAAGGTGGCCCTTGAAAAAACCAGGAGCCTGCTGCATGATGAGCCGGATGAAAGTTTATGGAAGCCTTATCTCGGCGAGGCCCTTGATTCGGGAATGGCAACCCTTTTTGCAGAGGAGATTCTTCTTGCCCTTCGGTATATCGAAGGCCTCGAGCCCGTAAAAGACCCTGAAACAGGGTTTGTCTACAACGGGTTTATTACAGACACCATACAGCGCAACCTTGGCATTCAGCTTGTTGACGGCACCATGCCGGGTTTTGCCGCGATTATCGGCGCGGCCCCTGATGACGAGACAGCGGTCAGGATCGTCAGGGAACTCCAGGAGAAGAATATCCTCACCTTCCTTTCAGGCCACGCCCCGGATGGCAACAGCGTAACCAAACAGCTGCTGAGGCAGGGTGTTGAACTCGGGTGGGAAACCAGAATTGTTCCTCTCGGGCCTGACACGGAGCACACCCTTTACGCGCTCGACTGGGCGATCAGGGCATCGTTGATATTCGGCGGGAAAAAGGCCGGAGATTATAAAGAGCACCTGAAATATCAG
>Ga0224495_10002439_pt1 | contig 12088 bp, 9 predicted proteins | sample SF_Jul11_sed_USG_FD_168128 | JGI IMG/M metagenome (GOLD analysis project Ga0224495, IMG submission 168128) | Sediment microbial communities from San Francisco Bay, California, United States - SF_Jul11_sed_USGS_4_1 | ecosystem: Environmental > Aquatic > Marine > Sediment | place: USA: California... | reverse complement strand
AACAGCACCCATTAAGCCCTTTCCAAAGCCAACAACGTTTTTCTGATAGATTGTCTGTAATGTCTTCTTTGCCTTCTCCGGAGGAATGATCCATTCGCTCTCTTTATTCTCCAAGCCTATGAGTTTGGTATACCAGATCCAAAAGAGCTGGCCCTTTCTTTTACAGGAAAAACTCATGATTTTCTTCTTGGAACCTATTTCTATTGCTTAAAGACGGTTTTGCCTCGAAGGACTGTCTCCAGAACTACAAACTCCTTGTCAAAGATTGTCAAGTTGGCCATTTTTCCGGTTTGGATACTTCCGATTTCCTCTTCAAGACCAAGAACTCGTGCTGGATTCAGAGATGCCATGTTAATGGCTTGATTCACACTGATTCCTGTCCAATCGATCATGTTTTTCACCGCTTGATTCAAACTCAATACGCTTCCTGCTAAAACATCCGTGTTTTTCATGGTGGCTCTTGGCCCTCTGACTTCAATCTCCATCTTTCCCCATCGATAAGTGCCATCCCCTGCCCCGGCAGCCTTCAGAGAATCGGTAACCAAGCAGAGTTTATCTGTGCTTTTTCTGGCCACAGTCAGCCGCAAAGCTGCGGGATGCACATGAATCCCATCGGCAATGAGCTCGGCCGAAACATCATCAGAGTCCAACACGGCCCCAACAACGCCAGGTTCCCTGTGATCGAATCCGCTCATGGCATTGAAAAGATGAGTGGCGTGGCAAATGCCTTTATCAAAGCCTTCAAGTGCCTGTTCATAAGTGGCGTTGGAATGTCCGACAGCCACTATGAATCCATGTTTCTTCAATCTGGGAATATATCGTAAGTTATCATCGACTTCTGGGGCTAGAGAAATAATGGCCTTTAAATCATGGACAGCCTTAATCAGATGATCGACATCGATCTCGCCCATCTCTTTGATAGAATCAGGATCCTGGGCACCTTTCTGCTGTTTGCTCAAAAAAGGACCTTCAATATAGACACCCAGTATTTCAGATGGCAACTGCTGATCAAACTGACTTTTTATTGTCTTTTGTATGATTTCCACTGCCTCTAAGATCGATTCTAAGGAGGCTGACACGGTAGTCGCCAGGAATCCTGTCACGCCGCATCTGGCCTGGTGCAATGCAATTTGTCTTAGGCTCTCCTCCCGGCAGTCCATCACATCTTTCCCTAAAGCTCCATGAAGATGCAGATCGATAAGACCGGGTCCGATGAGTGTCTCGCCATAATCGATGAACTCGACTCCTCTATCTTCAATTTCACTCTGATGTGCATATACTCCTGCGATCCTTTCTTTTTCGATCAGAATCACTCCCCTATCGATGATCCTATCCGGAAGAACGACATTTCCCCGGAAAGCTTTTTTTTTCATTTTGAGATTTTCTCCGATCAGAAACCGGTCTGTGACTGTCTCTGACTGCGAAGCTTACGGTAATCCGTCAACCGGATATGGCGTTTTTTAACGATATTCTTGATTGTCTTGCTTGTCAGAGCTTTTGTGACAGCTGCCCTGTGGAGAGCGATATTCTTCAAGCCTTCTGGATTGGCATCCACCATGGCCCTTTCCTCAGGCGTATCCAAACCAGGATGCACGACCAACAGCCAAAGGCCAGGACCAAGCTGCCTTAATTGTTCGGCCAGAGCCTTTTCTTTCTGCTTGTAAGGCACCTCATAAATGCTCAGACGTTCGTCCCCGTATTCCTGAGAGATGGGAACTCCATAGTCTCGTGAAATTCTTTCAACGATGGCGTGGAGTTCTGGAGTAGCTCTGGCGGTGCCCATATGAGTATCAATGTACTGCACATCTATCTTCCGTTTGAGCGCAAGATCCACTTGGGCTCTTAGTTCCTTCTCAACTTCCTCAAGACTGGGATTCGCAGCTAAAAAATCCTCTTCCGTCTGATAGAAATAGCCATACTCATCGACCAGGCTGGGGACTTCGGTCACAGGTAAGACCGGCTTCCATCTGTAATCACGCCATTCTCCGTTTAAGGCTAAATGCACACCGATACACCAATCCAGATTTTCGCGGCACATATGGGCAGCCATTTCAAACCAAGGAGCCGGCACAAGGATGGATGCACAGGTTAGAATACCTTCCTCGAAGCCCTTCTTTATGGCCAGATTACAGGCATGGGTCATCCCCATGTCATCTCCACGGACGATGAGCTGGATAGGCTCGCCAGTGACCGGGACTGGTGCTGCACATCTTGTCCACAAGTAACAGAGAACGATTAAAATGAGAAGAAATATATGCTGTCTTTTCATGTCATAACCTTTCATCTAGAGAATACTCCTTTTTCTTAGCACTCGGAGAATCACGATTTGAAGCACGATTATCATACTACAATTGAAAACAGGAATGAACATTCCCTGCTTCAGGCTGTAGGCGTGTGCAATCTTTCCTGTTAACCAAGGAGAGGTCATCCCTCCCATAAGAGCCACGACAAAAACAACGCTGAAAGCCGTTCCTGAAAGGCGAGGAAAAGCCTCTCCTACAACAGCCAGAGTCGTGGGGAATATGGCTGCAAAACCCAAACCAATCCCGATGGAGCCTACACTGGCCAAAAAGCTCGAGGGAGATGCAACGATCAGAAGAGCTGCAATCAAGGACACCATTGCACTTAGAAGGACGAGAGTCTCATTCCTCAGAACTTTCACCACTTTGCTGGATGCCAAACGTCCTCCCATGATCGATGCCCAATAGCCTGCCAGGATAAAAGAGGCAGTTTTAGCCGTCAATCCAAAAGATTCGTGGAGATAGGTCGAGATCCACCCACCAACAGTGAATTCATTTCCTGATTGGAAAAAGAGGAGAAATCCGCAAAGCCACAGTAGAGGATTTTTTACAACATGAGCAGCCTGACTGAGAGGAAAACCCTGTTCATGCTTTGGTTTGGGAAAGGAGAAGATCAGAAACAGGAAAAAAGGCAAAAGACTCAGCGCGGCCGCCAGGATTAAAATGTTTTCGAGACCGGTTTTTTCCAGCAAAGCTCCTATGAGAAAGGGCATGGTCAAGGCCCCAAATCCAAAAAAGATTCCAAGAAGATTTAAAGCTGAGCTTCTCTTCTCCGGATGGATATCACTTGTCAGAGCATTTGTCCCTCCGTTTAATCCCCCTCCCCCAAATCCTAGGATGACAGCAGCTGTAAGGATGACGATATAGGTGGAGGCAGAAGTAAACAGAAAAAGCGATAGGACCACAAGAAGAGAACTGAAGATCAGAAAGAGCTTGAAACCGAATCGATCGACGATCGGGCCAAAAACAAGCGACATCACCAGCATGGCCAGGTTCATGTAGAAAAAGAGATTCCCAGCTTCGCTTTTGTTGAATTGAATCCTCTCGAACAGAGAGGGCATTATGGCACCAAGGATAGCCATAACAATACCGAATACAAACATCCCCGCACAAGCAGACGACATCAACCTTACTGTTTTAGCTTGCGAATTCTGATTGCTCATTCTTTACCACTATCTCACTTCATTCGTCTGCTGTAATAGAACTCTGTGAAAGACTGATAGACCTTCTGAAGATGGTCCTTGGGCACTCCTTCAACATTTGGAGACACAAAAGTTGGAGGAACTTTTCCCGATTTTGTGAGTACGGATGCCGTTTCTGCCACAAGAGACATGGCAATAGAAACTGCTGCCACAGTCGATCCCGCTGCGACCTTTTCCAGTTGTCCCACATCCACCAGCGCATCTTCTGGGGGGACACCGTTGTCGATAGCGATATCTGCAATATCCGGGAGTATCTTGCCAGAAGGATGGGTTCTTTTTGCCGTCTTGGCATTTTCCAGTGAAGACACCGAGATGACTTTCAATCCTCTTTTCTTCGCCTCCAGCGCCATTTCTAAAGGGACTGTATTCAATCCGCCGTGGGAAAAGACCAGCATACAATCCCTTTGCTCCAGTGGATAACTTTGAAGAAAGACCTCTGCGTATCCTTCCTGCTTTTCGAGCCAAAGAAGCTCCCTGGCTCCGCCTGGGCCGATGACGTTGAACCACATCAACCTGGGATCATACAGCGGAAAGAATCCCACAAAACTTCCATATCGTGGGAAGATATCAAGAACGGGAATGACGGAATGTCCGCTTCCAAACATATACACCCGGCCGTCATCCTGAATGCATGAAGCCATAATCTCTGCTGCCGCTTTTATCTTATCCATCTCTTGGATTTTAATTTTTTCTAGGATTTCTTGAATTTTTGTCAAATAATCCAAGGCAGACATCGAAACCCTCCTTTCCTTCTATTTAAAATCCCTCCCTATCCCAGGCTAATTTTCCAGCTCCGTAAAGTCCGGCGTCCTCTCCCAAGCGGGACAATTCTAATTGGACTTTTTGAGCAGCCAGAGGCTGAGCCCATCTTCTAAACTCTTTTTTTATAGGTTGTATAAGCATCTCTCCTGCCTGGAACAGACCACCCCCAAGAACAACCATATCCGGATTCAAGATGTTCACGATGTTGGCAATCCCCATGGCTAAATACTTTAGGGTGATGTCGAGTGTCTTCTGAGCCAGGCAATCCTCCTTTTGGGCAGCCTCTACAACCATTTCTGCTGTGATCTCATCGAGCTGACCTTTTACCATGTCTTCCAGAATTGAGGTTCCTCCAGATTTGATGAGCCGAATCGCCCGCCGGGCAACTGAACTCCCAGAGGCTTCTGCTTCGAAACAGCCCATCACTGCATACTCATCCCTGAACTCGGCGTTGAGGGCAAACCAGCCGATAGCGCCTGCGATGTCATCACTTCCCCGACAGAGTCTCCCATCTATGATGATGCCTGCACCGATTCCTGTGCCTACCGCAAGAAAAACGACATTTTTCATGTTCTTGGCCGCTCCACACCATTGCTCTCCCAGGACATAAGCGCTGCGGTCGCTGTCAAGAACTAAGGGAACCTTGATGTCTTCCATCAGTTTATCCCTCAGAGGAAAATGATCCCATCCCGGAACATTGGGCGCCCAGACCAGACCTTTGTCATGAAAGACCACACCAGGAATGGCTATCCCAATCGCTGCAACATCCCCTCTTTCTATACGGGCACATCGCTCAAGATTCTCAACGATATCGATGATTTGGAAAACCGACTTCTTAGGTTCTGTTTTGTCGATGGATATCTTGCTCTTGTGGAGCATAAGCCCATCACACGTGAAAAGGGCAGATGCAATTTTTGTTCCTCCCACATCCACTGCCCCACAAAATTTCTTCTTGGCTTTTGTAACTGATCCAGCCATCTTAAATCTCTTCTTTTCCTTCTTTTATTAGCCTCTTAATCCTTCTCGATCAAAACCACCCATACCTCCTGGGGATCCAAATCCTTTTCTAGAAAAACCTTGTTTTTTTGACCAATGAGCGGAATGCTTTCATCAATCTCCAAATTTCTGGCTTTAAAGTCCTGCCCCTCCATCGACACTGCAAACCTTGTTGTGGTTTTCTTTTCTCCTCGGTTAAACCCTAACAGAATCGTATACGAGTCTCCCTCTAGGACTCTGGCTTCAACCAAGACATCTTTGTTCGAGGTGACCACGTCAACGGGATTGGATATACCAAGCCACTCAGCCAACCCAGTGAAAAACTTGGCGTTGTTTGGATTTTGAAAATGGTGATAGGCCGAACCGATAAAAGAACCAACGATGATGGCCTCTCCCTCTCTGTATGGCGAATAGACAATGGCAGGCTCTCCATTTTTGAAATCAGCCAGAATCTGACTCTGGTCATTGATCAGTTCAAATCCCTCCTCGAAAAAGAGGGTATCCAATTTATCTCCTTTATTCAGAAAGGGTATGGTCTTATGAGAAGTCTGAATGATGATTTCTGAGATTTTCTGAAGAGGCAAGACATCGGTCTCTCGACAACCAAAAACCTCATGAAATCCCCCTCCGGGAATCACATCGCTAGAAAATCCTCGCTCATCATTCCAGCCTGCCCGGGCTTCTGCAATCAGCCTGCCTCCTCCTTTAACATATTCGATGAGGCTTTGGATATGCCCTTTGGACATCATGACAGGACAGGGAGCGATCACCAATTTGTACTGATTCAGTCTCTTTGATGCGAGGTCCGCAACATGGAGAAAATCCACCCTAATGTTTTTCTCAAAAAACGCCCGATGAATGCCCTGGAGAGATTCGCTCAGATTGTTGTATCCGATGGGCTGCCCTTCGCCAGTGAACTGCTGCTGGCCTCCCACCATGTGGGATAAGGGATTGTAAAGGATGGCAATATCTGATTTGGGTGGATGACTTTTTAAAAAGAGATCCATATTCTCGGTGATAACTCGGGCGACTTTTCCCGCAGCAACAGCCCTTTTCGTGATGTTGCCATCCAACTCCACCAAGCCATAGCCTCCCGACTCATATCCTGAACTCATCGGATAATACGCATAGATGTTGATGGCTCTGGCACCATAGGCTACTGCGGTCCATATCCAATCGCGAAGGTCTTTACCAATGACTGGGATACTCAGTTTCATTCCGAAAACACCGTAACCAGCCTGCAGCTCTCCGATATAAAATCCACCATTGCGCCAACTCATGGAGCGGGCAAAATCGTGACCAGAGGAGCGGAAAAAAACCGACCAGGGCTTGATGGTCCATGCATGTTTGGGATAAATCGAAACGCCGTAGTAATCCACGGAGTCAGCCATCTTGCGGTCGTCAGGAGTTCCGTTCCAATTGGGTCTAGAGAATATGCCTGGAATGGCTGAATGGCTGGTGACAACACCATCTGGAATGACCTTTTTAACCGCCTCTGCCTTTAAGGCTAAATCCTCAGCCAGCTTATCCGCTATAAAATTTTTCCAGTCTATGTAATCCGTATATGTCAGGATGGTGCCGAAACGCGGAGGTTCGACCTCTTTCCAGTTCCTGAAGGTCCTGTACCATGCTTCATTCAGACTATCCAGAGTCTGATATTTTTTCTTGAGCCAATCCCGAAACCGCGCCATTGTGTTGGGGCAGTAGCAAAACTGTAAATATTCCGCATTCCCCAGGTAATAAATCTCAGCCCAGTTTATGATGTGAGGCTCACTCCATAGATCCCATCCATAGAAAGCAGGTTTATCCTTGAGGACTTCGGCAACCGCAGAAAAAAATTTCAAGATTTTTTCCCGCACCTTTGGATGGTCGAAACAAAATCCTGGTGAAGCCTGGGATTCGACAGGAAGCCCGTTACTGGCCACAAAATTGGCATCAGGATATTTGCGGCCCACCCATTCGGGGGCCGAATCGATATAGACCTGCACGATGACTCTGAGCCTCAACTCATCGGCCATATCTGCAATGGCTTCAAGGGTGCGAAAATCATATTTTCCCTCTTCCTCCTCATTACTCGTCCATTCTACCCAGCAGCGCACGGTGTTGAATCCCAAATCCTTGATCTGTTTGAGATCTTGTCGCCATAAATCCCTTTTCTCCGGGGTAAACTTCTCGAGCATAGGAGCTCGTGCCTTTCCTCCTGCATACCAAACAGAAACAGGGAAAATGTCCTTCCTCTTTCCGGTTTCTTCTCCGATAAGGAGAGAAAATCCCAAGCCCATAGCAAGGATCAAAATGAACGCCATAGGGAGAGATTTTGTGGGAGTTTCTGAAAAAACTTTAGTCATTTTCATCCCTCTCAAAAATTTTTATTTGAACTCCTTCCCTACGACATCGAGAAGGACAGCAGTCTTCTGGTCATAATCTTGACTTAATTCCCATATTATGATGCCGGCAGCCTGCTTCTCCTTGACGAACTTGTACTTTAAGAATATTGAACGCTCATCGTCATAACAGATGATTTCTGTTTTTTCAGGATTCCTCAGGTAGGGGACCTTGGCACAATCATCCCAGATAGATTCCCATCCCAACTGTAAAAATTTCAGGACATCCTTATACCTGAAATATTGGCTTTTCTGAAATCTCTGGTACAAACCGCCACAATCAAAGGATCGTCCATAGAAAGGAACGCCTAAGAGCAGTTTATCATTAGGAACCTTCCGTATCTGGGAATAGGAATAGGTGTCATTCATTGAGCCGCAGGGATCATTGTTGCAGGTATAGAGAGGAGCGTTATGACCGGAATGATCGCTCCACTCCCCGTGGTAATCATAGGTCATGAAGCTGATATAATCGAAATTCTCGATCAACTCCTCAAAGTTTATCCACCTGCCCCAGAAATGTCCGGAAGGAACAGCCATACTTAATTGAAGAGGAGGATTGAATGCCTTTAGGGCTTGTGAGAGTTCTTTGATGAATAGAACAAAATTTTTCTGCTCTTCTGGATTGGAGACAAATTCCCAATCGATATCCACTCCATCGTAATGATGCTCCTTGCAAAAGGACACAACCTGGGTGATAAACCTCTCTCTGTTTTCGGCCGTGGAAACCATGCCTGGAAAACCCTCACACCTTTCCCAACCGCCAGCACTCATAACAATTTTAACGTTATGCTCATGAGCCTCACGCACCAGCTCAGGATAAATATAGCCTTCATCGATGATCAGGTTGCCTTCCGAATCTGGCTTGGTAAAAGCATGGGCTATATGAGTCAGATAACAATAATTTATTTTTTTGTGGTCAAATTCTTGTCTTTCCCCTTCATTAAAATAATATCCCATCACCACTTTGGATGGTTTCTCTCCGCCTGAATATTTGAGACCTGCTGGACAATTCCAATTCAACACACTGAAAACGAGCATATAAAGCGCGAGGAGCAAGGTCTTGCAGGCATTTTTTGATTCTGATCTGCTCAAGGCACTTCCCGTTAATGATTGATTATACCCAAAGGCGAAAACAATTCCAAATCCCTGTAAGCATCCTTTCTTTCCAGGTTAAACTTGACATTTAGGAAACAATCGTTAATTCTATCCTCGCTCATTTGATTCTTATCGAGGTGCCCTTCATGACAAAAACTGACATCAAAAAGCCATGCAGGATTGATTTCGCCATTATTCTGGCAATCCTTTTCTTGAGTGGATGCCAAAAACTATACATCGAGTCCACGCCTATCGAATCGACCAGTCCAAAAAATATTATATATTCAGGTATCAGATCTTCTAGTTATGGCATAAAACCATTTCCAGAACCTTCTGAATGGCATACAGCCATTCAGACAATGACCGGATATTTTGACGGAGCGTCTCCTTGTGCAATCTGGATCGTGGGAGAATTCCGCAGGAATAAAGCCTGCTATCTTTATTTTCCCTCTGATGGCAATACCTACACCAATATAGAATTTGATGCTGTGGACAAACACGAGAAATACCTGCACTACTTCGATAGTGTCGGCATAAAGGTTTTCCTGCAGGTAGAACCCGCCAGTGCGGATATGCTGACCCTTATCGACCTTGTGCTCAACAGGTACAAACATCACATGTGTGTCATCGGATTTGGAGTGGATGTCGAATGGCACCGGGAATCTGAGAATCCCGAATGGGGAGTCCCTGTCGACGATAGTCAGGCTGAAACCTGGGAGAGAAGAGTGAAATCGCACAATAATCAGTACAAGCTATTCTTGAAGCATTGGGACAGGAATTGGATGCCCAAGAATTATAGAGGAGATATTGTGTTTGTCGACGACAGTCAGATATTCGACAATCTTGATGCCATGCTCGAGGAGTTTGGGGACTACTGGTCTGCCTACTTTTATCCCAATCTGGTGCTTTTCCAGATCGGCTATCCATCGGATAAACCGTGGTGGCAGAAAATCGATAATCCACCTTTAGATATCGGAAAAGCCCTAGCACGAAGGATCAAACAAGACTGCGGAATCTTCTGGGTTGATTTCACCCTTAGAGATGTTCTTCCTTTGAAAAAAGAATAAAGGATTAATGAAAAAGAAGGCCTTGATCTCTTCGTTGACTTTAGGTCTCTTCCTCCTTGTCTTTTTTTCCTGTCCGGGCAAAGGAAAAAAAGAAGCCCTGAATGAACAACTCATGATCGGGATCAAAATTTATGATTATGAAGGAGATCTGACACAATTGTTCGAGGAATGGCGATCCCTCGGCATCAATACGGCTTTTGTGGGTGAATCTCTTCTACCGAATAGAAATTTTCACATGTTGGCGAAAAAGTTCGGAATCAAAGTGTTTGTCATAATCCCCATATTTTACGATCCAGAAGAATTGCACAGGGATCCTGATCTTTATGCAATCACTCACCTGGGAGAAACGGCCATAGAGGAGTGGGTTGAATTCGTCTGCCCCACTCGAGAGAATTATCGAGAGCAGAGAATCACACATATCAAGAAAGCCGTTCAAGAACTCAATCCCGATGGTATCAGTATAGATTTCATTCGTTATTTTGTTTTCTGGGAAAAAGTCTATCCAGACAGGTCCTTGAATACTCTCCCCAACACTTGTTTTGATAATCACTGTCTTCTAAAGTTCCAAAAAGAAACAGGAATAGAAATACCTGAACAATTCACGAGCGTTCTGCAAAAAGCCGAATGGATCATGAACAACCATTCAAAGGAATGGACCGAGTGGAAGTGCTCGGTCATCACCGGTATGGTCCAGGAGATCACCAAAGAAGCAAAAAAAATTAAGCCGAATATCCTGGTCAATGTGCATGCTGTTCCCTGGAGGCAAAAGGATTATGGGGGAGCCATCAAGATCATTGCCGGCCAAGACTTGGCAGGCATTTCGGCACACACAGATTTTATCTCTCCCATGTGCTATTCCCATATGCTCAAGCGCAAACCGAACTGGATAAGTTCTGTCGTTGAAGACATGGGTAACCTGACACACAGCCGCATCGTCCCCAGCATCCAGGTCAAAGAGGCTTATCTCAACGATATTCTTTCTGAGAGTGAATTCAAGGCAGCTCTTGACGAAGCTCTAAAGCCTCCCTCAAGAGGAGTCATATTCTGGTCCTGGGACGGATTGGAAAAAGACCCAGAAAAAAAACTCTTGATTAAATCCCTTTTAAATAATCAGATGGAGAAAGACAACACATCATAAAGCGGCGTATGATCTCGCCCAAATGCAAGAAGATGGATATAAATCTCCAAAGGAGGATATAAACAATGAGATCAAATAAGCTTAAGATGAAATCAATATATTTCCTAATTTTCTTTCTTTTCCTCTTCCTCCTGTTTTGTTTTTCCTGTCAACAACCTAAAAAAGCTACTCAATTCCAGATTCCTCTCGATAAAGGATGGCACATCCACTCCTCTGTTGGACTAAAGGAAACCGGAGAGTCGATCTCAAGCCAAGGCTTCGACACTCAGAGCTGGTATCCCACAACTGTTCCAAGCACAGTCCTGGCTGCCCTTGTTGAGAATGACGTCTATCGGTATCCTTTTTTCGGGAAAAATTTAGAAAATATCCCGACTGAACAATTCAAGCACCCCTGGTGGTACCGCCACGAGTTTATGCTGGAAGATGATAATTCCTTCTCCGCTGCCCGCCTTGTGCTTGAAGGAATCAACTACAGCGCCAACATCTGGCTCAACGGAAAAAAGGTTGGCTCCACAGAAACGATTCGTGGCGCCTTCCGTATGTTCGAAATCAATGTCACGGATACCTTGATAAAAGGAATAAATACACTTGCCGTTGAAGTCATTCCTCCCAGATCCGGTGACTTCACGATCGGTTTCGTGGACTGGAACCCGAGGCCTCCGGATGAGAATATGGGCATATGGAGACAAGTGAAGCTGCGGTTGAACGGTCCTGTGTCTGTGAATCATCCGTTCGTCCAGAGCGAGGTCGATCTTGAGACTCTGGATAAGGCACGATTGCATATTTCCGCTGACCTGATCAATCACAGTACTGAAAAGGTATCCGGAATGCTCCAGGGTGAAATCGGTAAGAACTCTTTCAGCCAATCGTTTACTCTTGATCCCCACGAGAAAAAGAAGATCACCTTCGATCCCGGCGAATATCAAGCACTTACAATAGATCATCCCATCTTGTGGTGGCCGACCAATCTGGGAGAACCTCACCTGTATTCCATGAGATTAGTCGCTGCTGTCAATGGGGTTGTTTCCGATGTCCAGGAAACCCGGTTCGGCATCCGTGAGGTTTCTGATTCCGTCAGCCAGGAAGGTCACCGCAGCTATTCCATTAACGGAAAAAAAGTCCTTATTCGTGGAGGAGGCTGGAC
>Ga0224495_10002438_pt1 | contig 12090 bp, 2 predicted proteins | sample SF_Jul11_sed_USG_FD_168128 | JGI IMG/M metagenome (GOLD analysis project Ga0224495, IMG submission 168128) | Sediment microbial communities from San Francisco Bay, California, United States - SF_Jul11_sed_USGS_4_1 | ecosystem: Environmental > Aquatic > Marine > Sediment | place: USA: California... | reverse complement strand
GAATCTATAGAAACCCTTAAAAATCAATAAATTGGAAGAAAGCCAAGCAAGCCGCGGAGTTACAGTTTTTTATAGGTTCTAACTTTCACGGCGGTAACCGGGGTTCGAATCCCCGTGGGGACGCCAACTTACTTTCTTTTCGGGAGAAAAGAAAGTAAGCAAAGAAAAGCCGAAAGTTATTCAATTAAATTCGCTGGTTAAGATGCTTCGCCTGACGTCAGGTTCTTTTGGCGGCATATGTGAAAATAAAAGGGGTTAGCGCGTTTGCTAACCCTTTTTCATTTTGACTGTGCCCCAATTTGTGCCCCCCTCTCTGCAGTTATCCACAGAATTATCGGAATCCCAGTAATCCATATAAACCCTTAAAAACAATCAGTTGGAAAAAGCCAGGCAAGCCGAGAGGTTGGGATGGTTAATTGTGAATTATAATTCTCTTCTACTATTATTGTGTTGATTATGAACTTTGTTTTTATTATCATATTTGTTGCTTTGTTTTGTTCTAATATAAAAGATTTTGTGTGTTGTGGAAAAAGTAGATGATTGGCAGTATGCTAACTTCGGACAAGATATAAAAATAATACACAATGATTGCCGGAATCATTAGTATTATTTTTGCAAAATAAGTTAAGGCAGTTGTTTTAATAAAAAATTGGGGATCATACAACATGAAGACATGGCTGTTAACGTTGGCTGCTCTTGCGGTAGTATTTCTTGCGATTGCAATCTTTCCTCTAAGTGTCAAGGCAGCTCCTAAGGCAGAGCCCTCGGTAACAGGGGTGACGACGGTAAAGGTTTCGGGGTTCGAGATTGTCGGCAACACGGCCATCCAGAGCAGCGAAATAATAGCCGCAATAAATGATTACATAAAGAAAAACGGTTGGCAGAATAAACCGTTTTACGCGTTGGAAGATATAAAGACCATAGCAGCCGTGGTTACGGCACATTACCGGAAAAAGGGATTCCTTCTTGCCAATGTTATAGTTCCCGAGCAGGATATAAAGGACGGTATTGTTAAGCTCGAGGTCATAGAGGGCAGCGTTGGAAATGTTGTCATCGGAGGGGGAGGCGGTTCTGCTGACTTCTCAAAGCTCAAGTATTATAAGAAGAGTTATGTGGAGGGCTGGTTCGAGAACATATTAGGGCAAAGCCTAAACGAGGCAGAATTGGAAAGAGCGCTTTTGCTTGCCAACGACACCCCGGGTCTTACGGCAAAGGCGGTCCTTGAAAAGGGCGCGGAGACAGGCAAGTCCGATGTTCAGGTGAAGGTCGAGGATGTTCCGTATCCCGTAAGCCTCACGCTTGAATATAATAATGAGGGAGCCAAGGCTGTAAGCAGTGACCGTTACGGCGTGTACTTTGCGGTAACCGACCCGTACTTTGGTTCCACCCTTAACGTCACTGGTTTTATGGGCGATAAGCTTGAAAATACGGAATACCTGGGCGTGGATTATTCCGTGCCTATTACAGGCACAGGCTTCAGGTTCGGCGTAAGGCATATAGGCGCAGATTACATAGTCAGTAGCGGCAAGTATGTCGATCTTGGCATCGAAGGAGATTCCGATATATTGGGCGGTTATATTTCTCATTCCTGCGTCCGCTCGCGCGCAGTTAACCTCAAACTTACGGCCGGTTATGACCGCAAGCACATGTTCGAATATATGCTTAATACTATGGTAAGCAATGACGACCTTGCCGTCGCTTATTTAAGGGCCGATTTCGATAACATCGACAGGTTTGCCGGCAAAAATCTCCTGTCGTTCACTTATTCGCATGGAATACCGGATTTTCACGGCAGCCTCGAGACAAGTGACGTGCAGGCAAGCCGCCTTGTGTCTGGCGGGAAGTTCGATAAATATAACGCCGAGCTTGCCAGGCTGCAAAAACTCTGGAAGTTTATTTTCATCGCAAGGGCAGCTGGGCAGTATTCGCAGGACCGTCTGGTCAATCCGGAGCTCTTCGCAATCGGCGGAAGCTCGACTGTAAGGGGCTTTCCGGTATCTAGCTTTGTAGGCGACAGCGGCTACGCCGTCACGGCAGAGCTTAGGGTGTCGCTTCCTTTTGTGAGCGATAATACCATGTTTGGGCAGAAGCTTGGAGACATGCTGCAGTTCGCGGTCTTCTTCGATAACGGCTCGGTTAAGAGGAATACCACTGTCCTGGTGCCGGGCGAGACTAAGACAGACGATATATCGGGCGCAGGCTACGGCGTAAGGATTAATCTCTTCGACAGGATTAGCGTAGAAGCCGACCTTGCCTATCCGTATATGCACGGGGAATTCCACGAGAGGGATGAGGAAATTACCGTCAGGGCAACGCTTAACGTTCTTAAGTTCTAATACGGTTATATATAATGATGCGGCTTATGTGGCCGCAGCGGTTTAATAATAAACGAGCAATAATTAGGGAGGAAGCGCTATGAAATACTATTCCATGTTGAAGCTCTTTTTGGCTATCGTTCTCGTTATGTTTACCTCTACCGACATATGGGCCTTGCCTCAGGGCGGCACGGTTACGGCAGGCGGCGCGACAATAAACCAATCCGGCTCGGACCTCGGCATAAGCCAGACGAGCAGCAAGGCAATAATCAACTGGAACTCTTTTAGCATCGCCTCGGGCGAGAGCGTGAACTTCTCGCAGCCCTCGGCCTCGGCGATAGCCCTTAACAGGGTAATCGGCATAGACCCGTCGCTTCTAAACGGAGTGCTTGGCGCCAACGGCCGCGTCTTCCTCCTTAACCCGAACGGCATCCTGATTGGCAGCGGAGCCTCGATAAACGTAAGCGGGCTTCTTGCCTCCACCATGAACATCTCTGACCAGGATTTTCTTAACGACAATTATAATTTCACCCAGACCTCTACCATCGGCTCTGTCATTAATAACGGCACGATTACGGGTAGTGAAGTGGTGCTTGCCGCTCCGACTGTCGAGAATAACGGCCTTATATCGGCAAGCCTCGGTAAGGTCTACCTTGCCTCCGGCGATTCCCTTGTCCTTAACTTCACCGGCAACGAGCTCATAGGGTTTAACGTATCGGGCTCGAACGCTGCCGATACGATAACGAACTCCGGCACGATTACGGCCGATGGCGGCGAGGTCTATATCTCGGCTGCCATAGCGCAGGACGCGGTAAAGTCGGTAGTAAACAACACCGGCGTTATCGAGGCAAATAGCATTTCTAATGTAGGCGGCGTAATAAGGCTTTCCTCAAGGGTGTTGTACCAGACCGGAACCATCAGCGCCGACGGCGCAAGCGGCGGCAGCGTCGATATAAATACGGATTATATGCTCCAGGGCGGCGCTGTAACTGCTAACGGAACATCCGGTAGCGGCGGCAGCGTGGTGATTAATGCGGCATCGGCCCTTATACAGACCGCCTCTGCAGTTACGAGCGCAAATGGCGCAGTAAACGGCGGCACGGTCTCCATAAGCACGCCCCTTGGCAATCTCTTTAGCTCCGGTACTATCACCGCAAGCGGAGGCTCGGGCACTGGCGGCACGGTTAAGCTTCTTGGTCAGAGCATTGCCCTTGTAGCGGCTACTGTGGACGCAAGCGGTGACGCTGGCGGCGGGATCATACTTATCGGCGGCGATTACCAGGGAAGTAACCCGCTCGTGCAAAACGCCCAGAGCGCGATTGTAAATCCTTATACCATTATTTCGACAGACGCAAGGGTAAGCGGAGATGGCGGCAAGGTAATAGTCTGGTCAGATGCGCTAACCGAGTTTAGCGGTAATATCTCGGCTCGCGGAGGTAGCGTCTCGGGTAACGGAGGTTTTGTCGAGGTATCGTCGAAGCAGGACCTGTCGTATGCGGGCATTGTTGACGCAGGAGCGGCAAACGGAACTGCCGGCACTCTTCTTCTCGACCCGGCGAATATCGTCATATCCGCGGCAGGCGTGAGTTTTGGCTCATACGAGATCATTGACCCGCATCCGACTACAGGCGGGATGTTTGGTTCCTGGACAGTAGCTCTTTCAAACGGCAATGTGGTTGTTACTGCGCCGGGTGACGATTTGGGTGCCGGCAATGCCGGCGCCGTGTATTTGTTCAACCAAGCAACAGGCGCGCTCATTTCATCTCTTGTCGGAAGCACGTTAAACGACGCGATAGGGAATGGAGGCGTATTCGTTCTTGTGAACGGGAATTATGTGGTGACGAGTCCGTACTGGGATAACGGCGCGATAGCCGATGTTGGCGCTGTAACATGGTGCAGTGGCACTACAGGATGCACGGGTGCGGTATCTACAGTAAATAGCCTTCATGGAAGCACGGTAATGGATAATGTCGGTAGTGGCGGTGTGACTGCGCTTAAAAACGGGAATTATGTGGTCAGAAGTCAATTCTGGGACAATGGCGCGCTACCGTTGGTGGGTGCTGTAACATGGTGCGATGGCGCTATTGGATGCACCGGAGCGGTATCTACCGCAAATAGCCTTTACGGAAGCGCGGCATACGATACGGTTGGTAGTAGTGGCGTAACCGCTCTTATAAACGGGAATTATGTGGTGAGTATCCCATCGTGGGACAACGGCGCGATAGTTGATGCCGGCGCTGTGACATGGTGCGACGGCACGACAGGATGCACTGGTGCGGTATCTACTGCAAACAGCCTTTATGGAAGCACATTTAACGATCAGGTCGGTTTTGGCACGTATACTCTTACAAACGGCAATTATGTCGTGCGCAGCCAGTACTGGGACAACGGTGCGACTGCTGATGCTGGAGCTGTAACATGGTGCGACGGTACAACGGGATGCACCGGAGCGGTATCTACCGCAAACAGTCTTTATGGAAGCACGGCAAGCGACCAGATGGGCTCGACCGGTATAACGGTTCTTACGAACGGGAATTATGTAGTTAGAAGCCCAAACTGGGACAATAGCGCTATAGTCAATGCTGGTGCTGCGACATGGTGCGACGGCACAATCGGATGCACAGGCGTTGTATCGGCTGCAAATAGCCTTGTTGGAAGCACGGGGAACGATCAGATTGGTAAGGATATAACATTTCTTACCGATGGTGATTATGTGGTGGTAAGTACTTTGTGGGACAACGGCGCGATAGTCGATGCCGGCGCTGTGACATGGTGCGACGGCACAATCGGATGCACGGGTGCTGTATCTACCGCAAACAGCCTTTATGGAAGCACGGCGGGCGATCAGGTGGGCAGTTGGGTGACTTTTATTGCAAATGGCAATTATGTGGTTGGAAGTCAGTTTTGGGACAGTGGCGCAACAGCCGATGCCGGCGCTGCAACATGGTGTAGCGGTACTGCCGGATGCATTGGCGCGGTATCTACCGCAAATAGCCTTTACGGTACTACGGCAAATGATAAAGTGGGGGGATTTTTAGTTGGTCTTGCAAACGGGAATTATGTGGTGGATAGTACACTTTGGGATAACGGCGCAACAGCCGATGTCGGAGCAGTGACGTGGTGTAGTGGCACAATCGGATGTACGGGCGCTGTATCTACCGCCAACAGTCTTTATGGAAGCACGGCAAATGACTATGCGGGTTGGGGCAGCATATTTGGTCTTGCAAACGGGAATTATGTGGTGCTGACCCCGACATGGGATAATGGCGGGGTCGCGAATGTAGGCGCTGCGACATGGTGTAGCGGCACGACAGGATGCACGGGCGCTGTATCGACTGCCAACAGTCTTTATGGAAGCACGGCAAATGACTATGCGGGTTGGGGCAGCGTAGTTAATTTTGTGAATGGGAATTATGCGGTGCTTAGTCGGTGGTGGGATAACGGCGTAGCAGTCGATGTAGGCGCAATTACATGGGGCAGTGGTACAGCCGGCGTAATAGGCGCGGTTTCGTCCTTAAATAGCATCGTTGGCCAGGCAGCTTGGGGAAGTGTGACATGGGCGTATGCTACTGCCGGGGCAGAGACAAATACATTTCTTGCTAGCTTTTCTTCCGGCATGACAAACACGGGCCATGTGTTCGTGGGTTACGACGACCCGAACATGACCACCTTTAACCGCGCTCAGGGCCAGACAATCACCTTTAGCCCGGACTTCCTTACGCGCACGTTAAATACAGGGACCAACGTTACTCTTCAGGCCAGTAACGATATCACCGTAAACAGCGCGATAACTGTAAACAATGTCACAGGTAACGGCGGCGTGCTTACGATGCAGGCCGGAAGAAGCATACTTGTAAACGCCAATATAACCACGGATAACGGAAATTTAAGCCTCACGGCCAATGAAACCCTTGCAAACGGTGTTGTTGACGCGGATAGGAGCGCCGGGGCAGCGGCCATAACCATGGCAGCAGGCACTGCCATAAACGCAGGAAGCGGCAGTGTTTCGATGATAATGAGTAGCGGCGCAGGGGTAACGAACGCCCAGGCAGGAGCCATAACCCTTGCAAATGTTACTGCAAACACCTTGACTATAAATACTATGAACACTGTAACTCAGGCCGCAGCCGGCGCACTTACGCTTACGGGCCTCGAGCTTCTCGGGTCAGGCGGCGCTTATACGCTTACTAATACGGGCAATGCCGTTACCACACTGGCGGGTAATACCGGCAGTATCGATTACAGGAATAATAAGTCGCTTGTCGTTGGAACGGTCAATGCCACAAGCGGAATTGTTTCGACCGGCAACGTAACGTTGTATGCCTCGGGCGCGACAAGCGACCTTATTATCTCGAAGAGCATATATAAGGACGGGATAAGCGCAGCGGCATATGACCTGATGGCCGACAGAAGCGTTATATTCAATTCGTCAGCTGACATCGATTATTATTTCGGCGGTGCGGCCGATAGCAATACCATAACGGTTACATTGAATTCGGATAGAGATGCAAGTAACTCAGGTAATATACAGCTCGAGGCCGGTAGCTCTATAACTAGTTACGGCGGCGCAATTACGCTTGGTGGCGGATTGAACCCGGCTACCACAGCAGCCGTCGGCACAGGCTCGGCAACACAGGCAGAGAAGACCGGCATATACCTCGACAACGCTCTCTTGAGCGCAGGGGCAGGGAATATAAGTCTTACCGGTTCAGGTATAACATCCGGTGTTGATAGTGCATACGGAATATATGCGTTCAATGGCACGGATATGTTGACGACATCCGGCAATATCACCTTGACCGGTGTCGGAGGGTTCGGTTCCGGCGGCACAAATTTCGGATATAACCACGGAGTTTATCTTTATAATACAGCAACCAGCGTGTCGTCGGCTACGGGCGCTATAAACATTACCGGTACAGGTAATTCGACCAGCCTGCTTTCGGACAGTTACGGCGTGTATATTCAGAGCGCGCTTGTCAGTTCGACAGGCACCGGAGCCGGTGCGGCAACGATAGACATAACCGGAACCGGCGGTAACGGATACAATAACTGTAAAGGTGTTAATATATCCGGGTTCGGCGGCGTAACGGCTGTTACTTCGGTAGACGGTGCTATTACAATAACAGGTACCGGCCGTGGTTCTAAAGCGTTTGCCGATGGGGTTGATATAGGAGGTTCAACGATATCGTCTACAGGTAGCGCTACCATCGATATAACAGGATACGGCAGCGGCGATGGGAATGATGCTAGCGGTATTACTTTATGGAATGGTTTTATTTCTTCGGTTAATGGCGATGTAACGCTTAACGGTTACGGCGGTGGATATGCGGTGGCGACAACTTTTTATAATTATGGGGTTTGTATGGTTAACGCTTCCGGTATTGTATCGACAGGGGTGGCCAATATAAATATAACCGGCACCGGTGGCCTCGCAAGCAGTGCTAATTACGGTGTGCTTATCCAAACCCTCGGCACATTGATAAGCTCAGTTGACGGTAATATAAATATAACCGGCATTGGTAACGGAACAGGGGTTGATAACTATGGCGTAAATATGACCTATTTTGCCGATGTTACTTCAAGCGGCCTCGGTAATATTATCATTGCCGGGACAGGCGCAGGTACGGCAGCAGGGGTAAGAACATCGCAGGACAATACGATAGGCGGGCCTTCTGCAAAAGGCAATATCACGCTTACGGCAGATACGATATCAGGCACGGACGCTATCGACCTTACCGGCGCGATTCTTCAGAGCACCGGTAATCTTTATCTCCAGCCGCTTGTCGCTTCTACTACAATAGGCATTGCCGGAGGTGCCGGAGAGTTCAACCTCAGCACTACGGACTTGAATGCCATACAGAACGGGTTTGCCAACATTTATATAGGCAGAACCGACAGCACCGGGCTTATGACCTTTGGCGACGGAGCAGGTGCCGGAACGGGCTATACGTTCAAAGATAATCTTACGCTTCGCACCCCTGCAGGCGCGGGCGATATTACCATAAGCGACGCTCTTGCAACCGGCTCGGTCACACAGGTAGGCACAATCACGCTTCAGGCAGGGGATTCGATCACTACAAATAGTTCTATAACTACGCAAGGCCAGGCGGTTACGCTCAATTCTGACAGAGATGGTTCGGGCGCCGGTAATATCGTCATGAATTCGGGTTCGAGTATTACGAGTAACGGCGGCGCAATTACGCTTGGAGGCGGATTGAACCCGGCTACCACAGCAGCCGTTGGCACAGGCACGGCAACGCAGGCGGAGAAGACAGGTGTATATCTTAATAATGCTACATTAAATGCAGGGGCAGGGAATATAACCATTACGGGCAAGGGGGTTGCGGGCACTACTGACGCATACGGCATCTTCCTGGCGAATGTTCCGACAATTCAAACTACAAGCGGCACGATCACACTTGTTGGTACCGGTGGAGATGGAGGAACAGCTTTCAATTCTGGTATCGGCACATTCCTCACAATCCCGGTGATAACATCCGTAGACGGCGATATAACGCTGACAGGTTATGGAGGCGCAGGCACAACTACTAATAACGAAGGTCTTTATTTGATAGGCATATCGATAACTTCTACCGGCGCTGCCAATATAATCTTGAATGGTACCGGTGGTTCCGGGACAAACTTCCAGATGGGGATGCACTTATATGGCAATACCACTATAAAGTCCTCTTCAACCGGGAATATAGTTTTGAACGGCCAGGGGGGCACGAGCGCGACGGGTTCCTGGAATAATGGTGTTCGTCTGGTTAACGGGCCGAAAATTTCATCTACCGGAACAGGCAGTATAACTATAAACGGCACCGGCGGTGGCGGGTCTACTGGGGGGAGTTATGGTTTCGATATGGATGCCAGTGTGTCCGTTACTACTGTAAGTTCCGTATCCGGCGCAATAGTTATTAATGGCACTGGCGGTACTGGTACGCCGGGTTCTAATTACGGCGTTAATCTGTCCGGGTCGCTTGGCAGCATTACCTCATCTTCCGGCAGTATTGCTGTTAATGGCACGGGCGGTGCTCCGGGAACAAATAATTACGGTATATATATGTGGTCCGGCGCGGATATTTTTTCCACGGGTTCGGCAACCATCTCGTTAACCGGCACCGGCAAAGGAACCGGTGCCGGTATTATGACGAATTCCGGACATACGATAGGTGGGCCTTCGGCAACCGGCAATATCACGCTTACTGCGGATACGATATCCGGTACGGACTCCATCGACCTTACCGGCGCGACAGTCCAGAGCACCGGTAACCTCTATCTTCAGCCGCTTGTCGCAAACACTGATATAGGCATAGCCGGTGGTGCGGGAGAATTCAATCTTAACACTACGGACTTGAATGCCATACAGAACGGGTTTTCTAACATTTACATAGGCAGAACCGACAGCACCGGGCTTATGACCTTTGGCGACGGGGTTGGAGCGGGAACCGGCTACACGTTCCAGGATAATCTCACGCTCAGGAACCCCGGCTCTGGTTCTTTGGGTATGACAATAACTGACTCGCTAAGCGTAGGTGCAAACAATCTTACTCTAAATACTACTGGTACTGTCACTCAGACTGCTGCAATAACAGCCGCAGGATTGGAGTTTCTCGGCACTGGCGGCACTTATACGTTAAACAATATCGGCAATTCGATAACAACGCTTGCCGGAAATACGGGAAGCGTGAGCTATTCGCAGCCGGGCGCGCTCGCTATCGGCACTGTAAATACGGCAGGGCTCACGGCATCGGATTACGTGCTTATAGTCCTTACCGGCGCAACTTCGGATATAACCCTGAATAACGGGGTCACGGCAAACGGCGTAAATGATGCGCTTATACTTGCGTCAGGAAGGAATTTCATAAACAACGCGGGTGCTGCGCCACTTAGCGCTCCTAACGGCAGGTACCTTGTATATTCGGCAGACCCGGCAAGCAATACCTTTGGAGGGTTTACATCCCCGGGTAATTACTTTAATTGTAGCTATGGCGCTTGTACGCCGGCAGCAGGGCTTGGCAGCAGGATGGTATACAGCATAACACCGACCCTTACGGTTACGGCAGACGCGATATCGAGGGTGTATGGTGACGTTAACCCCGCGCTTACATATCAGGTGACCGGGCTTGTAACCGGCGACACAATCGGAAGCGTGTTTACAGGGGCGCTTTCCACAACTGCCTTGCAGACGAGTAATGTGGGCGCATATCCGATATCTCAGGGTGCGTTGGCCGCCGGGCTGGGGTACGGCGTAAGTTTTACCGGCAATAACCTTACCATCACGGCAGCCCCGCTTACCATCACAGCTAATAATGCAAGCAGGGTGTATGGTGACGCGAACCCGGCATTCACGGCAACGTACACAGGCCTGAAAAATGGCGAGACCGCTGCAGTAGTTAGCGGCTTGGTGCTCTCGACAGCAGCAGTGCCGACATCGAATGTCGGTAATTACGCTATAACAGCAGCAGGCGCAACTGCGACGAACTACGCAATTACCATGAACCCTGGCACACTCACAGTAACGCAGGCCCCGCTCTCTATCACAGCTAATAACGCAAGCAGGGTGTATGGTGACGCAAATCCTGCGCTCACGGCAACGTACACAGGCCTTAAGAACGGCGAGACCTCTGCAGTAGTTAGCGGCCTCGTGCTCTCGACAGCAGCAGTGCCGACATCGAATGTCGGTAATTACGCGATAACAGCAGCAGGCGCAACTGCAACGAACTACGCAATTACCATGAACCCTGGCACGCTCACAGTAACGCAGGCCCCGCTCTCTATCACAGCTAATAATGCAAGCAGGGTGTATGGGGACGCAAACCCGGCGCTCACGGCAACGTACACAAGCCTGAAAAACGGCGAAACCTCTGCAGTAGTTAGCGGCTTAGTACTCTCGACAGCAGCAGTGCCGACATCGAATGTCGGTAATTACGCGATAACAGCAGCAGGCGCAACTGCGACGAACTACGCAATCACACTTACGAACGGTACTCTTACTGTGACGGCAGCCCCGCTTACCATCATAGCTAATAATGCAAGCAGGGTGTATGGTGACGCGAACCCGGCATTCACGGCAACGTACACAGGCCTGAAAAATGGCGAGACCTCTGCAGTAGTTAGCGGCCTTGTGCTCTCGACAACGGCAGTGCCGACATCGAATGTCGGTAATTACGCTATAACCGCAGCAGGCGCAATCGCGGCCAATTATGCGATAACGCTCGTGGATGGCACACTCACTGTTATTGCTAGCCCCGTGACACCTGCACAAAATCCAACGGCACTTGCCGATATTTTACCGCCGGTTGCAGGTTTTTTTGCCGGTCTCGATGATAATGTTTCAACACATGGTATGTCCGAGACTGTATCTGGCGATCTTGCGGACAGTAAGTCTGTTTTTGGCAAGGCGCCATACGTGATTGAACGCCATAAGAAGAAGGGCTCAGCCGGTGGCGAATGCAAATCGCTGAGGAAGTATTCTTATAAAAAACAAATTATCAATAGATGTTCTGCTGTTATTTGAGAAAGTTTAGCGACGTGGTTGACATGGTGCGGGGCACAGCATGAATAGAACCGTTGAGCATCATGATGGTTCTTGGTACTGTGCCCCTTTTTGTGCCCCCTCCATGCGGTTATCCACAGAATTATCGGAATTCTCGGAATCATTGGAATCTATAGAAACCCTTAAAAATCAATAAATTGGAAGAAAGCCAAGCAAGCCGCGGAGTTACAGTTTTTTATAGGTTCTAACTTTCACGGCGGTAACCGGGGTTCGAAT